>OGCL01000995.1_pt1 | contig 26556 bp, 24 predicted proteins | sample 1570041 | NCBI WGS metagenome assembly OGCL01 (sample SAMN06266162, study PRJEB24511) | hot springs metagenome | isolation source: Hot spring water | place: South Africa: Limpopo | collected 2015-06-22 | reverse complement strand
TGTTCCTCGCGCAGCAGTTTGGCCACGCGAATCAGCTGCTCCATGGTGTAGTCCGCCGAGCGGATGATGCCGGAGCTGAGGAACAGGCCGCTGATACAGTTGCGCTTGTAGAAGTCCAGGGTCAGGGCCACCACTTCTTCCGGGGTAAAGCGGGCGCGCGGCACATCGCTGGAGCGGCGGTTGACGCAGTACTGGCAGTCGTACAGGCAGAAGTTGGTCAGCAGGATTTTCAGCAGCGCCACGCAGCGCCCATCCGGGGTAAAGCTGTGGCAGATGCCCATGCCATTGGTCGAGCCTACTCCGCTCTTGCCCTTGGAGCTGCGCCTGGGCGCGCCGCTGCTGGCGCAGGAAGCGTCGTACTTGGCGGCATCGGCCAGCACGGTGAGTTTCTCGATCAGTTGCATGGGGCTATCCAGTATGCTGTTTATATATACAGTATCTGGCGGCGAATGATCTTCTTCAAGGGGGCTGTAATGCTTTGTTCCAATCCGCCCCCGACCTCGTTTAGATTGCACCTACACAACTCAAGGGAGCGCCGCAGATGCAACGACAGGACACCCACAGCAAGGTAATCGGCTATCTCTTGTGGATCTTCGGTTTTCTCGGGGCGCACCGTTTTTACTACGGCAAGCCGGTGACCGGCACCATCTGGTTCTTCACCCTGGGCCTGCTGTTTATCGGCTGGATCATCGACCTGTTTCTGATCCCCTCTATGGATCGTGAGGCCGACCTGCGCTTTACCGCCGGCGACACCGACTACAACGTGGCCTGGATTCTGCTGACCTTCCTCGGCTTTTTCGGCGTGCACCGCATGTATCAGGGCAAGTGGATCAGCGGCATTCTCTACCTGCTGACCTTCGGTTTTCTCGGCCTGGGGGTGCTGTATGACTTCTGGACTATGAACACGCAGATTTCCATCCAGAATGCCCGCCGCGCCTGATACGGCGCCCGCAAAAAGAAACCCGCCAGCGGCGGGTTTCTTTTTTATGCCTGATAGCTGATATGCCCATCCACCAGGGTGTAGCGCACGGCGCCGGGCAGGCAGTGGCCGAGGAAGGGGCAGTTGGCGCCCTTGGAGTACCAGCTTTCCCCGGCCAGGGTCGAGGCCTGGGTATCGAACAGCAGGATATCCGCCGCCGCGCCCACGGCCAGGCGCCCGGCTGGCAGGCGCAGGGCCTCGGCCGGGCCGTTGCACAGACGCGCGAGCAGGGTCGGCAGGTCCAGCAGGCCGTCCTGCACCAGGCTCATGGCCAGCGGCAGCAGCAGTTGCACGCTGCTGATGCCCGGTTCGGTGGCGGCGAAGGGCGCCAGCTTGGCGTCGCGTTCGTGGGGCTGGTGGTGGCTGGCGATGGCGCCGATCACACCGGCCTTGACCGCCTCGCGCAGGCCGTCGCGGTCGGCTTGCGAACGCAGCGGCGGTTGCACATGGTAGAGGCTGGAGAAATCGATCAGCGCCTCGTCGGTGAGGATCAACTGATACAGCGCCACGTCCGCCGTCACCGGCAGGCCACGGGCCTGGGCTTCGGCGATCAGCTGGGCGCCGCGGGCGCTGGTCAGCTGGCTGAAGTGGGCACGCACGCCGCTCTGCTCCACCAGCAGCAGGTCGCGGGCCAGGGCCACGGTTTCGGCGGTTTCCGGGATGCCGGCCAGGCCGAGGAAGCTGGCGGTGGGGCCTTCGTGGGCCAGGCCGCCCTCGGCCAGGTCATGGTCCTGGGAGTGGAACACCACCGTCAGGTCGAAGGTGGCCGCGTATTCCAGGGCGCGGCGCAGGGTGCGGCTGCTGCGGAAGTTGTCCAGACCGTTGCCGAAGGCCACGCAGCCGGCGTCGCGCAGGGCCACCAGTTCGGCCAGCTGTTCGCCGGCCAGGCCTTTGCTCAGGGCGCCGATGGTGAAGACCTTGGCATGCCCGGCCTCGCGGGCGCGGTCGAGGATCAGTTCGGCCACGGCCGGGGTGTCCAGCACCGGTTTGGTGATGGGCGGGCAGCACAGGCTGGTGACGCCACCGGCCGCGGCCGCCAGGGTCTCGCTGGCGATATTGCCCTTGCGGCTGTAGCCCGGCTCGCGCAGGGCGACGCTCAGGTCGACCAGGCCGGGGGCGGCGATCAGCCCCTGGGCATTGATGATTTTTTCCGCAACGAAACCCACCGGGGCCTGGCCGATGGCCTTGATCCGGCCGCCTTCCAGGTGCAGGTCGGCGACCTGATCCAGGCCGCTGTGGGGGTCGATCACGCGGGCGCCGAGGATGGAGGTGCGCATCAGTTGGACTCCTCGGAGTTGAGTTGACGCTGGGCGGTCTGCCCGCTCATGGCCATGGACAGCACGGCCATGCGGATGGCGATGCCGTAGGTGACCTGATTGAGAATCACCGACTGCGGGCCGTCGGCCACCGCCGACTCGATCTCCACGCCGCGGTTGATCGGCCCCGGGTGCATCACCAGGGCGTCCGGCTTGGCCAGGGCCAGGCGCTGTTCGGTGAGGCCGAACAGGCGGTAGAACTCGCCTTCGCTGGGCAGCAGGCCGCCCTGCATGCGCTCGCGCTGCAGGCGCAGCATGATCACCACGTCAACGTCCTTGAGCCCGGCGGCCATGTCGGTAAACACGCGCACGCCGTACTGCTCGACGCCCACCGGCAGCAGGGTCTTGGGTGCGATCAGGCGGATATCCGGGCAGCCCAGGGTTTTCAGCGCCAGCATATTGGAGCGCGCCACCCGCGAATGCAGGATATCGCCGACTATGGCCACCGAAAGGTTCTCGAAACTGCCCTTGTGCCGGCGGATGGTCAGCATATCGAGCATGCCCTGGGTCGGGTGGGCATGGCGGCCGTCACCGCCGTTGATAATGGCCAGGTTGGGGCACACATGCTCGGCGATAAAGTGCGCGGCGCCGGAATCGGCATGGCGCACCACGAAGATATCGGCGGCCATGGCTTCCAGGTTGCGCAGGGTGTCGAACAGGGTCTCGCCCTTGCTGGTGGAGCTGGTGGAGACGTTAAGGCTGATCACGTCCGCCGACAGGCGCTGGGCCGCTAGCTCGAAGGTGGTGCGGGTGCGTGTGGAGTTCTCGAAGAACACGTTGCACACGGTCTTGCCACGCAGCAGCGGAACCTTCTTCACCGCCCGGGCGCCGACTTCGAGGAAGGAGTCGGCGGTGTCGAGAATCTCGGTCAGCAGCTCCCGGGGCAGGCCGTCGAGGGAGAGGAAATGGCGCAGCTGACCTTGGTCATTGAGCTGCAGCGGGCGCTTGGCGTCTATGGGCGTCATCGCGATCAATCTCGGTTGGCGAGGGTTTGCAGCTCAAGGCTGAGGGGGGCGGGGCCGGCCAATTTTACCCGCTGATCGCTGGCCAGGGACAGGGTGGCGCCGACCACATCGGGGCGGATCGGCAGCTCGCGGGCATTCAGGTCCAGCAGGCTGACCAGGGTCACGCTGGCCGGTCGGCCGTAGTCGAACAGCTCGTTGAGGGCGGCGCGGATGGTGCGTCCGCTCATCAGTACGTCGTCGATCAGCACCAGGTGCTGGTTGTCGATCTCGAACGGCAGCTCCGAGGGCTGCACCTGGGGGTGCAGGCCGCTCTGGCTGAAATCGTCGCGGTAGAAGGACACATCCAGCACACCCAGGGTGTCGTCGCGGCCCAGGGTGTCGAGCAGGGCCTGGGCGACCCAGACGCCGCCGGTGCGGATGCCGATAAAGCGCGGATCAACGATCTGCCGCTGCTTGAGGTGCTGGGTCAGGGCGCTGGCCATCTGCGGCAGCAGCTCGGCGGGGTTGGGTAACATGGCAAAACTCCAAGTGTGAAAAACAGATCACTGTAGGGTGGGTTAGCGGCGCCAAGCTCCAAGCGATCAGACACCGCCAGCGTGGCGCGCCGCGTAACCCACCAGGCGATCTCCCTGCGTTGCGCCGATGGTGGGTTACGGCGCAACGGATCTTGCGGGTTCATTGCTATCGGCAGGGTGCGCCTAACCCACCCTACGGGGATCGCAGCAAATGGGTAAGACCATAAATTAGCCGACACCTCATGTTTGACGCGACACTCGTTATTCTCGGACAGCCTCTTAGCCGTTCTCGTCCAGCCAGCCCTGCAGCAATAATGCAGCGGCAATGGCATCCACCGGGCGCTCACGATAACCGCCGCTCTGGCCTTCACGCAGGCGCTGGCCCTTGGCCTCGAAGGTGGTCAGGCGTTCGTCATGGGTGTGCACGGGCAGGTTGAAGCGGCCATTGAGGCGGCGGGCGAACTTTTCCGCGCGCTCGCTCATCTCGCTCGGTGTGCCATCCATGTTCAGCGGCAGGCCGACGACTATGGCGTCCGGCTGCCATTCCTTGATCAGGGCCTCGACCTTGTGCCAGTCCGGCACGCCGTTCTGCGCCTTGAGCACGCACAGCTCACGGGCCTGGCCGGTGATCACCTGGCCCACGGCGACGCCGATCTGTTTGCTGCCGTAGTCGAAGCCCAGCAGCAGGCGCAGGGGCTTGGGCTCGGCCATCAGGCGTGCCCGGCTTGCGAGGTGAGCAGGCTGAGGTTGATGCCCAGGCGGGCCGCCGCGGCATTCAGGCGCTGGTCGAAGGGCAGGTCGAAGAGAATGCCGTTGTCCGCCGGGCAGGTCAGCCAGGCGTTGTCGGCCAGCTCGGCCTCCAGCTGGCCTGCTTCCCAGCCGGCATAGCCGAGGGTGATCAGGTACTGCTGCGGGCCGCTGCCATCGGCGATGGCGAACAGCACGTCCTGGGAGGTGGACAGGCTGAGCGGGCCCAGCTCCAGGGTGGCCTGGAACTGCGGCCCGGCCGGGTGCAGGACAAAGCCGCGATCGGTCTGCACCGGGCCGCCGGCAAAGATCGGCAGGCTCTGGCACAGGGCGTTGGGCTCCTCGTCGGGGCGCAGTTGCTCCAGCACATCGGCCAGGTTGAGGCCATTGGGGCGGTTGATCACCAGGCCCATGGCGCCCTGCTCGTTGTGGTCGACCAGGTAGGTGACGGTCTGGGCAAAAAGCGGATCGGCCATATGCGGCATGGCGATCAGAAAGTGATGCTTGAGAAAGCTGGGGGCTGTGGTCTTCATGGCGCTAGTTTCGGCTTTCGGGCCGCAGGCTTCAAGCGCCAAGGTGTGAGCCAGTGGGAGCCTTTCCCCTCTCCCTAACCCTCGGCTTTGGCTTCCTGCGTCGCCCTACCTCCTACATCCCTGTAGTCGTCTCCCTGGGGAGAGGGGATAACAGCGGGTTAATCGAGCATATCGCCGTAGCGCTCATCCTTTTTGAAGCGCAGGGGCTGGGCAAAGCCGGGCACGCGGATTTGCTCGGCGTTGATCTCGATCTCGCGATCATCGATCAGATCGTTGCCAAAGTTGTAGATGATGCCCAGCTCGCCTAGCAGCGCTTGCGCATCGTAGGCCTGGGCGGCGGCGCGGGTGTTTTCGCGGCGTGCCAGGTAGGCGGCGAAGGCCGCTTCGCCATGGCGCTTGCGCAGCATGCGCTCGGCCACATGGGGGGCCAGCAGTAGGGCGCTGGCGTTGTTGCCACCAAAACCCTTGGAGTTGATAAAGCAGAGGTCCAGCTGCTCGGGGGCGCGCGATCTGTCCTGGGTGGCGAAGCTTAGATGCTGCTGGTGCACGTCTTCGGCCACCGCGTCGATGGTCTTGATCCCCGGGATGATGCCGTACTTGAAGCTGCCCAGGGCCGAGATCACCTGATCACCGCTGGCGGTGGCCAGGGAGTGGCCGACAAAGGCCTTGACCGCCGTCACCGGCCACTGCTCGATGGCGAAGGCTGAGGCCACGCGGTCGAGGATTTCCGATTCGGTGACCCGGTTGGCCGGGGTGCTGGAGCCATGGGCATGCACGAAGCTGCGGCTGCGCACGGCCTCGATACCCAGCAACTGCACGGCGCTGGCCACGGCCTTGGCCACGGTCAGGTAGTTGCCCGGGCCGGGGGCGGAAATGGATTTCTTGAAGCCGTCGGCGTTGATAAACACATCCGGCACTGCGCCATGGATATCGGCGCCCAGCTCCAGGGCCAGGGCGTCGTCCATCAGCACCACGAACTGGCTGGCTTCGGCCAGGGTAAAGCCGCAGTTTTCGCCAAAGGGGCGGCTGGCGCGACGGAAGTCGACCTCATCCCGGCCTTCGATCTGACGCAGGCCCTCCTCGGTGGCCAGGGCGCCCATGGCGCCGTAGCCCTCGATGCATTCCTGGGTGATGGGCGCCTCGCTGTTGCCGACGATGGCCACCCGCGCCTTGCCCGAGCTGATCAGCTCGATGCCCTTCTGCAGGTTGTAGAGGAAGGTGGCGCAGGCGCCGGTGACGCTGCCGGTGGTGCCGACGCTGCCCAGCACATAGGCGTTGATAAAGTCCGCCGGCATGGTGTTGAGGCCCAGGGCCAGCTGCTTGGCGGTCACCCGGCCGCCCTTGAGGCGCGACTGCATCAGGCCGCCGAAGCCGTTTTCATCCAGCTGGCTCATGATGCTGCCGGCGAACACCGCCACTTCATCGGGGGCCACGTGCTGCATGATGGTCTGCCAGTCGATGCCGGTGGCGCGCAGGGCGTCGGTAACCCCGACTATGGTCATGGCCAGGCCGCGCGGGTGGAAGCGCGAGTTGTACAGGGCGCAGGGGTCGAAACCGGTGGGCAGCTGGCCGGCGGACTTCACCGGCAGGGCGCGGTAGCTGTCGACCTTGAATTCGCAGTTGTCGTGCAGGGTCACCAGCACTTCGCTGGCGTTCAGCTCATCCACCGTCCAGTCGCTGGGCAGCGGCTCGGGCAGGTGCTTGCGCAGGGTGATAAAGCTCAGGGGCTGGCCGGCGGTGGCGCTGATATCGATGGTTTTCTGCCAGTGGGCGGCATCCACATCCAGGTAGGACTTCTCGATGCGCCGTACCAGGGTCGAGGCGAGGATCTGCTGGCCAAAGCGGCGTTCGATTTCGTCCAGGCTTAGGCTATTGCCTTCGTCATCCTGATAGCTACCGTCGATTGCTTTGACCAGTTTCATCATCACCGCCAGGCCGGCCAGGGTTTGCTGGCGTGCAGCCTGATCAAGGGATTCGAGCACGGTGCGGCGGAAACCATGGTGGAAGGAGCTGCGCCCGGCGGCGTTGTAGCCACCAAAACCAACGATCACTGGCAAACGTACGGTCACTCGAAAACTCCTTGAACGATTCGGCCAGGCAAGCGCAGATAAGGTGATAACAGCTTGCCGTGGGGTTTCTGTGCAGGAAGGGTGCCGTAGGGAATGCGCGGCATGGCTCCTGGGGTGCCTATGCTGACGTGATTGCTGACTTGTGAGTCACGGTTTCGACCAAGGTAGGGCTTTGACAAAACCGCATGACTGATAAGGTCTCTACGCATAAAGGCCCAGCTGGAGAACAACAATGCACAGCGTCAACCCCTACGAATACGGCATGCCCCGCGATGCGGCCAACTTCCAGGCCCTCAGCCCGCTGAGCTTTCTGGAGCGCGCCGCCAGCGTCTATCCGCAGCGCCTGGCCTTGGTCAACGGCAGCCTGCGGCAGAACTGGGGTGACACCTATCGGCGTTGTATCCGCCTGGCCTCGGCACTGAGCCAGCGCGGCATCGGCCTGGGCGATACGGTGGCGGTGCTGGCACCCAATGGCCCGGCCATGTTCGAGGCGCATTTCGGCGTGCCCATGTGCGGGGCGGTACTGAATGCCATCAACACCCGTCTGGATGCCGAGGCCATCGCCTTTATCCTGCAGCACGGCGAGGCCAAGGTGCTGCTGGTGGACAAGGAATTCGGCGAGCTGGCCCTGCGGGTGGTCAGCCACCTGCCGCAGCCGCCCCTGGTGGTCGGCATCGACGACCCTGAGTACCGCGAGGGCCTGCTGATCGGCCAACTGGACTACGAAGCCCTTTTGGCCGAGGGCGACGCCGACTACGCCTGGCAGCTGCCCGCCGACGAATGGCAGGCGATTGCCCTCAATTACACCTCCGGCACCACCGGCAACCCCAAGGGAGTGGTCTACCACCACCGCGGCGCCCATCTCAATGCCCTGTCCAACGCCATGTGCTGGGATATGAGCCGCTTCCCGGTGTACCTCTGGACCCTGCCGATGTTCCACTGCAACGGCTGGTGCTTTCCCTGGGCGTTGGCGGCCTATGTCGGGGTCAATGTGTGTCTGCGCCATGTGCGCGCCGAGGCCATCTACCCGCTGCTGGCGGCGGAGGGGGTCGACCACTTCTGTGGCGCGCCCATCGTGCTGAATATGCTGGCCAACGCCGCAGACGAACTGAAGGCGCTCAAGACCCAGCCGGTCAAGGTGCTGACGGCTGGTGCCGCGCCACCTGCGGCGGTGATCGAGGCCATGGAGGCCCTGGAATTCCGCGTGACCCATGTCTACGGCCTGACCGAAACCTACGGCCCCAGCGTGGCCTGCGAGTGGAAGAGCGAGTGGGATAGCGAAACCCCGGAGCAGCGCGCCCGCCTCAAGTCCCGTCAGGGCGTGCGTGCACCGCTGCTTGATGGCCTGATGGTGGCCGACCCGGAGACCCTGCAGCCGGTGCCGAAAGACGGCCAGACCATTGGCGAGATCATGATGCGCGGCAACGTGGTGATGAAGGGTTACCTGAAGAACCCCAGCGCCACCGCCGAGGCCTTTGCCGGCGGCTGGTTCCACTCCGGCGACCTGGCGGTGTGGCATGAAGATGGCTATGTGGAGATCAAGGACCGCAGCAAAGACATCATCATCTCCGGCGGCGAAAACATCTCCTCCATCGAGGTGGAGGATGTGCTCTATCGCCACCCGCTGATCCTGGAAGCGGCGGTGGTGGCCATGGCTCACGCCAAATGGGGGGAAACCCCCTGCGCCTTTGTCACCCTTAAACCGGGTGCCGAGCTGAGCGCCGAGGAGGTGATCGCCTTCTGTCAGCAGCGCATGGCGCGCTTCAAGGTGCCGGGTTGCGTGGTGTTTACCGCCCTGCCCAAGACCAGTACCGGCAAGGTGCAGAAGTTTGTCCTGCGTGAGCAGGCCAGACAGTTGGCGGCGCGCCAGGCGGTGGCGTGAGGCGGGTATCTTATTCGTAGACGACAGCCTGCTGGCGGCCCTGGATAGGTAGGGTGCGCTGTGCGCACCGGCCAATGACCGCAAAGCCTGGTGCGCACAGCGCACCCTACGAACTTTGCCGCCTCAGGTTAAGGCGGTCTGTTACAGGCCGTCGGTATATGGCCGTTCTAATGCTGGCTATAGCTGGCGTATTCCTGCGCCATCACCTCTAGAAAGGCCTGCACCACCAGGGGGTCGAACTGGCTGCCGCTGTGCTGGCGGATAAAGTCCAGGGCCTGCTCCAGGGGCCAGGGCTCCTTGTAGGGGCGCTTGTGCAGCAGGGCGTCGCAGACATCCACCACGGTGACGATGCGCGCCGCCAGGGGGATGGCGGTGCCCTTGAGGCCATCGGGGTAACCCTGGCCGTCGAAGCGTTCGTGGTGGCCGCGGGCGATCTCGGCGCCCAGTGACAGGTAGCTCTGCCCCGGCACCATCTGCGCGGCCCGTTCGAGAATGCTGGCACCGATAATGGCGTGCTGGCGCATCACCTCCTGCTGCGCGGCATCGTGCTGGCCGGGCTTGAACAGCACGTCGTCCGGGGTGGCTACCTTGCCTACGTCGTGGAGGATGCTGGCCATGCCCACCAGGTCGAGAAAGCGCGGGGTCAGCTCGCCCTGGTAGTGGCCCAGTTCGGCCAGGCGCCGGGCGGTGCGGTCGGTCCAGTGGCGCACCCGCAGCACATGCTCGCCGGTATCGTTGTCGCGGTATTCGGCCAGGTCGGCCAGGGCCACCACCGTGGCTTCCTGGGCACGCTCCATCTGCAGGTGATGGTTGAGGTTGTCGAAGGCCGCCGAGATGCGGCTGCAGAACACTTCCAGCAGGCCCTTGTCGATTTCGGTCAGGGGCCGTGGTGGGGTGAAGTACAGGGCGAACTCGTGGCTGGCCTGGGTGGGGATATAGAGCACCTCATGGGTGGCCTGATGCTGGCTGGCGCGCTGCTTGAACGCGGCCTGGATCTGCGGGTAGAGCGGGTTGTGCGGGTCCAGCCGGGCCTGCTGCTCCAGGTCGCTGAAGCGCCCGGTGGCGCCCAGTACCTGGGGTGCGCTGCGGGCGTCCTCGCGCAGGCAGAGGATGCCCTGGGTGCCGACATCCAGCACCGCGCCGACCAGGCCCAGCACGCCGGAGGCGAACTCGCGCAGCGAATGCAGCTGGTACAGGTTGCTGGAGCCGTCGAGGATCTGGCTCAGGCCCTGGCGGCTGCGTTCGATCGACAGCAGGCTCTCGTAGGCGCGCAGCGAGGCGATTACCGTGGTGAACAGGCGCTGGGCGCTGAGTTCGGTCTTGGCCTTGTAGTCGTTGATGTCGTAGCCGAGGATCACCTCCTGCTCCGGTGCCTGGCCCGGCTGGCCGGTGCGCAGGACGATGCGTACCAGATGATTGTTTAGCTCCTCGCGGATGCGCCGCACCAGCAGCAGGCCGGCGTGGTCGCTTTCCATCACCACGTCCAGCAGCACCAGGGCGGTGTCCGGGTGTTCGCGCAGCAGGTGGAAACCCTCGGCCCCGGAGTAGGCATGCAGCAGCTCCAGGGGGCGGTTCTTGTAGTGGATATCGCGCAGGGACAGGCGCGTCACCTTGTGCACGTCGGGCTCGTCGTCGACGATCAGCACCCGCCAGGGCGTGGCTTCGGCAGGCCTGCCGCGCCGGTTCGCGGTATCGTCCACCAGCCAGTCCTGGTCGTTGTCCTGCTGCGGCGGTATCTCGATCATGGCGTGTCTCCCCCTGCTAGGGCGCGTGCAGAGGTAGCGTCAGCGTAAAGCGCGTTCCCTGCCCTGGCGTACTGCTGACTGCGATCTGACCGCCCATGCGCTTGTTAATCAAGTTATAGACCAGATGCAGGCCCAGGCCGCTGCCACCCGACCCGCGGCGGGTGGTAAAGAAGGGTTCGAAGATATGCCCCAGGTGCTCGGCGGCGATGCCTCGGCCGTTATCCTCGAAGCACAGCTGCACCTGGGCACCCTGGGGTTCGGCCGACAGACGGACTTGGCCACTGTCCTCGGCGGCAAAGGCATGGGTCAGGGCATTGACCAGCAGGTTGGTCACCACCTGGGCCAGCGCGCCGGGGTAGCCATCCATGGCAATGCCTGGCGGGCAGTCGTTGCGCACTTCCACGGGGCGACGCTTGAAGGTGGGCTGCAGGCTTTCGATCACCTCGTCCAGGTACTCGGCCAGGTCGAAACTGCGCCGCGCCTCGCTGGTCTGGTCCACCGCCACCTGCTTGAAGCTCTGCACCAGGTGGGCGGCGCGCTGGGCGTTGCTGAGGATCAGCTCGACACTTTCCCGGGCGGTGGCCAGGTAGTCCTGCAGCTCGGACTTCTTCACCTGGCCGCTGTCCAGCTGGGTGGCGAACTGGCGGGTGGCCTCGGCCAGCAGGCTGGCGCTGCTCAGGCTGATGCCCAGGGGCGTGTTGATCTCATGGGCGACCCCGGCCACCAGGCCGCCGAGGGCGGCGAGCTTTTCCGCCTCGACCAGCGAAGCCTGGGTCTGCTTGAGCTCCTCGTAGGCCTGGCGCAGGGTTTCCTCGTCCTGCTGCTTGGCCATCAGGTCGGCGTTGAGGCGCTGGGCGATGCGGTTGAAACCCTCCACCACTTCGCCGAACTCGTCATGGCGCAGGCCCAGCTGCAGCAGCGAGGCCGAGCTGTCGCGATGTCCGGCAGCCTGCAGCAGGGCATCGCGCAGGGCCTGCAGGGGCTTGAGCACCTGGGCGCGCAGGCTCAGGGACAGGGCCGTGATCAGCAGCAGGTCGAGGGCGAGGATTTCCCCCAGGCGCTGCCAGATCTGCCGGCGCAGGGTGTCGGCCAGTTCCTGGCGCGACAGCAGTACGCTGACCCTGCCCAGGGCCATGGCCTCGTCGAATTTGTCGGTGTGCAGGCTGAACTCCAGGCGCTCGTGCCAGGGCGCAGGCACCTGGGGCTCCAGTACGCCGCTGCGGCTGAGCAGTTCGCCGGTATCCAGGTACACGGCAATGCCCAGCACCGGGCCCTGTACCTCGGCCACCAGGTTTTCGCTGAGGGTCTGTCGGTCCATGTTCCACAGCGGCGTGATCAGGTTGATCTGCAGGCGCTGCTGCAGGGCCTGGCGGCTGCGCTGGAAGTCCTGGTTGAGCTGGGCGTCCAGGCGCCAGTAGGCCCAGGCGCCGGAGCCAGCCAGCAGGGCGGTAACCAGCAGGACAAAAAGGGCGTTGAGGCGAAAACCTATGCTGTGCTGCATTGGCTATTTCTCTGGCACTACCCCTTGGGTATAGCAGTTGTCGGGGGGCGGTGACGGGCTAAGCTGGCACTAAGCCGTAGAGGAGGGGCAAGGTGGCAGAACAATACCCGGACAGTTTCTGGACCGATACCCAACAAGACAAGCGCGACTGTGCGGGCCTGGCCGAGGCGCTGCTGGTGCGCGCCCGGGAGGCGCAGCCGATGCGCGGCTTCAGCCTGAAATATGCCGACCTGGGCTGCATCGACCTGGTGCATCGCGGCAGCAGCAGCGGTTATGACCTGCGCGGCAGCGACCTGTATCGCGCCAACCTGCGCGGCGCTCACCTGTTCGCCATCGACCTGCGCGGCGCCTCGCTGATGAAGGCGGATTTACGCGGCGCCAACCTGCACTGCGCCGACCTGCGGGGCGCCAACCTGCTTGGCGTGCAACTGGAGGGCGCGCGCCTGGACAACGTGCGCTGGGGCGAGCGCCTGGTGCAGGAGGGCCAGGCCCTGGCCGCCGGGCGCCGGGGCCAGCCGGCGCTGATGCGCGACCTGCTGCAGCAGGCCGAGGAAACCTACCGCAACCTGCGCCTGAGCCTGGAGCAGGCCGGGCTGTTCGAACAGGCCGGGCACTTCTTTCACCGTGAGATGGTCATGCGCCGCTTGCAGATGCCCCTGGGCTCCTGGCGCCGGCAGGCGTCCTGGCTGGTGGACATGTTCTGCGGTTATGGCGAGAAACCGCTGCGGGTGGTGCTGTTTTCCCTGGCCTTTATCTTGGTGTTCGCCCTGCTGTATTTCTTGATTGGGGTGCAGCATGGCGAGCAGCTGCTGGTGCTCGACATGGGGCAGGGGCCGTTGGCCAATCTGCTGAGCCTGCTCAACTGCCTGTATTTCAGTGTGGTCACCTTCACCACCCTGGGGTACGGCGATATGGTGCCGGTGGGTGCGGCCCGCGCCCTGGCGGCCTTCGAAGCCTTTACCGGCAGCTTTACCATGGCGCTGTTTGTGGTGGTGTTTGTGAAGAAAATGACCCGTTAGCAGCTGTTTCGCAGCTGGGCAATACGCGCATCCTTGTCCTGCCACAGGCCGCTGACCCAGTCCTGGACGAATTGACGAAATAGCGGGTCGTTCTCGTAGTCGCCCTGCCACAGGGCCGGGTCCAGTTCGCGGGTCTGGATATCGACGATTACCCGCGGCACCTGGCCGCTGATCAGTTCCCAGAAGCCGGGAATCCGCTCGCTCGGGTAGACCAGGGTAACGTCCAGCACCTTGTCCAGCTGCTCGCCCAGGGCGGCCAGGACGAAGGCCACGCCGCCGGCCTTGGGCTTGAGCAGATGGCGGTAGGGCGACTGCTGTTGGGCCTGCTTGGCCGGGGTAAAGCGGGTGCCTTCCAGGTAGTTGACCACGGTTACCGGCAGGTCCTTGAACTTCTCGCAGGCGCGCTGGGTGATGGCCAGGTCCTGGCCCCTGAGCTCGGGGTGTTTGGCCAGAAAGGCCTTGGAGTAGCGGCGCATAAAGGGGTAGTCCAGGGCCCAGAAGGCCAGGCCGATAAAGGGCACCCAGATCAGCTGCTGCTTGAGGAAGAACTTGAAGTAGGGCGTCTTGCGGTTGAAGGCCTGGATCAGCGCGGGAATGTCCACCCAGCTCTGGTGGTTGCTGATCACCAGGTAGGAGGTGTCCTGACGTAACTCGGCATTGCCGCGGATGTCCCAACGGGTCGGCAGCAGGCTGGCGAAGATCAGTTTGTTCAGCTCGGCCCAGGTTTCCGCCACCCACATCACCCCGCGGGAGCTGGCGGTCTTCAGGGCCTTGCCCGGCAGAATAAATTTGCCCAGGGCGATCAGCAGCAGCGGGCCGATCAGCACCAGGGTATTGATCAGTAACAAAACAAGCACGCTCAGGGCGGTCAGCAGGCGGCGCATGGCAATTCCTTGTGTGACGCGGTGCGGCAATAATAGGCAGGCAAATTCGCTGTTCCAAGTCGCAGTAAGACTGCTGGCTTATTGCTATTGGTTATGGCGCGCATAGGCAAATTCTGCGGGTGATTGATCTATTCTTGTCGGACAATCTTCCCCGTTGTGTGATTACCGAGTGCTTTCCATGCTCAAGTGCATCGCTGTGGCCGACTTGCGGGTCGGCATGTTTATTCACGAGTTCTGTGGCGCATGGATGGACCACCCCTTCTGGAAGTCGAAATTCCTGCTGAAGACCGAAAAGGATTTGCAGCGCATCCGCGCCAGCAGCATCACCGAGCTGTGGATCGACACCAGCAAGGGCCTGGATGTGGAGAGCGGCGTGGCCAGCGTCAGCCCCGAACAGGCTGCCGAGGAGGTCGAGCAGCAACTGCAGGCGCTGGTCGATAGCAGGCCCTTGCCCCGCGCCAGTGGCCTGGATGATGAGCTGCGGCGCGCGGCCAAGCTCTGTGCCCGCTCCAAGGAAGCGGTCATCAGCATGTTCAATGACGTGCGCATGGGCCAGGCCCTGCAGTTCGAACAGGCCGATGCCCTGGTCACGGAAATCAGCGACTCGGTGATGCGCCATCCCAATGCCCTGATCAGCCTGGCCCGGCTGAAGAATGCCGACGAGTACACCTATATGCATTCGGTGGCGGTCTGCGCCCTGATGATCGCCCTGGCCCGCCAGCTCGGCCTGGTTGAGTCCCAGGTGCGCGAGGCCGGGCTGGCCGGGCTGCTCCACGATATCGGCAAGATGGCCATCCCCAATGAGGTATTGAACAAGCCGGGCAAGCTCAGTGACGCCGAGTTCGTGGTGGTGCGCGACCATCCGCTGGCCGGCGCGCAGATGCTGCGTGACAGCCAGCAGGTCAGTGATGTGGTGCTGGATGTGTGCCTGCACCACCATGAGAAGTTCGACGGCACAGGCTATCCCCATCGCCTGGCCGGTGAGCAGATCAGCCTGTTCGCGCGCATGGGGACGGTGTGCGATGTGTACGATGCCATCACCTCCAACCGCCCCTACAAGGCAGGCTGGGACCCGGCCGAGTCGATCCGCAAGATGGCCGAATGGAAGGGCCACTTCGATCCTGTGGTGTTCCAGGCCTTTATCAAGACCGTGGGCATCTACCCCACGGGCTCGCTGGTGCGTCTGCAAAGTGGTCGCATCGGCGTGGTGCTGGAGCAGCAGGCCAGCTCCCTGTTGACCCCCAAGGTGCGGGTATTCTTTTCCGCCAAGTCGAAAACCCCGATCCCGCTGGAGGTTGTGGACCTGGCCAAACTGGCCGGGCGCGAGCGCATCATCGGTCGCGAGTCGGCCGAGGACTGGGGCTTTCGCGATATCGATCAGCTGTGGACGGGCCTGGCCCTGTAGGGCGACGGCAGAAGCCGGGCATTGCAACTATCCTCAAGTCATAACCTTGGCGAAAGGCCATCAGGCGCGGTTCTTGCTTCGTGAACCGCTTTGGTGCGCGGGTGACAACCGCGTGCTCACAGCTTGAGGTGTGTATGACTGGTTTACTCAAACCCGGCGTGCGCTTGCTGGAAGGTTTCAGCTTCGCGCGCAAGTTTCAGCTGGTATTTGTGCTGTTCGCCCTGCCCCTGGGCTTTTCCCTGTGGGTGATCGGCAGCGGTTATCTGGAACGCCTGCGCAGCGTCGACCACGAATTGCAGGGCGCCGAGGCCCTGCAACTGATGGCAGGGGTGCAACAGGTGTTGCTCGATCAGCGCAGCCTGCTGGCCCGCTGGAAGGGCACCGACAGCCAGGCCCAGGGGCTTTTGCAACAGCGTGCCGGCGCCCTGGACGACGCCCTGGGGCAGCTCCAGGCACCCCTGGAGGCTCGGCTGTTCAGCGACCAGGCGCGCAGCAATCTGCAAAGCCTGCAGGCCGGGCGCAGCGCTCTGGGCGTTGATACCCTGGGCAAAATGGCCCTGCCAGACGCTCTGGAACGTTACCAAACCACCCTGCTCAGCCTGCTGGCCCTGCGCGAGCAGGTGGCCACCGACAGCGGCCTGATCCTCGACCCCAATCTCGACACCTACCTGATGATGGAGCAGCTGACCTACACCCTGCCGCGCCTGCTGGAGCAGCTCGGCAGCTTCGCCAGCCATGGCTATGGCGCGGTGGTGTCGCAGCACTTCACCCTGCAGAGCCGGGTGCTGATCCGCGACCTGCGGCGCAACCTGGACGAGTCGCGCAGCCAACTGCTCAAGACCCAGGCCACCCTGCGTCAGGAAGCGCCCCAGGCCATGCTGCAGTTGCAGGCGCCCTTTACCGAGGCGCTGGAGGGCTACGAGAGCTTCCTCGGCGGGATCGACCGCGACATGTTCGAGGCCAGCCCCATGAGCCTGACCCCGGAGCAGTTCGTGCAGCGGGTCGAGACCTTGCAGGGGCAGTTGCAAGGGTTGCAACAGGCGGTTTACCGCCAATTTTCCGCCAGCCTGGGAGAGTACCGGCAGCAGGCGCTCAGCGCCATGATCCGCGTGGTCGGGGTGTTCAGCCTGCTGACCGCCCTGGCGCTCTATGTGCTGTTCTGCCTGAACGCCTCGATCCGTCGCGGCACCGCCAGCATCATCCAGGCGGCCGAAGGCCTGCGTGATGGCGACCTGCGGGTGCGCATGCAGGTGCATGGCCAGGACGATCTGGCCAGCATCGCCCAGGCCCTGAACCTGGCCGTGAGCCAGCTGCGCGAGTCCATGCAGGGGGTCAGCCAGCAGACCCAGCAGCTGGGCGGTACCGTGCAGATGCTCAACCACGAGGCGCAGACCGCCCTGCATTCGGTGGAGCAGCAGCAGGCGCAGATGAGCCAGATCGCCGCCGCCGCCACGCAGATGGCCGCCACCGCCCAGAGCGTGGCGCAAAGCTGCGAGCAGGCCGCGGTGGAGGCCGGGCAGACCCGCGACATTGCCGACCAGAGCAACCAGCGTAGCGCCCGCACCAGCCAGAGCATGCGTCAGCTCAGCAGCCGTCTGGGCGACAGCGCCAGCACCCTGCAGCAGCTGCGCGAGCAGACCGAGCAGATCACCCGGGTGGTTGATGTGATCAAGGGCATCGCCGAGCAGACCAACCTGCTGGCCCTGAATGCCGCCATCGAGGCGGCTCGGGCCGGCGAGCAGGGCCGTGGGTTTGCCGTGGTGGCCGACGAGGTGCGTTCCCTGTCGCAACGCACGCAGAACTCCACCGCCGAAATCGCCGACACCGTGGCCAACCTGCACCGCGTGGTGGGCCAGTCGGTGGCGCAGATGGAGGACGCCGTGCGCCAGGCCGAAGGCGACGTGGGTAGCGTGCTGGCCATGGGCGAGGACCTGGCGGCCATCGTCGAATCGGTGCAGCTGGTCAGTGATCGCCTGGCGCAGATCGCCACCGCCGCCGAGCAGCAGGCCGCCACCGCCGACGAGGTCAGCGGCAATATCCAGCAGGTCGACCACGCCGCCAGCACCCTGCTCGAAGGCGCCCAGGCGGTCAGCACCGCCGCCGAGCAACTGCGCCAGGGCAGCCTGGTGCTGGCGCAGAATACCGGGCGCTTTAAGCTGGATTAGGGCCGGCCAGCGTAGGGTGGACAACGCGCAGCTTGTCCACCTGCACCGTGCCCGATCTTGACGCTATCGGCCCGCTGGCTCAGGCTCCCCGCCAGTTGCCCGGAGCAGGACGCCCATGCCGCATATTCTGATTGTCGAAGACGAAGCCGCCATCGCCGACACCCTGATCTTTGCCCTGCAGGGCGAAGGCTTTAGCACCACCTGGCTGAGCCTGGGCGAACAGGCGCTGGCCGCGCAGCAGCGCACGCCTGCCGATCTGCTGATCCTCGATGTCGGCCTGCCGGATATCAGCGGCTTCGAGGTGTGCAAGCGCTTGCGTCGCTTCTCCGAGGTGCCGGTGATCTTTCTCACCGCCCGCAGCGAGGAGATCGACCGGGTGGTGGGCCTGGAGATCGGTGCCGATGATTATGTGGTCAAACCCTTCAGCCCGCGGGAGGTAGCGGCGCGGGTCAAGGCCATCCTCAAGCGTATGGCGCCCCGTGAAGCGGCTGCCGAGGCGCCGCCATGCGGCCCCTTTCGGGTGGACGTCGAGCGGGTGCAGATCCATTACCACGGCCAGCTGCTGGGCCTGACCCGACATGAATTCCGCCTGCTGCAGTTGCTGCTGAGTCAACCCGAGCGGGTGTTCGCCCGCGAGCAGTTGCTCGATGGCCTGGGCGTAGCGCCGGATGCCGGCTACGAGCGCAGCATCGACAGCCATATCAAAAGCCTGCGCGCCAAGCTGCGCCAGGTGCAGGCCGCGGCCGAGCCTATCCAGACCCACCGCGGCCTGGGCTACAGCTACTCGCCGAGGCACGCCTGATGCCTTTGGGAATCCGCATCTTTCTGGTGTATTTCCTCTTTGTCGGCCTGGCCGGCTGGTTTGTGCTGAGCACGGTGATGGACGAAATCCGCCCTGGCGTGCGCCAGAGCACCGAAGAAACCCTGGTGGACACCGCCAACCTGCTGGCCGAGATTCTGCGTGATGAGGTCAAGGCGGGCAGTCTGAGTCAGGGCCGCCTGCCTGAGCTGCTTGCCGCCTACGGCCAGCGCCAACCCCAGGCGCAGATCTGGGGCGTGGAGAAAACCCAGGTCAACCATCGCATCTATGTCACCGATGCCCAGGGTATCGTTCTGCTCGATTCAACCGGCAACGCCGTGGGCCAGGATTATTCGCGCTGGAACGATGTGCTGCGCACCCTGCGCGGCGAGTACGGCGCTCGCTCGACCAAGGAAGACCCTAACGATGCGGACTCCTCGGTGATGTATGTGGCGGCGCCGATCAAGGACGGCGATCGGATTATCGGTGTGGTGTCGGTGGCCAAGCCCAACCGCACCCTGCAGCCCTATATCGAGCGTTCCCAGCAGCGCCTGGGCGTGCTGGGTGCCGGCCTGATCGGTCTGGGCCTGTTGATCGGTGCGCTGCTGTCCTGGTGGCTCAGCGCCGCCCTGGGCAAGCTGACCCGCTACGCCCAGACGGTCAGCGCCGGGCAGCGTGCCGAGTTGCCCAGCGTGCGCGGCGGCGAGCTGGGCCAGTTGGCCGAGGCCATCGAACGCATGCGCACCGAGCTGGAAGGCAAGGCCTACGTCGAGCGCTACGTGCACACCCTGACCCACGAGCTGAAAAGCCCTCTGGCGGCCATTCGTGGCGCCGCCGAGTTGCTCGACGGCGAGATGCCGACCGAGCAGCGCCAGCGCTTCGTGGCCAATATCCAGCAGGAAAGCGCGCGTATGCAGCAGCTGATCGAGCGCCTGCTGCACTTGGCCCAGGTCGAGCAGCGCCAGGGCCTGGAAGAGCAGGTGAGGGTGCCGCTGCGGGCCCTGGTCGAGTCGCTGCTGCAGGCGCAGATGGCGCGTATCGAGGCGGCAGGGCTGCAGATCGACAACCAGATTGGCGCCGAAGCAAGCGCGCGCGGTGAGGCCTTTCTCTTGCGCCAGGCCCTGGCCAATTTGCTGGACAACGCCCTGGACTTTACCCCGCCCGGCGGCCTGCTGCGTTTTAGTGCGCAGGCCCGTGGTGGGCAGATCGAGCTGCGTCTGTTCAACCAGGCCGAGCCGATACCCGACTATGCCCTGGCGCGCCTGAGCGAGCGCTTCTACTCCCTGCCGCGCCCCAACGGCGGGCGCAAAAGCACAGGGCTGGGGCTGAATTTTGTGCAGGAAGTGGCCGAGCTGCATGGCGGCACCCTTCAGATCGGCAATATCGCCGGTGGGGTCGAAGTGCGCCTTATCTTGCCCTGCACCTGAAATTCGGCGCAGGGGACGCTTCCTGGCAGGGGTGTTCCTAGGGTCTGTTGCCATTTCATTCGCGGCCGCGCCGGAACCCGTTTTTGCGCGAGGCAAGGCACGAGGAGCGCGGTTTGGTCATTCCAAATAAGCGACGAGAAACGCAGCATCGCGCAAAAACGGGCCCGGCCCTGTGGGTTGCGCGGGAAATGGCCCCCGCTGTCGTTGCAGGGCTTGGCAAGGGAGCGCCATTACCTGCGCCCTGCGCCTAACCGGGGGCCATTTCTCGCAGCAACGCGTCTCGCGATGAAACGGCAACAGACCCTAAAGGCAGCGTGACAATATTGTGCGCTAAACAAAAAGACGTTGGACGCCGAGCAATATTGCGTTTTGATCGCCAGTCCCAGATTTATTGCAGGAGCCAGAATGCCCACCTATCAGCCACCCTATCAGCTTACTCCGCGTATTCTTAGGCTTGTGGCGGAGCTCTGTGAGCTATTGGGCCGCTGGTCGGCCACGGGGGGGGCATCGCTATCTCCTCATCTGCGTCGTGATAACCGTATTCGCACTATCCATGCCTCCCTGGCTATCGAGCACAACAGCCTATCGCTGCAGCAGATGACGGCCGTGCTCGACGGCAAGCGTGTGCTGGGCCAGCCGCGGGAAGTTCAGGAGGTGCGCAATGCCTTCGCCGCCTACGAACAGCTTGTGCAGTGGCAGCCGGCTCGCGCTGCCGACCTGCTGGCCGCGCATAAAGCGCTGATGTTGGGTTTGGTGGAGGGGCCTGGCCAGTATCGCCAGGGCGGTGTGGGCATCTATCGTGGTGAGGTGCTGGTACATATGGCGCCGCCTGCCAACCGAGTGGCGCAGCTGATGGATGAGTTGCTGGGCTGGTTGCAGTCATCCGATGCCCACCCGCTGATCACCAGTTGCGTATTTCATTACGAGTTTGAATTTATCCACCCCTTCGATGACGGCAACGGCCGTATGGGGCGTTTGTGGCAAACCCTGATTCTTAGTCAGTGGCAGCCGCTATTGGCCTATCTGCCGGTGGAAACCCTGGTGCATGCGCGCCAGGAGGCGTATTACCAGGCTTTAAGCGAGGCCGACCAGCGCGCGGAGGCCACGCCTTTTATCGAATTTATGCTGCAGGCGTTGCTTGATGCCCTAGGTGAGACGCTGATGTCAGGTTCGGAGAAAATTTCGGAGGAAAGTTCGGAGAAGATCATCGCGCTGTTGCGCGCCGAGCCGCGTTTGCCAGCGCGTGTGCTGGCCGAGCGCCTGGGTATCAGCTCACGGGCCGTGGAGAAGCAGATTGCCAGGCTGCGTGAGCAGGGCCGCTTACGGCGTATCGGGGCGCCCAAGGGCGGGCATTGGCAGGTTGTGCAATAAGGACACGTCAGGCATGGGGCTCTGGCTGCCGCGGCAGCGGCTCAGCCATAGGGTCTGGCGCCCTGCAATACCCCCATCACCGCATCCTGGCACTGGCTGCAGTAGAAACCACGCTCGGTGCCGGATTTGGGGTCGAGGTTCTCGCTCACCTCCACGCAGGGGGCCAACTGCAGGCGCGCCGCCAGGCTGGCGGTATCCAGCACCACATCGAAATACACCCATTCACGACAGTTCTGCGACCAGGGCGTACCGCGGTAGGTCTCGCGGAAACCGGCGGTGAGCAGTTCCTGTTCCAGGGCGTTGAGGTGTGTGCAGGTCATGGATTTTGCTCGGGTGGTCGGGCGATAAAGGCCTGTTTGGCATCCGGGTCGAAGCCAGCGTTGCGATAGAAACGCAGGGTGGCCGGGTCGAGGTTGCCGGTCATCAGCATCACTTTATAGCAGCCTGCCGCCCAGGCCACCTGTAACGCATGGTCGAGCACGGCCCGGGCATGACCGCGTTGACGATGGGCGGCATGGGTCACCACATTCTCGATCAGGCCGTAGGGTCGGCAGCCGCGGGTCAGATTGGCCATCAGGCTAAGGCAGCAGCTGGCAACCAGTTCGTCCTGCTGATAGCAGCCAAAATAGCGATGGCCCGGGCTGCTTAGGATCTGTTGCCAGGTGGCCTCGATCTGAGGCCGTGCGGGCAGCGGTGCGTCATCGGGGTGCAGGTGCTGGTAGAGCGCCAGCAGGGCGTCCAGTTCATCGGGCTGGATAAGACGTATGTTCATTGGGTTCAGGTTGATGAGGTGGTAAGGGGCTGGCGCCGTTGTGGCTCGGCCTGGTGCACAAAGCGGCTGTAGATATCCCGTGGAGGCGCCAGCGACAGCTGGGCCATGATCCGGCCCACGGCGCCGCGATGGTAGCTGCCGTGGGTGATGAGATGCAGCAGGATTTCCTCACGGCTCATGCAGCCAGCATCGCCATCGACGAACTGGAAGCTGAGGCGTTCTGTACGCTGGTCTTCACTCAACTCGGCCACATACGCCAGATACCAGTGGTCGCTGGTCGTAACGGCCTGGTGCAGCGCCTCCAGGCTTGGGGTTTGCGGGGTGTTGGTGGCCTGATAGGGGTGAGCCTCGCCTTGCAGGTGGGCGGCGAAGATCCGGTCGACCACATAGATATGGTTGAGAATGCGCAGGGCTGCATGCAATTCGTCATGCTGCTGCAGCGGATCAAGGCTGCGCAACGCATGGAGCAGCTCCTGATTGGCCCAGGCTTTGTATTGGAACAGTGATATCAGCGGGCTTGGGGGGTGCATGGCTCTTCTCGCTCCATAAGGGCATTGGCTGCGCTAACAGGTCGTTGAAAAACTACCTGCGTGGGCAATCCTGCGTTAGAAACGGCCTCAAAATGCTCATTTACAACACGTAAACTCCGCTTTTTCGGCCGTTTTTGCCTTGTCTTGCCTGCCTCGCCTACGGTTTTCAACGGCCTGCTAGTTATGTGTATGCGGCGTAGCATGCGGCCCATATTGCTCAGGGTTTGTTATGCGTGCAGCGCTGCGTTGTACTTGGGCCATCACCGCCTGGGCGTTTGCCAGGAGGCATGAGTAGTGGGCCTGTCCTGCGCATTGGGTCAAGGCAGTGACATGGGGTAGATGCTGCGCCAGGTAGCTGGACATGGCAGGTGGTGCCCAGTTGTCGGCGTCGCCATGCCATAGGCTGACCGCAGCGCTGACCTTCCCCAGTTCTTCGGCCCAGGGTTCGACATAGAGCCTTATGTCGCGCACATAACGGCTGATGCCGGGTTGGAAACAGTCGCGCTGAATATTTGCCAGCCAGGTATGGGTTTGGGGCTGGCTCAGCAAGGCCCGGTCGCTGCCGCCTGCGCCTGCAAAGAGAAGGCGCAGGAGCAGGCGTGGGTTGAGCTTGGCCAGCCATGCCTGGTATCGGGCAAAGGCCAGGAATAGCCGCGGGTATTGTTGCGCCCAGTGGAAGGTATGGCGTCCCGCGCCCATGCCGATTCGGTTGTCGGGGATTTCCAGGGGGGCTGCGGCCGATAGCAGATAGATCGCCGCGACGTGCTCCTCCAGTCGGGCCGCTACACGCAATGCCAGGCAAGCCCCGATGGAAAAGCCGAGCAGTCGAATGGGGTAACCTGCGGCGCTCGCGCGAACCTGCTGGGCAAGCCCCTGTAGATAGTCTTCTCCATTCAGCTCGTCCGCTTGATTGCGCTCCACCACCAGGAGCCTGATGCCATGCGCCACTGCCGCGTCATGCAGCGCCGCCGCTTCTACAGGCGCGCCTGGAGCGCCGTGAAAGTAGAACAGGGGGATGCCATCGGGGCAGCCGTAAGCGGTCGAGTTCATCGCGGTTCGCCTACCACCAGCCGTTATCACCCAGCACCATCTTCTTGTAGTAATCGATATTGGCGCGCACGGCGAATACCGCGCCTACGCCATAGCCCAGGGCGTTGGCGAGCTTCTCGTAGCCGAGGTAGTCCAGACCGATCCCCAGGCTGATCACCACCACCGCGCAGGCTAGAAACAGCGCCAGGCCCTTTTTCCACATGCCCTTGCAGGCGTAGTAGAGGGGGCCGAAGAGGAAGGCGAGGATATTGAAGCCGAAAGCCGCGCGGCGCTCGGCGGCGGGCAGTTCCTTGTAATGGGGCATTTTCGGGCCGCCGGCGCGGGCGATGGCGCGAAAACGTGCCTGCCATTTGGCCGACACGGGCAGGTTGGCGATCAGCTGTTCAGGGTTGTCTGCCTCTACAACTGCGGCTTGGGGCGTGGCGTAGGGGTTGTGGGTGGTCATGGCCGGCATCCTTGTTGGCGGGAAAGCAGCCAAGGCTAGTCAGGCCGGGGGTGGCTGTCCACGAACCCTGTGGCACTTTGCACAGAATCACCACGCATTCTCCATATTCCCTGCATAAAGGCACCACCCGGCAGGACCAGACTCGGCTCACCTTAACTGCATCGGAGAGTGCACGATGAACCGTACCCTGGGCTTCAAGCTGGGCGCCATTGCCCTGTTGATCCTGCTGCTGCTGATTCCCCTGGCGATGATCAAGGGGCTGGTCAATGAGCGGCAGTACCAGCGCGACACGGTGCTGCAGGATATTGCCCGCAGCTCCAGCTATCGCCAGCAGATCACCGGACCGATTCTGGTGCTGCCCTATACCCGCCACTGGCAGGAATGGAAAACCAATGCCAAGACCGGCGAGCGCTACGAGGAGGAGCGGCAGAGCCGCGGACGCCTGTATTTTCTGCCGGAAACCTTCGTGCTCAACGGCCATGTAGAGACCGAGCAGCGTGCCCGGGGTATCTACAAGGCGTTGCTGTATCGCAGCGACAACCGGGTCAGTGGCAGCTTCAAGCTGCCGGCGAACCTGGGGCTGGGGGCGAGCCTGGCGCAGTACCGCTTCGAACAGGCCTTTCTGACGGTGGGCATCAGCGATATCCGCGGCATCAGCAGTGACCTCAAGCTGCAGTTCAATGGTGCCAGCCTGGACTTCGCCCCCGGCAGTGGTGATGAGCGTTTCGGCAGCGGCGTGCATGCCCGCTTGCCGGCCATCGACAGTCGCGGCGAGCAGCCGCTGAGCTTTGCCTTCGACCTCAAGCTGCAGGGTACCGAGCAGCTCGGCATTACCCCGGTGGGCCGCGACAGCCGGGTCGAGCTGAGCGCCGACTGGCCACACCCCAGCTTTGTCGGCGAGTACCTGCCGGTCAGCCGCGAGATCGGCAGCGCAGGCTTCAGGGCGCAGTGGCAGACCAGTTTCTTCGCCACCGATATGGAGCAGGCGCTGCAGGCCTGTGTCACCCAGAACAACTGCAAGGGCCTGGGCGCCCGGCATTTTGGCGTGAGCTTTGTCGACCCGGTGGACCAGTACCTGAAGACCGAGCGCTCGATCAAATACGCCCTGCTGTTTATGGCGCTGACCTTTGCCCTGTTCCTGCTCTGCGAGGTGCTCGGGCGCCTGGTCGTGCACCCGGTGCAGTACGCCCTGGTGGGCCTGGCCCTGGCGCTGTTCTACCTGCTCTTGCTGTCGCTGTCGGAGCACCTGGGCTTTGCCCTGGCCTATGCCATCGCGGCGACCGCCTGTGTGGCCCTGATCGGCTTCTATGTCAGCCATGTGCTGGGCAGCGCCCGGCGCGGCACGGCTTTCGCCGGCCTGCTGGCGCTGCTCTATGGCCTGCTGTTCGGCGTACTGGGTGCCGAGGATTACGCCCTGCTGCTGGGTTCGCTGCTGGTGTTCGCGGTGCTCGCCGGCTTTATGTGGCTGACCCGCAAGCTGGACTGGTACAGCGTCGGCCGCAGCCTGGGGCGGCCCGAGCCGCAGCCTAAAGCAGAGTTGCACGAGCAGCCCGCCTGATGGCCGAGCAGGGCGGCCCGGCCGCCCCGCCAAGGAGAAGAAGCATGCGTTTTATCCTGCAATTTACCGCCTGCTGCGCCCTGGGGCTGGTGGTGGTGGCACTGCTGCTGGTGGGCCTGATGTTTATCGGGCAGTTCAGCCTGATCGAGGGCCTGATGCAGAGCGGCAGGCCCCTGGCCTTGTTGAGCCTGGCGCTGCTGCCGGACAGCCTCTGGCACAGCCTGACCGGCCTGGTCGACGCGCCGCAGAATCCAATGCTGCAGTCCTTTCTCAGCCTCTGTGCGGCCATGGGGCAGTTGGCCCTGCTGCTGGGGTTGGGTCTGTATCGCCTGTGGTATCGGCCATGAGCGGGCATATCGGCCTGCGCGAGGAGGCGCGCCTGGGCCATCTGCTGGCGCGGCGCATTGCCCGGCTATTCCCGCCACAGACACCTCGCCTGACGGGCAAGGCCTGCGCGGCGGCTGAGCGGGCGCGGCCAGGTTCTTAGACCAAAGTGGGGCAGGGGCCGGCGCAGCCTTGGTTCCCTTTTCCAAGTGCCTGTTAAACAACACAAAAAAAATCTCTCCCGGAGGGGCTGCAGCGCGGCTAAGACCAAGGTCTAGCTGTCGGCTTGGCGTGACCTGCTGCTAGCTTGAAGCTGCATGAAAATAATAAATCCGGAGGGGTTATGACTTCTGAACAAGCAAATGCCACAGCGTATTGGAAAGCCAATGTGCGGCTCATCACCTGGAGCCTGATCGTCTGGGCGCTGGTTTCCTTTGGTTTCGCCATGATTCTGCGCCCCCTGGTCGCGGGTATCTCGGTTGGCGGCTCCGACCTCGGATTCTGGTTTGCCCAGCAAGGTTCCATCCTGGTCTTTATCGGGCTCATTTTTCACTA
>OGCL01000994.1_pt1 | contig 26584 bp, 25 predicted proteins | sample 1570041 | NCBI WGS metagenome assembly OGCL01 (sample SAMN06266162, study PRJEB24511) | hot springs metagenome | isolation source: Hot spring water | place: South Africa: Limpopo | collected 2015-06-22 | reverse complement strand
GGCATGCACGATCTCGAACAGGCCTTCATCTGCGCCTTGTTCCACAATCTCGGCCGCCTGCTGTCGCAATACTATTTTGCCGAGGAATCCGATGAAATCCGCCGCATCATGGCCCAGCGCGGATGCAGCGACGATCAGGCGGCACAGCAGGTGTTGGGGATTTCCTTCGAGGATCTCGGCATTGCCATCGCCCGCCAGTGGGGCTTCCCGCCGGTGATCGTCGGCTCGATGCGGCGGCTGCCGCCCGGCCATCTGCGCAAGCCGGCGACGACCGAGGAGCGCCTGCGTGTGCTCGCCGGTTTTTCCGGCGTGTTGTGCGATGTCATCGGGCAGGGCGAGCAGGAGGCCGGCAAGCAGCATTTGCAGAAAGTGCTGGGGCGCTTCAACGACGCCGTGCCGCTCGACGAACCGGAAGTCATGCAGACGATTCGGCGCGCGGTCGAGGAAATTTCCGATTTCGCCCGGATCATTCATCTGAACGTCCAGCAAACGGCGTTCGGCCGGCAGATGCAGCAATTTGCCAGTAGCGTGGATGAGGCGGCGGCACCGCCGGTCGATGATTCGCTCGACGGCACCATGCTGCGCGATGCCGTCGCCCCCGGGGTGCTCGAAGATGTGACCGGCAATGGCGCGGCCGACGCCCAGGCGGTGTTGACCGCCGGGATCCAGGACATCAGCAATACCCTGGTCGACGGTTATCGCTTGAACGACATCCTGCGCATCATTCTCGAAACCATGTACCGGGCAATGGGCTTCAAGCGGGTGCTGTTGTGCATCCGCGATGCCAAGTCGGGCACCATGCAGGGCCGCTTCGGCTTTGGTCCGGAGGCGGCGGAGATTGCCCGCAACTTCCGCTTCCCCCTGAGTTTCACCCCGGATATCTTCCATGCCGCAACCTCCAAGGGTGCCGACATCCTGATCAGCGACATCGACGATCCCAAGATTGCCGGGCGCATTCCGGACTGGTATCGGCAGGCGGTGCCGGCGCGTTCCTTCGTGCTGCTGCCGTTGAACATCAAGGGCAGTCCGGTGGCACTGATCTACGCCGATTGCGACGAAGCCGGCGGTATCGTCATTCCGGACAAGGAGTTGTCGCTGCTGCGTACCCTGCGCAATCAGGCGGTGCTGGCGATCAAGCAGGGCGGATAACAAAAACCCGCCGGGCGGCGGGTTTTCAGTCGATCACCAGAGTTGCCACCAGGGCGTCTTGCGTTCGATCCCGGTGCTGTAGAAGCGGCTTTCCGGGAAATTCTTGCGCAACACACGGTCGGCATCGTCGCGCAGGTCTTCCATGCCGAGCTTGTCGTAGGCCAGGTAGAGGATGTACAAGGCTTCCTCGATGGCCGGCGCCTGCGGGTAGGTCTCGACGGCGACCTGGGCGCGGTTGGCGGCGGCGATGTAGGCGCCGCGCTTCATGTAATAGCGGGCGACGTGAACTTCCAGCGAGGCCAGCGCATTGACCAGATAGTTCATGCGCTTGATCGAGTCGGCTGCGTATTTGCTCTTCGGGAAGCGTTCGACCAGTTCCTTGAAGGATTCGAAGGCTTCGCGGGCTGCCTTGGGATCGCGTTCGGTCAGGTCCTGGTTGCTCAGGTGGCCGACCAGTCCGAGGTCTTCGTTGAAGTTGATCAGACCCTTGAGGTAGTAGGCGTAATCAACCGCCGGGTGGTTCGGGTGCAGTTTGATGAAGCGGTCGGCTGCGGCCAGGGCTGAACCGGGCTCTCCGGATTTCCAGTACACATAGGCCAGTTCGATCTGCGCCTGCTGGGCGAAGCGACCGTAAGGGTAGCGCGCTTCGAGTTTTTCCAGCATCTTCACTGCCGTATCCCAGTTGCCCTCGGCCTGCGACTCCTTGGCGGCCGCATAGAGACGTCCGGCCGACCAGCCGGCGGTTTCGTCATAGTCCGACGTGGTGCTGCAGCCGGCAAGTGTGGCGAGGGCCAATACGGCAAGCAAATACCTCAGACCGGCGGTGAACGAGGCGAATGCGGGTAAACTGCGCATCATGAACGATCCTTATGAAAACTCGGGCGATTATAGCCCAAGCGAGCCGCTCCAACTGACCGTTCCTGACGGCTGCGGCGGGAAGCGGCTCGATCAGGCGCTGGCCGAACTTCTGCCCCAGCATTCGCGCAACCGTCTGCAGGGCTGGATTCGCGACGGCCTGGTCGAAGTCGATGGCGATGTCGTCAGCGAACCTAAGCGCAAGGTGCTCGGCGGCGAACGTCTGCTGCTTGCCGTGCCGGATGATGCGGTGACGACCGAACAGCCGGAAGACATTCCGCTCGACATCGTCTTCGAGGACGAAACCCTGCTGGTCATCAACAAGCCGGCCGGACTGGTCGTGCATCCGGGCAGCGGCAACTGGAGCGGCACCCTGATGAACGCGCTGCTTCACCACGTGCCGGGCATTGCCGAGGTGCCGCGCGCCGGCATCGTGCACCGCCTGGACAAGGACACCAGCGGCCTGCTGGTGGTCGCCAAGACGCTGGAAGCGCAGACCGATCTGGTGCGCCAGTTGCAGGCGCGTACCGTCAAGCGCCAGTATCTGGCGCTGGCTGCCGGTCAGATCCGGCGCGACAGCGGCGTCGATTCGCCGATCGGCCGGCATCCGGTCAATCGCATCAAGATGGCGGTGGTGCCGGAAAGCCGCGGCGGCAAACCGGCGTTGACCTGGTACCGGCGGCTTGAACTGTTTCCGCACTGCACGCTGGTCGAATGCGCGCTGGAAACCGGTCGCACCCACCAGATCCGCGTCCATATGGCATCGATCGGTCATCCGCTGGTCGGCGACCCGGTTTATGGCAAGCACGATCCGCGTTTGCCGGTCTTCAAGCGCCAGGCCTTGCACGCGACCCGGCTCGGCCTGGTCCATCCGCTGAGCGGCCGGCAGATGCAGTGGGAAGTGCCGATGCCCGAAGACATGCGCGAACTGCTCGACACCCTGCGCCATGGCTGATTTCCTGATTCCCGACTGGCCGGCCCCGGCCAATGTCCGGGCGCTGCAGACCCTGCGCGACGGCGGTAGCAGCCCGGCGCCTTGGAACAGCTTCAATCTGGGCGATCACGTCGGCGACGACGCGGCGCGGGTCGCCGCCAATCGCGCCCGGCTGCGCACCGAGCTCCCCGGCGAACCCTGCTGGTTGCGCCAGGTGCATGGCGTCGAGGTCGTCGATGTGGCGCAAGTGGCGGCCGGTACCGAGGCAGACGCCGCTTACGCCACGCAGGCCGGGCGGGTATGCGTCGTGATGACTGCAGATTGCCTGCCGGTGCTCTTCTGCAATCACCAGGGGACGGTGGTTGCGGCAGCGCACGCCGGTTGGCGCGGCTTGCTGGCCGGGGTGCTGGAAAACACGCTGGTGGCCATGCATTGCCCGCCGGGCGAGGTCATGGCCTGGCTGGGGCCGGCCATCGGCCCCGACAACTTCGAAGTCGGCGACGAGGTGCGCAGCGCTTTTGTCGCGCACGACGCAGCGGCCGGTGAGGCATTCCGGCCGCAGGCCGGCGGCAAGTGGCTGGCCGACCTATACGCGCTTGCCCGCCGGCGGCTGAACGCTGCCGGCGTCGTTGCCACCCATGGCGGCGGACTGTGTACCGTCGCCGATGCCGGGCGTTTCTTCTCCTACCGGCGCGACGGCGTCACCGGGCGCATGGCCAGCCTGATCTGGCTGGCCTGACTGGGCCCGCATCGCCTCCCGGTAGGCGCGGCGCTGGCGGCGCACCTTGCTGCCGCTCATCCACAGCAGGATGCTGCAGGGCAGGAGTCCGTAAAAGACGAAGGAAATGACGCCGGCGACAACGCTGGCTTCGTTGGCGGCGATGAGAACGGTGACGTAGAGCCAGCAATATGATGCGCTAAATACCCACTCAGCCGCCCGCTTCCTGCTTGGCCTTCTCAGCCATCATTTCCCGGTACTTCCTGCGCTCGCGGCGGACTCTGCCGCCCGCAAAGTAGAGGATCAGGCCACAGGGCAGGGCGCCGTAGAAGGCGAACGAAATCACGCCGGCAAGGATGCTCGGTTCGTTGGCGGCGATCAGGATGGTTACATAGAGCCATCCGATGACGATGATTATTGCTAGAGGCATGTCGGGATTGTAGATGTAAAAAAACGCCGAAGCGGGTTTGTTATTCGTGGCAACTTTTTTAGCGTCAGTCAGTTGTCGGTCAAGAGCGACCCACAGATACCCTTTCGCTAAGAAAACATTTCGCCGATTCAGTTGTCTGGCATATTGATGTTGTTATACTGACAGAAAAATTCCAAGTAACTGAAAATCATGGATTTAAGACAAAAATTCCGGTGTCAGCAATATCAATTGTTATACGGACCCCAGTGTCCGTGTAAACACTGTTGGGCGGCTTCATGATCGTGCTGAACGTTCTCTTACCTTCTCTTGTGGCCGTTCTCGCCGGTGGCTGCATTGGCGCTGTGTTCGGCTTCACCATCGCCGCGAACCGCGACGTGATGCTTGGTTACCGCCCCAACACGACGAACAAGTTCCTACTGTTCATTTGCCGGCCCACGCGGGAGTTCTCCGCGCTGGAGGCCATCGGCTTGTTCGCCGTGGTCGTTGGTTGGCTTGCCCTTTTTGTCGCCCTGTGCGGTGCGCCGATCATGGTTGCCTCTCGCCTAGTCAGCCCCGATTCGCCAGTTGTCTCAATTGTTCTCGCGGTGTTCTTCGTTGCCGCGTACTTTGCTCGCCATCTTGGGAGAAACCTTTGGCTTCGTCTTGTGTAGCCAGCCGCCCAACCCATCATTCCACCGGACCTGCGCGAAAAGCCGCGCAGGCCGGTGAATTCAAACGTTAGCCACCACAAATATGGACATCGACGCTCTGCACATTCAATACCAAGATCACGCTGGACGCGCGGAGCGCCTTCGCGAGGCCGTAGTCGTTCAGCTGTCTGCTCTGTTAGCGGCCAACGACGTAACTTTGGGCGTCCCGATGGAAAGCCGAGTCAAGACTTGGGCATCTCTCGCGGAAAAGATGGATCGCAAGCAGCTGACGCTTGATTCGTTGTTCCATCTACATGATCTGATCGGAGTACGCGCAATCCTGCTGTTTCGATCCGACCTAGCAAGGGTCTTAGAACTCATTAAGAACACGTTTGACGTTGTCTCCCTTGAAGATACGGCGGCGAGATTGGGGGATTCAGAATTCGGGTACCAGTCGCAGCATTTCGTAGTTCGTCTACCTAAGTCATGGCTTCTGTTGCCAAGTCTGGCGGGCCTCAACGACTTTTGCGTCGAACTTCAAGTAAGGACAATCGCACAGCACATCTGGGCTGCAGCATCGCACAAGCTTCAGTACAAGCAGGAGTCTGGGGTACCGCGGCCGCTTCGTAGAACAATTAATCGTGTGTCGGCACTGCTAGAGACAGTTGATTTGGAGTTTGAGCGCGTTCTTGACGAGCGCCGAGCTTATCTTCAAGACTCACAGACCCCACAAGCCGCGACGGAACCGCTGAATGTCGATTCTTTGGCGGCAGCCCTCGCGGAGCTGCTGCCCCCTGAGAACAAGAAGGAAGACGAGCCCTACGCGGACCTACTCACCGATCTCATTGCGCTAAAGATTGAGACCCCCGAACAACTACGGGTGATTCTCAACAGGCATACCGAGCACGTAAAGAACTCAGACCGTGAGCGCGTTGCTGAACTCCGTGCAGACTCCGGCATTTTCGACGAACCCGGAGTTTCTGAGCGTCTAGCACGAGGTGTCTTCTACGCCCATGTTGGGCTCGCGCGGGAGGCGTTACGCGCGGAGTACGGCGAAGAAGCAGTCGATACACTGTTCCGGAAGAGAAAGCAAAGCACTCGAAAGGGCAGAAAGAGTGGCGGCTAACCCCTTATATGGACTCCCCCGAAAAGCAAGGAAACTGATCGATAGATCTGGCGAGTCGGAAGCGCATGCAGTCGTATATCCGGCATCTGTAGTGGGTTCTGTGTGACCCGTGCCGACATGGAATCTGCGCACGGTGCTCTGATTGCTATCGTTTTTGCACTCATCCGTGCGAACAACGTGCTCGGAAACAACCCGCATCAGCAAGTTAAAGCCCTCGAAGATTTGGTCGGGCCATTTCCGACAAAAATGTCGTTCGCAGAAAAGCTACGCCTCCACAATTTTTTTGGCATCACCTCGAGCAACCCACGCCAGGCTAGGTGGCTTGCTGTTGTTGTCACACTGTTCTTCCTCGCCATACTTTGGCTGCAGCAATGACTCTAAACACTGTTGGAGGTCTCTTGTGACCGACACAATTGCTATCGGAATCACGATTATTGTCTTTGCGATACCGTGCGGGCTATTGGCTATGGCCTTACGGCACTTCGTTCCGCTGATACGTGGTTTCAATGCGCCGCTGTGGGCTTATGCGCTGGGTCCAATCGCATTCGCATCAGATCGGTTCCTTTCCGAGGCAGCACGCCCTCACCGAAAGCCTTTCATTCGCTATGTCTCAGCTTTTGCAATGGTGGCGCTTGCTTTGCTCGTTATTGCTTCGGGGGGGCTTGCGTGGCACCTCTAACATTCCAATCTACCGGATCGTCAAAAGCTGCGCTTTTGGCGTCCGGTGATTTACAACGTTAGGTATCACCGTGCTGACAGAACGTCGCTTCCTTCAGTTAAGCCTTGTTTTGCCACTTGCCGTACCACTAGCCATAGGATTGTTCGCGCAATTGACTTCGAGTGAAGTAGTTAATGGCGTCGCTGCGATTTTCCTTCTCTCATTAGTGCTCGGCGGTCTCCCTTATCTACTTTTCATTACAGCCATCTTATTCTGGTCCCGCAACAAATCTGTTCGCGCTATTCGCCGTCTGTCTTATTTTGCCCCGGTTTTATTCGTGCTTGCCACCGCCGCACTTAGTCTCGCTGCCATCCCATTTGGCATCGCGTTGCGAGAAGTTTTTCTGTTTGTCGTCATTTTCTCCGTCTATGCTCTACTCTTCGGTTATCTATACGTTTTTGTCATCAATTACCTGTATGAAATTTTCTTTGGTAAGCGCTCATATACCTAACACTGTGGTCAAGGCGCGGCCTTCGGCCGCTCGGACGTCCCGCAAGCGGGCCGCCCCTTGCCTTGAACGTTAGGCTCCATATGCACTTTTCCAAGACTGTAATTGCTATTCTGTTTGCAACTATTTCATCCTTTGCATTTCCACAGCAGCGAGATGAAAGCGAAATAGTGTTTGTTGGTACAACCGATCCAGACATGGTTGCTGCAATCAAACATGCGCGAACCACTCTGGTTGATTTCCTGAAGCTGGCGGCAAACCCTCCAGTCGGCACGGATGGCTACAAACTCAAAGTCATGGTTATCGACGGAGCCAAGACTGAACATTTTTGGGTCACCCCCTTCAAGGTATTGCCCGAAGGATTCGCTGGCGTTCTGGCAAATGATCCGAAAGTGGTAAGTAACGTCAAAGCGGGCCAAGTTGTGCGCTTTGATGACTACCTAATCTCCGACTGGGGTTACACCAAAGATGGCCGGCAAGTCGGGAGCTTCACAGTCTGCGCCCTCTTCAAAAAAATGCCGGCAGAGCAAGCTGATTACTACAGGAAGAACCATGGTTTCGATTGTTAAGCCTAACAAACGCTTCGAGCCGACCGCCCAAAAGCTGCACTTTTGGGTTCTCTCCGCGCTACGCGCTCAAGCGTCGGCTCAAGCTGCACGTTCCGAACGTCCGGTTCCATAAGTTGGCTATTTCCGCTTTGGGTCGCGGGCTGCCTCTCGTCATGGCAACCACGCCGGTCATGGCGATGCTTCGCCACCCGATGGCGATGATGTACATCCGGTAATTATGCATTGACAGTGCCCGGACGGGTATGCAGAATCCAGAAGCTGCAGCCTACGACAACCAGCGAGAACAGAATTCCATGACGCAAGGATCGAACAATAACGAGGCTTTTCTGGGGTCAGCCATGCAGTTCATGCAGGCAGGACAGACCATGGCCCAGCAGTTCATGGAATTTCTCGGCAAGAACGCGCAAGCCCAGGGCAATCCGCCGCCGCAAGTCGACCCGCAGGCACTGACGGCGCTGCAGAAGCGCCTGATGGACCAGCAGATGTCGCTGTGGCAGGCCATGCTTGACAAGCAGAAGGGCGCGCCGCAGACCTTCAAGGTCGAACCCGAACCCGGCGACCGCCGTTTTGCCGCACCGGCCTGGCGCGACAGCCCGATCTACGACTACCTGCATCAGGCCTACCTGCTCAATGTCCGTTACCTGAAGGAAATGGTCGAGGTGCTGCCGGCGCAGGACGACAAGGCGCGCGACAAGATGCGTTTCCTGGCCCGCCAGGTGGCCGATGCGATGGCGCCGACCAATTTTGCCGCGACCAACCCGGAATTCATCCAGCTCGCCCTGGAAACCAAGGGCCAGAGCATTACCGACGGCATCAACAACCTGCTCAAGGATTTCGAGAAGGGCCGCATCTCGATGACCGACGAATCGGTGTTCGAGGTCGGCAAGAACATTGCCACCACGGAAGGCGCCGTCGTTTTCGAGAACGAGGTCATGCAGTTGATCCAGTACGCGCCGCTGACGCCCAAGGTCGGCACGCGGCCGCTGCTGGTGGTGCCGCCGTGCATCAACAAGTTCTACATCATGGACCTGCAGCCGGATAACTCGCTGATCCGTTTCATGGTCGAGCAGGGCAACACCGTGTTCCTCGTCTCCTGGCGCAACCCGATGGAAGCGCAGGGACACCTGGGCTGGGACGATTATCTCGAGCACGGCCCGCTGGCGGCGATTTCGGTCATCCGCGAAATCACCCGGGTCAAGCAGATCAACGCACTCGGCTTCTGCGTCGGCGGCACCATCCTGACCTCGGCGCTGGGCGTGCTCAAGGCGCGCGGCGACGATTGCGTCGCCTCGCTGACCCTGCTGACCACGCTGCTCGATTTTTCCGATACCGGCGAGATCGGCCTGTTCATCGACGAGCAGGCGCTGGCCACCCGCGAAGCGACGATCGGCCAGGGCGGCCTGCTGCCGGCGCGCGACCTGCAGAATACCTTCTCCTTCCTGCGCGCCAACGACCTGGTCTGGAACTACGTCCAGAACAACTACCTCAAGGGCCAGAAGCCGCAAGCCTTCGACCTGCTTTACTGGAATTCCGATTCGACCAACCTGCCGGGGCCGTTCGCCTGCTGGTACATGCGCAACATGTACCTCGACAACAGCCTGCGCGTGCCCGGCAAGCTGACCATGTGCGGCGAGACGGTCGATCTCGGCAAGCTCGACATGCCGGTCTACCTGCTGGCCACGCGCGAGGATCACATCGTGCCCTGGCAGTCGGCTTACCTGAGCACCCGCATCCTCGGCGGCAAGCTGCGTTTCGTGCTTGGCGCCTCGGGGCACATCGCCGGCGTGATCAACCCGGCGAGCAAGAACAAGCGCAGTTACTGGATCAACGACGATGTGCAAGCGGAAGCCGATGCCTGGCTGGCAGCGGCGACCGAAATGAAGGGCAGCTGGTGGCTCGACTGGGCCAACTGGATCAAGGAGCACTGTGGAGAACAGCGCGCCGCGCGCAAGATCGGCACAACAAAATACAAAGCCATCGAGCCGGCACCGGGCCGTTACGTCAGGGAACGTGCGGTCTGATTCCCCAAGTCCGACAAGGAGACAAAAAATGTTGCGAGTTGCACTGATTACCGGCGGTATGGGCGGTCTCGGCGAAGCCATCTGCATCAAGATGGCGGCGCTGGGCTACAAGGTCGTGACCACGCATTCGCCGGGCAACGCCAAGGCGGAAGAGTGGCTGAAGAACATGAACAACATGGGCTACGGCTTCAAGGCCTACCCCTGCGACGTCACCGATTTCGACTCGGCCAAGGCCTGTGTCGAGACCGTCACCCGCGAAGTCGGGCCGATCGACGTGCTGGTCAACAACGCCGGCATCACCCGCGACATGACCTTCAAGAAGATGACCAAGGCCGACTGGGATGCCGTCATCCGCACCAACCTCGACTCCGTCTTCAACATGACCAAGCAGGTCATGGACGGCATGGTCGAGCGCAAATGGGGGCGCGTCGTCAATGTGTCTTCGGTGAACGGCCAGAAGGGTGCCTTCGGCCAGACCAACTATTCTGCCGCCAAGGCCGGCATGCACGGCTTCACCAAGGCGCTGGCGCTGGAAGTCGCCAAGCAGGGTGTCACGGTCAATACCATCTCGCCGGGTTATATCGGCACCAAAATGGTGACGGCCATTCCGCAGGACATCCTCGATTCCAAGATTCTGCCGCAGATTCCCGTCGGGCGTCTGGGCAAACCAGAAGAAATCGCCGGCCTCGTTGCCTACCTCGCTTCCGATGAAGCGGCGTTCGTCACCGGGGCCAACATTTCCATCAACGGCGGTCAGCATATGTTCTGACCGGCGTTTTTTAACCCCGCTTTATCAATAAGGAAGGAAATAACATGACGCAACGTGTCGCTCTCGTTACCGGTGCCATGGGTGGTCTGGGTACCGCCATTTGCCAGCAACTGGCCCAGGCCGGTCACAAGGTGGTTGCCGCCTATCACCCGCAATTCGACAACAAGGACGCCTGGCTGGCCGAAATGTCCGCTGCCGGTTTCAACGACTTCGTCTGCGTCGGCGGTGACGTTTCCGTGCTGGAAGACTGCCAGCGCATGGTTGCCGAAGCCGAAGCCGCCTGCGGCCAGGTCGACATCCTGATCAACAATGCCGGCATCACCCGTGACCGCATGTTCGCCAAGATGGAAAAGGATGGCTGGGATGCCGTCATCGCCACCAACCTGACCTCGCTGTTCAACATGACCAAGCAAGTCTCCGCCAAGATGGCCGAGCGTGGCTGGGGCCGCATCGTGAACATCTCGTCGGTCAACGGCGTCAAGGGTCAGGCCGGCCAGACCAACTACTCGGCTGCCAAGGCCGGCGTCATCGGCTTCACCAAGGCCCTGGCCGCCGAACTGGCTGCCAAGGGTGTGACGGTCAACGCCATCGCCCCGGGCTACGTGGCCACCAAGATGGTCATGGCGATCAAGCCGGAAGTCCTGCAGACCATCGTCGACTCCGTGCCGATGAAGCGCCTGGCCAAGCCGGAAGAAATCGGCTACGCCTGTTCCTACCTGTGCAACGAACTCTCCGGTTTCACCACCGGCGCCACGATCAACATCAACGGCGGCCTGTACTACCAGTAATTTTGCACTGCACCACGAAGGGGCGCCCATGGGCGCCCTTTTTTTCGGCTATAATGTTGCGCTGCACATAAACCAGTCTTGAGGCCTCAGCATGTCCGAACCGGTTCGCCTGATCAAGAAATATCCCAATCGCCGTCTGTATGACACCAAGACGAGTGCATACATCACGCTGGGGGATGTCAAGGAACTGGTGCTCAAGTTCGAGTGCTTCAAGGTGGTGGATGCCAAGAGCGGTGAGGATCTGACCCGCAGCATCCTGCTCCAGATCATCCTGGAGGAAGAAACCGGCGGCGTGCCCCTGTTCTCCTGCGATCTGCTTTCCGGTTTCATCCGCTTCTACGGCAGCACCTCGCAGAACATGCTGGGTCGCTATCTGGAAAACAACATGAAGACCTTTGTCGATTTCCAGCAGAAGCTGCAGGAGCAGTCGCGCACCATGTACGGGAGCGACACGGCCAGCGTGCAGGCGGATTTCTGGAACCAGTTCCTGAATTTCCAGCAGCCGGCGATGCAGAACATGATGACCGCCTACATGGATCAGTCAAAGAAGATGTTCCTGTCGATGCAGGACCAGTTGCAGAGCCAGACCCGGTCGATGTTCCCGGGATTCCCGCCCGGCGATTCGGGCGACAAGTAAAAGAAACGGCCGCAACAGCGGCCGTTTTCACGTGGGGCAGGCGAGGCTCAGGAGCGCGGACCGCGCTCGTCGCGCTTGGCCGGCTTGGTCTCGGCAAGCTGCTTGCGCTGTTCCGGCGTCAGGATGTCCATGACCTTGCGTTCGGCCTGCAGGCGGGACATTTCCATGTCGGCGCGCTGCTTGGCGATCTGGTCGACCAGCTGGCGGGCCTTGGCTTCGCTGTAGTCAGGCGTTGCCTTCAGGGCCTGCAGTTCCTTTTCGCTATTGCGCAGGCTCTTCATCTGCTCACGCATGGCCGGGGCCTGGGCGTGCATGATGTCGAAGATCTTGTCCTGCTGGGCTTCGCTGAGGTCGAGTCGATGCAGGCCGCGCATGGTCATCTTGTCGCCCATCATGCCGTGGCCGCCATGCATGCCGGTCTGGCGCATGCCGTCCTTGCCGTCGCAAGCACCGGCCTTGCCGCCGGGGTAAGCCATGGCGGCCAGGGGGACGGCGAGGGCGATGCCGGCGGCGACGAGCAGGCGCTTGGGCTGGATGAAGTGCTTCATGATGTTCTCCTGTGGATGAGCCGGAAATGGACCGGCGACAGGAGGAAGCTTAAGGACATCGACGTAAGCTGTCGTTTTCCAGTTGTAAGGAATCGTTTCAGCCGGCCAGTCCGTCCAGCGCCTTGCTCAGCCGGGCAACCGCCGCTGCCGGATCGTGCAGCTTGTCCAGGCCGAACAGGCCCAGGCGGAAGGTGCGGAAATCGGCCGGCTCGTCGCACATCAGCGGTACGCCGGTGGCGCTCTGCACGCCTTGGGCGATGAATTTGCGGCCGTTCTGGATGTCCGGGTCGGTGGTGTAGCTGACGACCACGCCGGGGGCCTGGAAGCCTTCGGCGGCGACGCTGGGGAAGCCGCGTTCGACCAGCAGCTCGCGCACGCGCCGGCCGAGTTCCCATTGTTCGGCGCAGACCTTGTCGAAACCGTAGGCCTCGGTTTCGAGCATGACCTGGCGCACCGAGGCCAGGGCGTCGGTCGGCATGGTCGCGTGATAGGCGTGGCTGCCGCTTTCGTAGGCTTCCATGATCTGCAGCCATTTCTTCAGGTCGCAGGCGAAGCTGGTGCTGCTGGTCGCGTCGATATGCGCGCGGGCACGCTCGCCCAGGGCGATCAGCGCGCAGCACGGCGAGCCGCTCCAGCCCTTTTGCGGGGCGCTGATCAGCACGTCGACATCGTTGGCGGCCATGTTTACCCAGACCGTGCCGGACGCGATGCAGTCGAGCACGAACAGGCCGTCGACTGCGCGGACGGCGGCGCCGACGGCGCGCAGGTAATCGTCGGGCAGGATCATCCCGGACGAGGTTTCGACATGCGGTGCGAAGACGACTTCCGGCCGGTGCTCGCGGATGGCCGCAACCACTTCCTCGATCGGTGCCGGGGCAAACGGCGCCTGGGCGCCGCTGCCTTGCTGGCGGGCCTTGAGGACGATGCTTTCGGACGGGATGTGACCCATGTCGAAAATCTGCGTCCAGCGGAAGCTGAACCAGCCGTTGCGGATGACCATGACCTTGCGCTGCGTGGCGAACTGGCGGGCCACCGCTTCCATGCCGAAGGTGCCGCTGCCGGGAACGACGATGCTGGCCTTGGCGTTGTAAACCTTCTTGACGATGCGCGAGATGTCGCGCATCACGCCCTGGAACTGCTGCGACATGTGATTCAGCGCCCGGTCGGTATAGACCACGGAGTATTCGAGCAGGCCGTCGGGATCAGGATGGGGGAGCAGGGCGGGCATGGATGTCTCCGGCTGATGTTGTTGGTCAGGGGGCGAGGATAGCGCCGTCGTCGAATTCCGGCTAGTGCGGGCGTCGTCGCCTGTATCACCAGGGGGCGTCGGACTCGCCGCTGGCGAAACGTCCTTGCAGGAAGTCGAGGAAGGCGCGCACCTTGGCCGAGAGTTGGTGACGCTGCGGATAGAGCGCGTGGATGTCGGCCGAGATGCCGGCCCATTCGGGCAGTACGCGGATCAGCCGGCCGCTGCGCAGGTCGGCGGCGATGTCCCATTCCGAGCGCAGGATGATGCCGTGCCCGGCCAGCGCCCAGTCGACGGCGATTTCGCCGTGATTGACGGCGAGCGGGCTGCGCACCTTGACGGTGACCTGCTGGTTGCCGTCGGTCAGTTGCCAGTTGTTGAAGGCGCGCTCGTTCTCGCGGATGACGATGCAGTCGTGCGCCTGCAGGTCGCGCGGTGTTTGCGGCAAGCCGCGGGTGGCGAGGTAGGCGGGGGCGGCGCACAACAGTCGGCGGTTGGGCGCGATGCGCCGGGCGAGGATGCGCGCATCCGGCGGCGGGCCGAAGCGGATGGCGATGTCGAGCGCGTGCTCGGTCAGATCGAGGGTACGGTCGGAGAGGTGGAGGATGACCTCGATGTCCGGCCAGTCGCGGACAAAATCCGAAATCGCCGGGCCGAGGTGGCGACGGCCAAAACCGAAACCGGCGTTGATCCGCAGCAGCCCCTGCGGCTGCTCGCGACTATCGTGGAGCGAGCGCTCCAGGCGCTCGATGTCGCGCAGGATCTGCTCGCCGTCTTCCAGGTAGCGTTCGCCTTCCGGCGTCAGGCTCAGCCGCCGTGTCGTCCGGTTGAGCAGGCGCACGCCCAGGCGCTGTTCCAGCGCGGCCAGCCGCCGACTCACCGCCGGCGGCGTGATGCCGAGCGCCTGTGCCGCTGCTGCCAGGCTGGGCTGGCGGGCGAGCAGGCTGAAGAAGGCGAGGTCGGGAACGTCGTTCATTCGTGCATTAAACGCAATAATCAATTGAATATTGCGCCATTGTATCTATTGCTGTGCGGAATATCATGGCTTTCCTCTCGTTGACCGCAACATTCCCATGCCACTGCTCCACCTGCTTCCCCTTGCCGATCTCTCGCTGGCGCTGGCCATTGGCGCCGCCTTGGGTTTTTTTGGTGGCTTGTTCGGCATCGGTGGCGGCATCATCGCCATTCCGTTGTTCGTCCTCGCCTTTGCCATGGATCAGGCAATGGCCCAGGGCACGGCGCTGGTGCTGATGGTGCCGAACCTGCTGATCGGCTGGTGGCGCTACAGCCGCAAGCATCCGGTCGGCTGGCGGGCGGTGCTGGCGATTGCCCTGCCGGCGACGCTGACCACCTGGCTACTGGCGCATTTCGCCACGCGGCTCGACGCGCAATTGCTCGGTCACCTGTTCTGCGCCTTCCTCGGCATCCTCGCGCTGCGCCTGCTGTGGCAGGGACGTGGCGGGCGCGAACCGCTCACCGGCGTACCGTTGCGCCCGGCGGCGCTGCCGCTGGTCGGCGTTGCCGGCGGCAGCAGCATGGGCTTGCTCGGCATCGGCGGCGGCCTGGTCGCCACGCCGCTACTCTCCGGCTGGCTCGGCCAGCGACAGACCGTGGCACAAAGCCTGGCGCTGGCCCTGGTTGCGCCGAGTTCGCTGGTCGCCCTGAGCGCCTACGCCGGCGCCCAGCGCGTGGACTGGAGTCTGGGTTTGCCGATGGCGCTCGGCGGCATGTTCACCGTTGCCGCCGGTGTCGCGCTCGCGCACAAGCTGCCGGAGCGCCGGATGCGCGCAGCATTCGCCTGGATGCTGCTGGCGACGGCGCTGTGGCTGGCGCTGGCGCCGCGCTGAAATGAGGCTTGGCGCTGTTCAGCGCCAAACTGTCGTCAGGGTTTCCCGTGCCCGACCGCGACATGGCCCGGTAGTGCGTAGCGCTCGCCGCCGCGGTCGGCGTGAGCACGACCCAGATCGATGTAGGCCAGCAGCGTGACCAGGCCGAGGGTGATGAAGAAGGTGCTGAAGGCGTGGCGGATGCGGCGCAGGCGACGGCGTCCGGCATCGGCGTCGATATCAGCGAACCAGCCCCATTTGACCGCCAGCCGGTACAGAGCGATGCCGCCATGGACTTCGGCGGTGAACAGCAGCGCCAGGTAGATCGGCCACATGCCGCCGGTCCATACGCGCTCGGCCGATTCATACGGGCCGATCAGCTGCGGTTGGCTGACCATGTCGTAAAGATGGATGGTGGTCAGGAAAAACAGCGCGAAGCCGCTCATCGCCTGCAGCCACCACAAGCTGGTATCGCCGTGGCGTAGCCGGCGCCGATGGCCGGAGAAAGCGTGGACCTGGCGATAGCCGGCGGGGATTTTTCGCATCGCCAGCCAGGCATGGGCGACCAGCAGGCCGGTAACGCCAGCGGCAACCATCGACACCAGCGCCGGCTGCGGCTCACCGAACAACCATCCGCCCTCGAAGAAACGGGCGACGCTGTAGAACAGCTCGTGGCTGATCAGGATGGTCGCGACAAAAAACATGTGGGCGACGAGAAACAGCGCCAGCACCAGGCCGCTGAGGCTCTGCAGCAGGTCAAGACGGGCCGGCCAGCGGCTGTTGGCCGGCTGGGCGTCGGTGAGTACCCGGTGGGCCCGGTCGTTTTGCTGTGGGCGGGCGGCGGCTGGGGGATTTTCCGGAAGGGCGGGGGCGAGGGCGGTTTTGGCGATTTGGCGCATGGCTGATCTTCCTTTCCGGACGCTTTTCTGGCTGTTGTTATGGCTGCAATTTATCACGCCCGGAACGAATTGCCGACAATTAATTGTGCAATGCAACAATTCGTAATGTGCTGTCTATCAATTGTTTTATTGCTTTGCTGGTTTTCAATGCGGCGGTGCAGCATGGTGTTTCCGATGCTTGCTGCCTGCTTCTGTTAAGATGCTGCGGGCCGCATCCGCCGCCTAGACCTCCCCCGAAAACAGCACCTTGTCTACCCTCCAGGAAATCTTCTCGCCCGATGGCGCCTTTGCGCGTGCCATCGACGGCTACCGCATTCGTCCGCAACAGGTCGAAATGGCCGAGCGCATCGCCGAGGCCATCAAGAACAACGCGGTGTTCATCGCCGAAGCCGGTACCGGCACCGGCAAGACCTTCGCCTACCTGGTGCCGGCGCTGAAGTCGAACGGCAAGGTGATCGTGTCGACCGGGACCAAGACGCTGCAGGACCAGTTGTTCAACAAGGATCTGCCGACCGTGCGCGACATCCTCAAGGCGCCGGTCAAAATTGCGCTGCTCAAGGGGCGCGCCAATTACGTCTGTCCCTACCACCTGCAGCGTTCGCTGGCCGACGGACGTTTCCTGACCCGCGAGGACGCCGCCGACGCCCGCCGCATCTCGGTTTTCGCCAAGACCACGCAGAGCGGCGACAAGGCCGAGTGCGTCGAGGTGAACGAGAATTCGCCGGTCTGGCAGCACGTCACCTCGACGCGCGACAACTGCCTCGGTCAGGAATGCCCGGACTACAAGGAATGCTTCGTCATGCAGGCGCGCAAGGAGGCGATGGCCGCCGATCTGGTCGTGGTCAATCACCACCTGTTCTTCGCCGACGTGATGCTGCGCGACGAGGGTATGGCCGAACTGCTGCCGGCCTGCAATACGGTGATCTTCGACGAAGCGCACCAGTTGCCGGAAGTGGCGACGCTGTTCTTCGGCGACAGCGTGTCGACCGCGCAATTCCTCGATCTCGCCCGCGATGCGCGGACCGAGGCGCTGACTCACGCCCGTGACTGCCTCGATCTGCCGGTCGCCAGCAAGTCGCTGGAGAAGGCGGCCAAGGATTTGCGCCTGGCGGTCGGCATCGACGCCGGCCGTTTTTCCGCCGGCCAGTTGCTGGAAAAACCGGAATTCGCCCCGGCACTCCAGGGGCTGCTCGAAGAAATCGCCCGATTCACCGCCATACTGGAAACACAGGCCGAGCGCGCCGAGGGCCTGGAGAAATGCTGGCAGCGCGCCGGCGAACTGGTCCAGCGCCTGAGTCAGTGGCAGCAGCCGGCCGACGCCGGCTATGTGTATTGGGGCGAGGCTTTCACCCATTCGCTGCAACTCAATGCGACACCGCTCGACGTCGCCAACATCTTCCGCAAGCAGATGGGCGGCCATCCGCGCGCCTGGATCTTCACCTCGGCAACGCTCGCCGTGCAGGGCAAGTTCCACCATTACTGCGCCGAACTTGGCCTCGGCGACCCGGATTCAGCCTGCTGGCACAGTCCTTTCGACTACGGCGAGCAGGCCGTGCTCTACGCGCCGCTGGGTATGCCCGACCCGAATGCCTGGAACTACACCGAGTCCGTCGTCGACGCCGCCTGGCCGGCGGTGAAGGCGGCCGGTGGCGGTGCCTTCTTCCTGTGCACCAGCCTGCGCGCGATGCGCCGCACCCACGAACTGCTCAAGGCCAAGCTCGAAGACGAAGGCATCGACATGCCGCTGCTGGTCCAGGGCGAGGGCAGCAAGAACGATCTGCTGGAACGCTTCCGCCACCACGGCGCGGCGATCCTGGTCGGCAGCCAGAGTTTCTGGGAAGGCGTCGATGTGCGCGGCGAGGCGCTGTCGCTGGTGGTCATCGATAAGATCCCGTTCGCGCCGCCCGACGATCCGGTGCTCTCGGCGCGCATCGAGGAAATGAAGAAGCAGGGCCGCAACGCCTTCATGGAATACCAGTTGCCGCGTGCCGTGATCAACGTCAAGCAGGGCGCCGGCCGCTTGATCCGCGACGAGGCCGACAAAGGCGTGCTGATGATCTGCGATCCACGACTTATATCAAAGCCCTACGGCCGCCGCGTCTGGCAAAGTCTGCCACCGATGAAGCGCACCCGCGAACTGCAGGTCGTCCTCGACTTTTTTGCCAACCGATGAAAACCACCTTCGACCAACTGGCCACCCGCCAGCCGCAACTTTTCTCTGCCGCCGACATCCGCGTCGACAAGGCGCAGCTCGAAGCCATGGCCGAGATTGTCGGTGCCATCGAGATGGTCCTGGCCTTGCCCGCATTCCGCGCCGAGGTCCTCGCCAGGGCGCCGGAAAGCGCGCGCTGGCCGGTCGCCGCGCGCAGCGTGTTCATGGGCTACGACTTCCATCTGACGCCGGCCGGCCCGAAACTCATCGAAATCAATACCAATGCCGGCGGTGGCCTGCTCAACGCCTACCTGCTCGCCGCGCACGGCCATGCCGACGAGGCCGCCGCCTTCGTTGCCGACATCCTCGAGATGTTCCGCGCCGAATGGCGACTGGAACGCGGTGACGCGCCGCTGGTGCGCATCGCCATCGTCGATGAGGCGCCGGCCGGGCAGTTTCTGGCGCCGGAGTTCGAGTTGTTCCGCGATCTGTTCGCCGCCAACGGCATCGATGCGGTGATCGCCGACCCGGCCGATTTCGTCCGCGACGGTCAGCGTCTGCTGCACGACGGCCAGCCCATCGATCTGGTGTACAACCGGCTGACCGACTTCTATCTCGAAGGCGAGCCCTGCCGCGCCATCCGCGAGGTCTTTCAGGCCGGCGGCGTGGTCCTGACCCCGCATCCGGCGGCGCACGCCACGCATGCCGACAAGCGCCACCTGATGCTGTTGTCCGACACCGACAAACTTGCCGCGCTCGGCATCGACGCCGCCACGCAGCGCATCCTGCTGGCAGGCGTGCCGCGCACCATCGCCGTCGATCCGGCGCAGGCCGACGCGCTGTGGGCCGAGCGCAAGCGCTGGTTCTTCAAGCCGCCCACCGGCTTCGGCAGCCGTGCCGCCTATCGTGGCGACAAGCTGACCAAGCGCGTCTTCGAAGACATCCTCGCCGGCCACTACATTGCCCAGGAAATCGCGCCGCCGTCCGAGCATGAGGTCACCGTCAATGGCGAAGCGCAGACGATGAAGGCCGACTTCCGCTGTTTCGTGTACGACGGCCATATCCAGTGTGTCGCCGCCCGCCTGTACCAGGGGCAGACGACCAATTTCCGTACTCCCGGCGGCGGTTTCGCGCCGGTGTTTGCGGCTTGAACAGGTAGAATTCGGCCATGAAAGTTTTTGGCATCGCCGGCTGGTCCGGCTCCGGCAAGACGACGCTGCTGGAAAAGCTGATTCCGGCGCTGATCGCGCGCGGCCTCAAGGTCTCGGTGATCAAGCACGCGCACCACGGTTTCGACATCGACAAACCCGGCAAGGATTCCTACCGCCACCGCGAGGCCGGCGCCGCCGAAGTCATGCTCGCCTGCGGCACGCGCTGGGCGCTGATGCACGAATGCCGCGACGAGCCCGAGCCGCAGCTGGCCGATCTGCTGACCCGCCTGGCGCCGTGCGATCTGGTGCTGGTCGAAGGCTTCAAGCAGGAACCGGTGCCCAAGCTGGAAGTCCACCGGCCGGCCAACGGCAAGCCGCCGCTGTTCGCCGAGCGCGACGACATCGTCGCCGTGGCCAGCGACGAAGCCATTGCCGCGACCATTACGGTGCTGCCGCTCAACGACATTGCCGCCGTCGCCGACTTCATCGTCGATCACTGCCAACTCAAGGTCTGACCATGCTCAGTTACGAACAAGCGCTTGAACAACTGCTCGCCGCTGCACGCCCGGTGGCCGAAACCCGCCATGTGCCGATCACCGCCGCCGCCGGCCGCGTGCTGGCGCAGGCGCAGGTATCCACGGTCAACGTGCCGCCGCTCGACAACTCGGCGATGGACGGCTACGCCGTGCGCGTCGCCGATGTGCCGCAAGCCGGCGTGACGCTGCCGGTCAGCCAGCGCATTCCCGCCGGCACGCTCGGCAGCGAACTGCAGCCCGGCACCGCCGCCCGCATCTTCACCGGCGCACCGGTGCCGCCCGGCTGCGACGCGGTGATCATGCAGGAACGTTGCGAATCCGTCGGCGACAGTGTCGTCATCAACCACGTTCCGCGCGACGGGGAGAACATCCGCTGCAGCGGCGAGGACATCGCCACCGGCAACGAAATCCTGCCCGCCGGCATTCGCCTGCGCGCCCAGGAAATCGCGCTCGCCGCCTCGGCCGGCCTGCCGGAACTGCCGGTGCATCGGCGCGTTCGCGTCGGCATGTTCTTCACCGGCGACGAACTGGTCCAGCCCGGTGAGCCGCTGCCGCCCGGCGCCATCTACAACTCCAACCGCTACGCGCTGCGCGCGCTGCTCGAAGGCCTCGGTTGCGAAGTGCGCGACCTCGGCAGCGTGCCCGATTGCCTCGACGCCACCCGCGACGCACTGCGCCGCGCCGCCGCCGACAACGACCTGATCGTCACCAGCGGCGGCGTCTCGGTCGGCGAGGAAGACCACGTCAAACCGGCGGTCGAAGCCGAAGGCCGGCTCGACATGTGGAAGATCGCGATCAAGCCGGGCAAGCCTCTGGCCTTTGGCGAAGTCAACAAACCGGAAGGCGGCACCGCCTGGTTCATCGGCCTGCCGGGCAACCCGGTCGCCGCCTTCGTCACCTGCCTGATGCTGGTGCGGCCCTTCATCCTGCGCCTGCAGGGCGTTGCCGACGTGCGCCCCAAGGTGCTGCCGCTGACTGCCGATTTCACCTGGAGCCGGCCGGACAGCCGCCTCGAATTCCTGCGCGCCCGGATCAACGACGCCGGCCGCGTCGAGCTTTACCCGAACCAGGGCTCGGCCGTCGTCACCTCGCTATGCTGGAGCGACGGGCTGGTCCTCAATCCGCCGGGACAGGCGGTTCAAGCGGGCGACAGCGTCCGCTTCGTCACTTTTGCGGAGTTGCTGGCATGAGCGTGAACATCCTTTACTTCGCCAGCCTGCGCGAAGCCTTCGGCACCGCCGGCGAAACCGTCGAACTGCCGGCCGGCGTCGCCACCGTCGGCCAGTTGCGCGACTGGTTGGTCGGGCAGGGCAGGGCCGAACTGGCCACCGCCAAGAATCTGCGCTGCGCGGTCAATCAGGAAATGTGCAAGGCCGACGCGCCGGTCAAGGCCGGCGACGAAATCGCCTTCTTCCCGCCCGTGACCGGAGGCTGAACGATGTCGATCCAGTGGTTCCCCGGTCACATGACCCAGGCCCGCAAGAAAGCGGGCGAGACACTGGCCATGGCCGACGTCGTCGTCGAAGTGCTCGACGCCCGCCTGCCGCAGGCTTCAAGCAATCCGATGATCCACGAGTTGCGTACCTTCCGGCAGCGCCCCTGCCTCAAGCTGCTGAACAAGGCCGACATCGCCGACCCGGCGGTGACCAAGGCCTGGCTGGAATACTTCGGCAAGCAGCCGGGCGTGATGGCCGTCGCCATCTCGTGCAAGAAGGCCGGCGACGTCGCCAAGATTCCCGGCCTGGCACAGAAGCTGGCGCCGCACCGCAACGACGCGGTCAAGCCGCTGCGACTGATGATCATGGGCATCCCCAACGTCGGCAAATCGACGCTGATGAACGCGCTGGTCAAGAAGAAGGTCGCCGCCGTCGGCGACCAGCCGGCGGTGACCAAGAGCCAGCAGCGCATCGACATCAGCTCGCGGCTGACCATCTACGACACGCCGGGCATGCTCTGGCCGAAGATCGACCACCCGATCGACGGCCTGATGATGGCCGCCAGCCACTCGGTCGGCGTCAACGCCTACATCGACGACGAAGTCGCCACCTGGCTCGCCGGCTACCTGCTCGACCACTACCCGGCACTGCTCAAGGCCCGCTACGGCTTCGACCTGCAAGGCATGGACGCGGTCGCCGTGCTCGAAGGCATCGCCCGCAAACGCGGCTGCATCATCAAGGGCCGCGGCGGTGAGCTTGACCTCGAAAAGGCTGCCGGCATCCTGCTCAACGACTACCGCACCGGCACCCTCGGCCGCATCTCGCTGGAAACCCCGAGCCTGCGCGAAGCCCGCGCCCGGCAACTGGCCCAGGCCGCAGCAGTTCCCCCGGAAAATCCGGAAAACACCCCGACAACCGACGAAGACGCCGACCACTAGGCCTTTTCCAAAAAGCTGGTTATAATTCGCGCCGCTCGCTACCCGGCGAGACTTTTCCTCGATAGCTCAGTCGGTAGAGCGCCGGACTGTTAATCCGTAGGTCCCTGGTTCGAGCCCAGGTCGAGGAGCCAGGACTCAAGCAAAAAGCCCACTTTTCGGAGTGGGCTTTTTGTTATCCGAAGGTTTTTGCTGCATTTCTGCTGCTTTGCTCAGCTTGTCCAAACGGCGCTTGTTGATTATTGCAGTGGCGGCAATGTGCCCATAGCGGAAATTGCCCGCCCGAAGAAGCGGACGTTCAATGTTTGAATTGACCATCCTGCACGGTTTTTCACGCAGGTCCGGACTGTTATGCCGCCTCAGCAGCTAGTTCAACAAGAAGTGATTGAAGATCACTTCTGCAATATTTGACTGTTGGATGTACCTTCACTCGATCAGGCAACCTGTCAGCTAGTTCAAGAATTGACTCAGACATCTTTTTGAGTATGTCCTTGTGTTGCTGGGAAAGCTGCGCCTTCTTTACGTTGTAGAACGTCAAGTACATGCGAGCCACCTTATACGGTGCGTCGGCAAGTTCAGTCCTGGCCTGTTTGACAAGCAGTGCATGTCCTTGTGCTAACTCATACATTGCATTAATAATCTCTGGCACGGTCTTTGAGTGCTGGATCCAGTATCGGGCCTGAACGTTGTCGAGATGCCGAGTGTGATAGTTCTCTCTCTTTTCAGCATGAGCATATGCGCTGTCGAGAAATAGTTTTGCCATGCTAAGGTCTTCGGGGCGGTCAGATGCAAGTCGAGCGATTGCGTACTGCAACCAGAAGTGCGGGTGAGTCTTGGCAGCACGAAGATTCTTGACCCCCTCATAGAACCGAATTAACGAATCACGTTTTCCTTTCTCTGGGAGCATTGACTGAAGAATGGAGAAGGTGACTAGATCCTTGTAGATCCCAAAGTAGAACTCACTTGTTTGGCCTCGCTCATGTGCATTCGTGGCAATTCTTATCAGTCGGTCAACAAGTTCCCGGGTATCTGAATAGGTGGTCAACCCGTATTTGGCGAGAATCGACGACCTAGTGACAATACCGCCTGACGAGAATGAGAGAACATCTCTAGCAACGGGATTTCGCTTGAAGTCCACGGAGTAAAGATAATTGCTATCCAAAACCTCACTGATTACAGCTTCCTTGGGATTATTGAAACCAAGGAGCTTGAGCACTGAGGCGGCTACTACAACGTCAGCAACCTCCGATTTCGCGCGAAATGAGTCGAATAGACCGCGGTAACGTCGCTGAACCTCTGGAGATTTGACGACATCTAGCAAAATTCCGCTAAGTTGTTGTCCGCAATCATGCACAATGAATTGGCGCTTCTTCCACTGTTGCAAGGCATCTCTGTCGCCCCAAAGTTTGTAAGTATCAAGAAGTAACTCGACGGCCCCTAAATCAGCATCGGCAATAGTATTGAGGTCTAACTCAAGCGTCCGCTTGGTATCCAATATCTCGGCAAGATCGCTTTGGTAGACTTCGTGCAGACTAGTCTTTGCCGTCAACAGAAGCACAAGATCCTCGCTCCGCTTTGATTCGATTTGACGTACCTCGTCTAAACGACGGGTGTAATTCTCAATGACCACTGCGACCTTCCCCTGCATTGAGCAGAGACGCTCTATCTCTTCAGCAGTGTCGTCAACGTCGTCTTTAAGCCAAAATACTCGATGGGCTTCAGATGCTAGTTTGCAGGCCAGACCAAGACAAAATAGGCTCTTCCCATTTGCAAGATCGCTTACCGCAATCACATTACGAGCACCAGATCCAATCGTTGAGTATGCGCGCGTAAGTTGATCTCGGGTAATGTAGTAGGGGGTTGTTATGGTTCCTGTGACAGCACTCCAAACCAAGTCAGTTCTTACGGCTCCGGATAAAAGCATTCCGAACACGTCATCATCTCGAAGGGGTTCGGGCGATGCATTTGGCGTAATCTCATCGAATGCGAAATAGGCCGTGTCATTATCTTGCGCCATGTAGTCAAGCGACACGTTATCGTAGGCCGACCAGAACCCATTTAGGCCAATTGGAAAAACGCTACCGAAGTCGATCTGAATGCTGCTGTCGATCTCTGCTTGCGGCTTTCCGGCGCGCTCGATAAAGATGGTCTTTTCTTTGAGCGCATCCCCACCAAAGAGTACTCTCTGGATGTCTAGGTCATACATTGAGTAGCCGATGAATATAATGGCCTTTGCGGTTTCTAGATTGCGGCGAAATACAAACGACCAGTTTGATTTGGCAAAGGCTTCGGTGAGATAGCTGGTGTTTGTCAGTTTAAAGCTGTTGTTCAGGGCGTCGGGCGTCAGCGTATCAATGTACCCATTGATGTGTAGGACGCTATTCTTTTTACTGGTATGGTCCTTGGTGTCTTGATCGGGCGTAATTGGAACAAGCTTCTTCTTGCGGTCTGAATACGCACGCTCCAGAACGTTGTCGTAGTTAGTTGTATATAGGCCGTGCCATGGAATTTCGCTGAGTCTGCGGTGCTCGTCAGAAACTTCCGAGACAGAGAATAGCTTCTGCAGAAGCTCCACCAACCTGCGATCACCAAAGACCTTTCTGTACCTTTGCGAGGCGAAGTTCAGATCCTCAGAGGGGGGGGGTTAGTTCAACATGCTCTGACAGGAGCAAGGCTAGCTGACGACCAGTAAGGAACGTATCCGCGCCAATGGGCTTAGCGCCTGCGGATGAGCCGGAGCCGAGGAACAGAACAGCTCGTCCATCGATTGCGTGCTTTATTGCTGTGTAGAGATCCATGCCATCAGTCCATATTTTGTTTGGTAAGTGATTACCGCGTTGAAGTGTGTAGCTGGTGAAGTGTTTGGGAGTGCTTTGGCTCAACACCAAACAGTAATTCAATAGACCCACCGGTCCGCATTTTGATAATGGTTAGACATATCAATTAAGAGTTACTGCCCGGCACATACCGATGAAGATCAAAAACGCATGTCAGCATATGCCATGATAGTACAAACCGATGATCGAGTGGTTATGGGAGGACAGCAACAGCAGTCAATGACTGCTATGGGACACAATTTCCAAAGGCAGCTTCTGGCCGATAGCAGACTATTCTCCCCCACGAATTTCAGCGTCCTTCACCCTACCCAATAACCCGAAACAACATCAAATTCATCGCCGCCGTCCGCACCGGCACGATGGCCTGATATTCCGGACTGGTGGCCCAGCGGTCGGCATCTTCCGCGCTTGGGAAGCTGAGTTCGACGTAGGCCTCGAACGGGGCGCAGGGCAGTTCGTTCCACCAGGTTTTGTCGACCGCACCACGGGCAACAATGCTGCCCCGGTAGCGTTCTACCGTGGCGCCGACCTGGCTGCGGTAGGTTTCGAAGGCAGCCGGGTCTTTCAGGCGGATCAGGCCGATGATCTTGACGCTCATTTTGTCTCCTTTGCTTTCTGTTCTTCTATATAACCTCGCCAGGTTTCGCGCGCTTCCTTGGACAGGAAAAAGTAGTAGACCATGAACATGCCTTCAAGCGTCGACAGCCGCATTCCCTTGAGCGCCTCCAGGGCATAACGCGAAACGATCTTTACCATTATCAGTAACGGCGTTACACCAAAAGCCCACATGAAGATATATCTGAACTGGATTTTCAGGTCGGTGTCAGAAAGCAAGTCGCTGTGACCGAGTATGTAGCTGACGACGCCAAGTAGGATTGCCAGGACAATGAATCTGGACAGGGTTTTTTCGCGCATGTTGTTATTGAGTGCGAAAGACGGGCTGTCGTCCGTTTATTAGGAAGCGCTGCCACCGACCCAGATGACCAGGCTGCCGAAGCCGACGAAGGCCAGTGCCGGCAATAGCCAGTACAGGCCGCTGTAGCTGGGTTCCAGTTCGATCAGGTAGTGCTCCGGGGCCTGCGGGTTGTAGTAGATGCTGCGCGTTTCACCGATCCGGTGGGCAGCTGCCAGGCGTGCGGCGTGGCTGGTATCGTCTGCCGCTTCGCCATGCTGCGCGGTGTAGGTCTGGCCGTTGATTTCGTAGCGGTAGCTGAGCAGTGCGCTGTA
>OGCL01000991.1_pt1 | contig 26605 bp, 18 predicted proteins | sample 1570041 | NCBI WGS metagenome assembly OGCL01 (sample SAMN06266162, study PRJEB24511) | hot springs metagenome | isolation source: Hot spring water | place: South Africa: Limpopo | collected 2015-06-22 | reverse complement strand
CGCGCTGCTGCCGCGCGTGATCGGCCAGGGCCGCGCCAGCGAGCTGCTGTTCAGCGGCCGCGCCATGACGGCGCCGGAAGGCCTGGCCTGGGGCTTCTTCAACGCGCTGCACGACAGCGACGCGCTGCTGGGCGCCGCACAGGACCTGGCGTGGGACCTCGCCACCGGCCCCACCTTTGCCCATGGCATGACCAAGACCATGCTGCACCAGGAGTGGGCCATGACGCTGGACCAGGCCATAGAGGCCGAGGCCCAGGCCCAGGCCATCTGCATGATGACCCAGGACTTCCATCGCGCCTACCACGCGTTTGCCGCCAAACAGAAACCCGAGTTCCAGGGGGACTGAGCATGAACACCGCGCACTACGATCTGCCCTTCTTTGAGAGCGACCACCGCGATCTGGCGCAGGCTGTGGCCGAATGGGCCGCGCTGCAGTCGGTGGACGAAAACGACGACCGCGCCGCCTGCCGCGAGTGGGTGCGCCTCCTGGGCGATGCCGGCTGGCTGGGCTACTGCGTGCCGGCCTCCCACGGCGGCGCCTGGGACCGGCTGGAGTCGCGCGCGCTGGTCATGCTGCGCGAGACGCTGGCCTACGTGCAGCGCATCCGCACGGTTCTCCCGGCGCATCATCTGCTCGTTGACATTGATGATGGGTACTGCGACGCGGAGGTGGCGTGTCACGTTGTTTCGGTGCTGGAGGCTGGGGGCGCGTCCGGGGTCGTGCTGGAGGACCAGAAACGCCCGCGCCGTTGCGGACATTTCGACGGCAAGCAGATCATGGATCACGACGAATATCTCGCCAAGCTGCGGCAGGTCCTCAGCACCCGGCGCGACCTGTTTGTGATCGCCCGCACAGACTGCACCGACATGCGCGCCATCGAACGCCGCGTAGTCGCGAAATGCTTGCAAGGCTTTTTGATTACGGCGCAGGCGTTGCCATAATGGCCCTGCGCCATAGACGAAATCGAGATAGCCTTTGCAATGTTGGTAATGTTCGTATGAATACGGAAACCAATTCGGCTCGCGCGGCAAGTGTCCACGATGCGTCATGCCAGAGACCGCATAGGTCATGCTCAGTAAACCTTCTGCGCCGTGGTAGCGGCCAAAACCGCTGTGTTTGACGCCGCCAAACGGCAAGGCCGGATGACCGACGTTTTTGATGACGTCATTGATCATCCAATTACCCGTTTCAAGCTGGCGCGCGACGCGCTCGGCTTTCGCAAGGTCTAGGCTCCACACGCTGGCGTTGAGGCCGAAGTCGCTGTCGTTGGCGAGGTCGATGACTTGCGCGGTATCATCGAACGCCATGACCGGCAGCAATGGCCCGAAGGTTTCTTCGCGCATCACGCGCATGCCGTGATGCACGTCCCACAACACCACAGGCCGCAGGCATTGACCGTCGAGGTGTAATGGCGCGGAGGCTTTCGCGCCCTGCGCCAGCGCGTCGTCGTAGTGCGCGGTGACGGTGGCGATCTGCCGCGCCGTGGTCATCGCGCCAAGCTCGCCATCGGGGTCGCTACGTAAGCGCGCGACACCGTCACACAAGCGCGCGATGAAGGGTTCATACGCCGCGCGTTCGACGTACAAGCGTTCCACCGACACACAGACCTGCCCGCTATGGCAAAACGCGCCGTATAACGCGGCATTGGCCGCGCGTTCTAAATCGGCGTCGGCGAAGACGATCATCGGATCCTTGCCGCCCAATTCCAAAATCACCGGAATCGGATGGCGCGCCGCGCGCTTGCCAACCGCGCGTCCTCCTGCCAAACCGCCGGTGAAAAATACCAGATCGGGTCGCGCGTCGATCAACGCCTCGGCAAGCGCGGCATCGCCATAGGCCCATTGCACCAAGTCGTCAGGTAGCGCCAAACCGGCGAGTAAGTCCGCAAGCCGAGCAGCGATCGGCAAACTTTGTTCGGCGGGTTTGATGATCACCGCATTGCCGGCGTACAACGCCGTCAACAGCGGTGCCAACATCAATTGCAACGGATAGTTCCACGGCGCGATGACCAGCACCACGCCAAACGGACGACGCGCGATGCGCGCCGTCGTACCGGGAAACGTCCACGGCGACACCGCGACGTCCTCGTCACGCAAGATCGTCGCCGCATGGCGTTCGTAATAGCGCGCCAACGCGACGCTTGGATAAATTTCGCCGAGCAGCGCCTCGCAGCGCGTCTTGCCCGTGGCTTGCATGATCACCTCGCACCACGCATCGACGTCGCCGAGCAGCGCCGGAGTCAGCGGCGCCAAGCCTGCTACACGCTCGGTTATCGACTTTTGCCACCATAAACCCTGTGCCGTGCGGGCGCGTTGCAGCATTGCCGGGGAGAGGTTCGGATCGGTCGCCGGAAATTCGCCGAGGGGTTCACCGGTCCACGGCGTTTGGACGAGGATCGGGGTCATGCGATCACGCGCGTTTCAGCCAACGCCGTGGCGGCGTCAACATAGCCGGCACGCGGTAGCGTTTGGCGATCAGGCGCGACGAGATGCACGCTGATTCGTAGATCGTCGGCAAGCCGCTGCCGGGATGCGTGCCGCCACCCACCAAATAGCAGTTGTCGAGTTCCTCGAAACGATTGTGCGGACGCCAATACAGCATTTGGCTGAAGTGATGCGCCAAGCTAAACGTCGCGCCTTTATAGACCGATTCATCGTTCGCCCAATCGTGGGGGGTCAACAAGCGTTCGCATTCGATTTGTTCGCGGAGATCGCTAAGGCCCAAACGTTCACGCAAGCGATCCAACACCTTATCGCGCACCTGTTGGCAGTGCGTCAGCCAATCCAAGCCGCTGTCGTTGTTCGGCATCGGCACCAACACGTACAACGCCGATTTACCGGACGGCGCGAGCGTCGGATCGCTGAGCGATGGATTGTGCACGTAAAACGAAATATCCTCGCTCAAAGTCTTGTGCTGGAAAATATCATCGAGATTGCCGTGATAATTTTTCGCGAACACGATGGTATGGTGTGGCAAATCATAGCGCCGTTTCAGCCCCAAATAGAGCATGAACGTCGAACACGAATACTGCCGCTTTGCCAAACGTTCCGCGCTGTACTTGCGCAAGATTCCAGGCTGCACCAAGTGCGTCATTGCGTGCGCGAAATCCGCATTGATGACGACGGCGTCGCCCGCGACGCGCTCGCCGTTCTGCAACACCACGCCTTTGACCGCGCGGTTTTCGATGATCAACGAGGCGACTTCGCTGTTTAAACGCAGCATACCGCCCTGTTCGGCGATGACTTGTGCCATCGCCTGAGAAATACGGTTGAGTCCGCCGCGCACGTGATAAATGCCGTAATCGTGTTCCAGATACGACAGCATCGTGAACAGCGCCGGACATTCCCATGGCGACATGCCGAGATATTTCGACTGGAAACAGAACGCCAGGCGCATCTTCTCGCTCTGGAAATACTGACCGAGATTTTGGAATACGCTCTTCGGATAAGCCAGCCACGGCAGGGCTTTCAGCAAATCCCGCGATAGAAAGGCCTGGAGACGCGAATAATCGCGCGTCATGCACGGATACAGCGCGTTGAAACGGCGGCGTTCCTGGCGCAGAAAATGCTCGAAATGCGCGGCATCGCCAAACACACGCTGCAACTCCTCGCGCATCGCAGCGGGTTCCGAATACACCGACAAATCCCGGTCGTCGAAGAGCAAGCGGTACATCGGCGATAGCGGTAGGAATTCCAAATAATCTTCGCTGCGGCGTCCGCACAGCTCGAACACCTCGTCGAGCACGCCTTTCATCAACAAAAACGTCGGGCCGGTATCGAACGTGAAATCGCCGAGCCGTAATGCGCGATTGCGCCCGCCGGGTTCTGCGTGCTTGTCGAAGAGCGTGACCTTGAAACCACAATGGCTGAGCAACATGCCCGCGCACAAACCGCCGGGTCCGGCACCGATGATGAGGATATGTCGAGGAGTCGTCATGGAATGGAGGAGAATAATCTAGCGCTGGGGGGATTTGCGCGGCAAGTATAGTTCAAGTCACAGAGGACGCATCATCAGCGACATGCCAAGCGGGACTGAATGCGTGCACTGCCTCGACCATCGCGTGCACGTGTTCGGGATCGACGTCCGGCAAAATGCCGTGCCCCAAATTAAACACATGACCGCTGCCATGACCGAAATCGCGCAAGATGTGGCGTACCGTGTCGCGGATCGTTTCCGGACTGGCGTACAACGCGACCGGATCCATGTTGCCCTGTAGCGCGACACGCTGACCGACGCGCGCCCGCGCCCCACCGATCGGGGTTTGCCAGTCCAAGCCCAAGGCGTCGTAGCCGCTTTCGGCCATCATTTCCAACCACAAACCGCCGCCTTTGCTGAACAAAATCGTCGGCACGCGCCGAGTGCCGGTGCCGAGATTGAGCAATTCCCGCACCTTCTGCGCATAAGCCAAGGAAAAATCACGATAAGTTTCGGTCGTCAACACGCCGCCCCAGGTATCGAACAGCATGACCACCTGCACGCCTGCGGCGATTTGCGCGTTCAAATACGCAGCGACCGCGCGCGCCAACACCTCGAGCAATTGATGCAGCAACTGCGGTTGATCGTACAGCAAAGTTTTGACTTTTTCGAAATTTTTGCTGCTGCCCCCTTCGACCATGTACGTTGCCAAGGTCCACGGACTCCCCGAAAAGCCAATCAACGGAATGTGGCGCGGTAATTCACGGCGGATCAAGCGCACGGCATCCATGACATAGCGCAATTCCTGTTCTGGATCAGGGACAGCGAGCTTGGCGATGTCGGTAGCCGTTCGCAAGGGATGGGCGAAACGCGGGCCTTCTCCTTCCGTGAACTGTAGTTCCAACCCCATCGCATCAGGAATCGTCAGAATGTCAGAGAATAAAATCGCCGCATCGAAACGAAAACGCCGTAGGGGTTGCAACGTCACCTCGCATGCCAGCTCCGGTTGAGTACATAGCTTCATGAAGCTACCGGCTTTTTCACGGACCGCGCGATATTCCGGTAGATAGCGCCCGGCTTGGCGCATCATCCACACCGGTGTGCGCGGCACGGGTTGGCGTAACAAGGCTTTGAGCAAAAGAAACGACTCGTCCAGCGTCGAATCGATGGGGGATGGCAATGAGCTCATGCGTCTCCTTAATTGAAATTGTCTGAGTAGGCAAGCGCCGGTGTCTTCTCGCGCTCGATACGGCGACAATTATACAGAGTTAGTCCTGTAAGGTGGGCACCCCGTACCCACTCTAGGGCACCTCGAATAACCCACGATTTTTGGTGAACCTTGTGCAGGCGAATCATCATGGTTTCGAGCTCCGTGGCGATCGATCAAGTCACACAATGCTTCGCGACTGACGAAGAATGCACGACGACGAATATCTATGCAATCGTCCGGGAGCTGACATTGTACCGGTATCAACATGATTACTCGTTAATATACGGATCCTCATATACCATAAAAAAGGGTGATTTGGCTCTACCAAACCACCCTCTTCTATTTTTCGGAAAAGAATCGGCAGATTTTCAGTCCGATTCGTGCGCCATTTGTGCTTGCAGATAGTTTTGGATACCTACTTGTTCGATCAAGGTCATCTGCGTTTCTAGCCAATCGATATGAGATTCTTCGTTGTTGAGAATTTTTTGTAGTAGATCGCGCGAAATAAAATCCTTGACCGATTCACAATAAGCGATCGCCTCGCGCAACAACGGCGCGGCTTGATATTCGAGCTTCAGATCACATTCCAGCATCTCGCGTGGATGTTCGCCAATCATCAGCTTGTCCAAGCTTTGTAAATTAGGCAAACCTTCGAGAAACAAAATACGCTCGATCAACATATCGGCGTGTTTCATTTCGTCGATTGATTCGTGATATTCCTTTTCATTGAGCTTGTGATAACCCCAATTCTTAAACATGCGCGCGTGCAGGAAATACTGATTGATCGCAGTCAATTCGTTGGTCAGCACTTTATTCAGATACTGAATGACTTTCTCGTCGCCTTTCATGAGAGCTCCTAGGTTGAATGCGTAAGATAGGCATCGTTCGACGCCCCCGGCGCTATTGTATGAAATTGCTGAGAAGCCTTCAGCATCTCCTTGACATGAGGATTACATTTACCGCAGTCCGCTCCTACCCCGAAACATTGGAACAGTTGCTTCCGGCTACATAGACCTTGTTCGATCGCAGTGCGAATTTGTTGATCTGTCACGGCTTTGCATACACAAACGTACATCGTAGTCTCCTCGGTCGCCAATAATCAGCTAATGAGAATCGTTCTCATTAGCTGATTATTGTCCACTTACCCAACCTTGTCAAGTGAAAACAAAGGAACGAGGCCGAGCGAGAAGCGACGAGATTGAATAGACGCCAGGTCCCGAACAATTCGTCGTCGTGCGCTCTTTGTCGGTCGCGAAGCATTGCGTGACCTGATCGATCGCCTACGGTGCCCGAAACCATGATGATTTGCCTGCGCAAGACGCTGCCACTGGGTGTTTGTCCAGATCATCCCCACAAGACCGCAGCGGCTGCCCGGGCTTTCCTGAAGGCTGCGCACCAGGCGCGCTCAGCCGGGATCTCACCAAGCTTCATACCGATCACGGCAAGGCATTCACGGAGCCGAGGTCCTGGCCACCCATCGCTAACCGACGATCTGGAGACCACGCTAAACCGCTATGTCTGGCTTTACAACCACTCCCCCTGCCCCAGAAAGCATTGGGCCATGTTTCCCCATCGAGACCATGAGAAAATAGTATGCTGACAAGTCGCCGGATTTGTTCAAATCAAAACCGCGCAATTATCCGGGACCTGACACACCCGCATCGTTTGCATTCGTACCTAGACCACAAGAGTCTAACCAGTATGGAGCGGAAATGCGTCGAAAAAAGCGGCTTAACTGGGTTGGTCGATTTTTCTTGACCACTTCACGGCGTTCAAGCAATCAGCTCGAAACTGCTATAACCATTGACCGCTTTGCGCATGGCGATTTGTGTTGGTATGCGCTGTTGTACGCCGGGGACGTGCGAGATCACACCGATCATCTTGCCTTGGTTTTTGAGTTCCTTCAGCGTGGCGACGACAAGGTAAAGCGATTCTTCGTCGAGGTTGCCAAAACCTTCATCGAGAAACAACGAATCGAGGGTTTTGCCATTGTTGACCAATTCCGCAAGTCCCAATGCCAAGGCGAGACTGACGACAAAACTTTCGCCGCCAGACAAAGATTTCGGTTTGCGGTACGCGTTGTCTTGATAGGTATCTTCGATTTGCAGCGCCAAACCATGCGCTGATTCGCCTTGGCGCAAATAATAGCGCCCATTGATTTTTTCCAAATAACGATTGGCCAGCGCAATCAATTTATCGGCGATGCGTTGCTGAACGTGGCGTCGGAAGGTATTGCTGTTTTTTTCGGCAGCGTACAATTCGTCTCGGTATTGTTGCCAAATCGCCTGTTGCAAGTCGATTTTTTCTTGCCACACGGCGCGTTGTTGGATCAGCTGTTGCTGTTCTTGCAGTAGGGTTTCGCAGCGGCGGATTTCTTCCCGAGAAATATCAATTTTTTGTGCCAGCTCGCGCAAAGCGATATCAAGTTGTTCCACTGTGGCCGTACTCAACGCTAAATCGTATTCGGCCTGCCACTGTCGTTGTGTTTGCACAAGCAGTTGTTCTGTGTTTTGGATTGCTAGAATCAAAGCTTGTCGCTGATCTTCCAGTTCGTGGCGGCGGTCGATATCGTGCAGTATCTCACGCAGCGCATCGAGGGTCGGGTAGGAAGATACAGCGATGCGCGTTTGCAAGGTGCTGATGCGTTCGTGTAATTCCTGCTCTTGCTGCGCCAACCATTGTTCTTTTTCGGCGATGAGTTTTTGTTTTTCGAGCAAGGCCAAATGCAAGCTGACGACTTCTTCGGATTGCAGTTGTTGCGACCATTCGCCGAGTTGTCGCGTATAACGCGCGATGTTGTTTTCGCACGCGGTGATTTGCTCAGTGAGCTGTGCGATGTCACGTTGCAAGTCCGCCATGCGAATTTGGTGTGTCAGATAATCCTGACGGCGGATGTTCAAAAAGTCGTACAGTGCGTCTTCCTTGCCCGCCGCCGGCGGTTGCAGATCGAACGGGGCGAGTTGTTCGGTGATACGCGCGGTGATGTGTTGCAGTTCGGCTTGGCATTCTTGATAGCGCACCGTGACTTGCACCATCGCTTCCGGGCGGTTTTCCCAATTTTGTTCGAGCGACTCGATGTCGCGCTGGATTTGCGCGGCGGCGATTTCGCGGCGATCGATCAGCATTTCCAGGCGATGGATGTGCTGTTGTTGCCGCAGATAGCGTTTCCAGAGATCGACGACGCTTTGATAATCACTTTTAGCCAGTTTCAACAAGCTTTTCATCATGCGGTAGTCGTTGATCGTCAACGGATAACCGCCTTTGTTGAGACGCAGATTGATACTGTGCCATTGCGCGCGCACTTGTTCGAGGCGCGCGGCTTTTTCCAATTGTTCGTGGTGCAGTTTTTCCGCCGCTTGCAGTTGTTTCACCCGTTGCGCGCGTTCGACTTGTAGCGTTTTGATCTTGCGTTGTTGATCTTGCAGGGCGCGCGCCGAATTGCCGGACTTGGGCGGATGAGCGAGGAAAGGGTGTTCGAGTGACCCGCACAACGGACACGGGAGTTTCGGTTTCAACAATTGCCGGTCGTTGGTATAGCGTTTGATCAGAATTTCCTGATTGAACGCTTGTTCGAGCACGCCTTGGATGTTTAGTTCGCGTTGCAAGTGTTCGTCGAATTCGGCGAGTTCTTGCGCCAAAACGTGTACGTCGCGTTTTTCGCGCGCGATTTGACTGTCGATCGCTTCGAGGTTTTTCGTCAGGCGCTGATAGACAATCGCCAAGTCGAGCAAATCTTTATAGGCTTCGACGCGTTCTTTTTGTTCTTCGCGCCAGGCGACAATGGCATCGAGATCGTACCCTTGTCCCAAGCGTTCCAGCGTGGCCTGTTGCGTTTTCAATTTGGATTTGAGTGCGCTGATTTTGCGCTGGAGTTTTTGCAAGAGCGCGCGATTTTTCTTCAAGGCCCCGCCAGCGCGCTTTTCCCATTTGTGGGCTTCGGTATAGTTTTTTTGCAAGCCGTTCAATTCGTTGCGCAACGCTTTCAAACGACCGATTTCGATTTCCGGGAAATCATCGACCAGCCGTTGATCGATGGCGTGGTTTTCCAGCCATTGCTGGACGTGCGCCAACGTCGCTTCTTTTTCCGTCAGTTGCGCGCGCAAGGTTTCGCCGAGCGCGGTTTCGCTTGCTTGATCCTGCTGGGTTTGCGCGGTGTGTTGCCGCAGGCGTTCGATATTTTGCCGTTGCCCCGCGAGCGTCAGCCCTTCGACCACGGCTGGTTCGGTGACTTGGGCTTGCGCCAATTGCTTTTGCAGGGTTTGCGCTTCGTCGTGCCAAAGCGCCAGCGTTTGCCGGTCGCGCGCGATGCCTGCCGTTTTCGCGTCGATGATTTCGATGTCGTGGCGATACGGCAGCGCGTCTTGCGATGCGGCGATGCGCGCCAAGCGCTCGGCGTTGTCGCGCTGCTGTGTCTGTTGTTGTTGCAGTGTGCGCTCCAGTTCGGAGATGCGCTGCGCGAGCTGCTGCAATTGCAACAGCCACTGCCGTTCGTTTTGCAATTGGCTTTGCGTGGCGCGCCACTCAGTGAGCTGATCTTGAAAATCGGCGAGATCGTGTTCCAGGGCTTCGTATTGCGCCGGCGATAACGGCGCAGGTAGCGCCGCGAGTTGGTTGGCGAGCCGTTGTAGTTCTTGTTCGGCTTGGTTGAATTGGGTTTGTAATTCCAGGCGGTAGTCTTCGTAAACGTCGTTGCTGACGATTTTTTCCAAGATATCCAAGCGCTCGCTATCGAGCGCATTCAGAAATGCCGCGAAATCGCCTTGCGCGAGCATGACCGATCGCGTGAAGCGGCGGAAATCCAAGCCGGTGATTTCGGCGATTTTGTCGCGCACGTGTTGGATCTTGTCCGACAGCACGATGGGGTGGGTGCCGAGTCGTGTCAAGGTCATGTTTGGCGCTGTGGTGACGCGATCGGCGCTCTGCAAGGACCACGTCGCGCGATATTCGATCCCCCCCAGCGCGAATTCGACTTCGGCGTAGCAATCTTGGGTATGTTGCGTCATCACGTGTTCGGCGGGGCGATCGAAGCGAAACGTCTGACCGTACAAACCCAACGTGATGACATCGAGCAGGCTGGACTTGCCCGAACCATTCGGGCCGGTGATCGCGAACACACCGGCATCGGCCAATGGCGCTTGGGTGAAGTCGATGCGGTTTTCGCCTTTCAGCGAATTGATGTTCTTAAAGTGCAGTCTGAGTATTTTCACGATGAACGTTACGGGTGCGGAGTTTCCCCGCGAGGCGGCATGCCCCGCAAATGGGCGCATGATACGACAAGACGTCATAAAAAACCACGCGTCAAATCATTGCTCTAGCGGCGCTCTGGGTAACGGGGACGCGTCACTCTAAGCAAAGCCTGATGGCCGAATAGACTCATTGCACTTCAAATTTCGTTTTTTATCCCTCACTCCAGTCCTCTCCTGCGGGCAAGCCAGGGAGAGATGCCGACATTTGAAGTGCGAAAGGCATAAATTCGGCCCCACGAGATTGAGTGGTGGGTGCGAATGTATTCGCGGCCTGGGTGGTTCGACGCATGATATTGGACTATCCTTTTATTGGTGCGGATATTGCTTCTGCCAACGCATGGCGCAGCATGTGGCATTGTCCTCGAGGTACGGTCAATGCCATCCTCACGTCGCGCAAGGGCTTAATGAATCGCTTTGCTCGATGCGTCATCTTGGAACGCACCATGATAGTTAACAGCAGCCACCAAATATGGTGCAACCCGCGCGCCAGCACTCTGATTCCTTGGATCAACCCGCTTCAACACCTGAACCACAACTATGCGCAGTATCGACTGGAACCATTATCAAACCAACGGTCATTGGGATGAACTGATCGCCGCACCGGGGCAACCCCGCCCGATGGCGCGCCAGCTCGTGCGACTTTTGGCCAGTTTAGATGCCGATGAATTGGCATCGCGCCAAGCCGCTGCGGAAATCGCGATCAAGGAGATGGGTATTACTTTTACCGTTTATTGCGACGAGCAGCAAGGCTCAATCGACCGGACTTGGCCGTTCGACATCGTGCCGCGCATTATCGCCAAGTCGGAGTGGGATACCATCGAAAAAGGACTGAAACAGCGCGTCACCGCGCTCAATTTGTTCATCGACGACCTCTATCATCGACAGGAAGTGGTGCGCGCCGGCGTTTTTCCGAAAGAAGTCCTCGATAGTTCGAGTAATTTTCGCCCGCAATGCGTCAATAAGCGCCCGGCGTTCGGGATTTGGGCGCATATTTGTGGCACCGACTTGGTGCGTGATCGCGATGGTACTGTCTATGTCCTCGAAGACAATCTGCGCGTGCCGTCCGGCGTTTCGTACATGCTGGAAAACCGTCTGGTGACCAAGCGCGTGTTTCCGGAGCTTTTTGAAAGCTACGCGCCGCTGCCGGTCGATGATTACCCCTCGCAGCTCTACGACACCTTGGCAGCTTTATCGCCACGCGACGTCGAATACCCGGAGATGGTGGTGTTGACGCCGGGAATATACAACTCGGCGTATTTCGAACACAGCTACTTGGCGCAGCAAATGGGGTGTGAATTGGTTGAAGGGCGCGATTTGTACGTCGATGACGACGATTGTGTCTATATGCGCACGGTCGATGGACCGTCGCGCGTCGATGTCATCTATCGGCGCATCGACGATCTGTTCCTTGATCCCGAAGTTTTTCGTCCTGATTCGGTGTTGGGAGTTCCAGGATTGATGCGTGCCTGGCAAGCCGGCAAAGTGGCTTTGGCGAATGCGCCGGGCGCGGGCGTCGCCGATGACAAAGTCGTTTATTCCTATGTGCCCGAGATCATCGAGTTTTATTTGGGCGAAAAGCCCATTTTGCCAAACGTGCCGACGTACCGCTGCATGGAACCCGAAGCGCTGGCCTATGCCTTGGCCCATTTGGAACAACTCGTCGTCAAACCCGCCAACGAATCAGGTGGTTACGGCATGATCATCGGCTCGATGTCCACGAAACAAGAGCGGGAGGATTTCGCCAAACGCCTCAAAGCCGACCCACGTAATTACATCGCGCAACCCATTCTTGCGCTTTCGACCGTACCGACGATCGTCGAGAAGGATATCGAACCGCGGCATGTCGATTTGCGGCCGTTCATTCTCAGCGCGCAGCAACAGCAAGTGACGATGGGGGGATTGACACGCGTGGCGCTGCGTCGCGGATCGCTGGTCGTCAATTCCTCGCAAGGCGGCGGTAGCAAGGATACTTGGATCGTCGCGGCATCCCCTAATGGTCAGGAATGAGGAGAGTTTTCCATGCTGTCGCGAGTCGCTGAACATATCTACTGGATGGCGCGTTACCTGGAACGCGCCGAGGATACCGCACGCCTCTTGGCGGTGAACGTCAATTTGCATTTGGATCTGCCGCAGGATGTCTTGCCGGCGTGGGAGCCGCTGATTGCCATCGCCGGCGTCCGCGATTTATTCGAGGCGCAAGGTCTGGAATATCACGAAAAAGCCGTGGTGCAATTCATGATCGGCAGTACGCGCAATCCGAGCTCGATCATCAGCTCGATCTCGGCCGCGCGCGAGAATGCCCGCGCGATCCGCGATGTCATTCCGCGTGAAGCCTGGGAGTTGATCAACAAACATCACTTATCGGCCAGCGAACGCCTTGTCGAAGGCCTGTCGAAACGTGGACGCCACGATTACCTGAAGCAAATCGTCCTGACCACGCAAACCATCACCGGCATGCTCGCCGGTACGATGATCCATGATCAGGGCTATTACTTCTTGCGTATCGGTCGGAATTTGGAGCGCGCCGACATGACGACGCGCATCATCGACGTGCGTTCCGCCTCGCTGTTGTCCGCGCGCGCCGAAACGATCCGATCCTTCGAAACGCTGTTATGGGTGAGCATGCTGCGTTCCCTGACCGCCTATCAAATGTACCGCCGCACCATGCAGGTGCGCGTGCGCGCCGGTGACGTCCTGACTTTTTTATTACAAAATGGAGAGTTTCCACGCGCGGTGATGCATACGCTAGGAGAAATCGAATCGAGCCTCTTGACGCTGCCGCATCATCAAAACGTCCGTAAGCTATTGCAAAGCATGATGGATAAAATCAAGCAAACCCCGGTACATAAATTCGATGCTGTTGCTTTGCACCAATTCATCGACCAATTGCAAATCGATTTAGGCCAACTCCATCAAGCCATTGCCGAAACCTGGTTTTTGCCGGGAGGGAGCAATCCATAATTGAAGAGAGTGGGTCGATCCCTGCTGCGGCGCGGCCACCCCAAAATTGGGCAAGGTTATACATCGCGTTGTAGACGGTTGGTGAGTTGATCGGCCCCTGTTGTCCACGGATACATGCAAATTGAGTTGTGTAGAAAATGCCCCAGGGGGCCAAAAATGGGTTTCCAGCCCCAACAAGGCTCCGGAAACGAAAGAACGGCCTATCTTGTGTGCAAGATTCGCAGAGGCACTGTTAAACACTATCGTTTGACTGCAAAGGCTGCCCTGGAGGAGACAGAATTTTCAGTTTGAGCAAATGCACGCGCCGGCTATCCGCTTGCAAGACTTCAAAACGGAAGCGCCCCAAATCGACGCGCTCGCCTTTTTTCGGTAGGTGTTCGAGCTGGTGTAACAACAAACCGCCGATGGTATCGAATTCGTCGTCGTACAAATCGGCGTTGAAGAACTTATTGAATTCGTCGATCGGCATCAGCGCCTTGACGGTGAACTCGCGCTCGTTGCGCTGGAAGACATAGCTTTCTTCGTCCATGTCGTGTTCGTCTTCGATTTCGCCGACGATTTGTTCCAAAATATCCTCGATCGTGACCAAGCCGGCTGCCATGCCATATTCATCGACGACGATGGCCATGTGATGACGTTGGGTGCGGAATTCTTTGAGCAAGACGTTGAGCCGTTTGCTTTCCGGGATGAAGTGCGCCGAACGCATGATTTCTCGCACCTTCAGCGCTTTCGGTTTCAAGAGATGCGGTAATAAATCCTTCGCCAACAGAATGCCCACCACTTCACTGCGATCCTCGCCGATGACCGGAAAACGCGAATGTGCCGATTCGACGATCAATGGTAATACTTCGTCGAGCGGCGAATCTTGGGGCACCACGACCATCTGGGCGCGTGGGATCATGATGTCGCGTGCGCGCAGCTCGGAAACTTGCAACACCCCTTCGATCATCGACAATCCATAATTATCCAGCAGATGTTTGTTACGCGCTTCACGCAGGATCACCAGTAAGTCTTCGGTGTCTTGTGGTTCGCCGGTCAGAAAATGACTGATACGATCGAGCCAGCTTTTATGTTCACCAGAATGATCGGAATGCTCGGCGTTCATGCTGGGAGAACCTCATAAGGGTTGTCGATGTTGAGTTGGCGCAAAATGGCGATTTCCAAGGCTTCCATTTCGCGCGCCTGGGCATCGTCAATGTGATCGTAGCCGAGTAGATGGAGCACGCCGTGCACGACGATATGCGCCCAGTGATGTGCCAAAGGTTTTCCTTGCGCTTGCGCTTCGCGCGCCACGACTTCGGCGCAGATGACGAGATCGCCCAACGGTAAGACGACGTCGGCGGGTAAACCGGGCGGCGCGTCGAACGGAAAACTCAGTACATTGGTCGGACCTGTTTTGTCGCGATAACGCTCGTTCAGGGCGGCGCTTTCCGCAGCTTCGACAATGCGGATCGTCAATTCAGTAGGTGGATGGCCTTGCAGTGCATGCGCAACCCAATATTCCACCTGTGCCGCGTCGGGTAAGCTTGCAGGATCGGCGATGGCGATTTGCCAGTCTATCACCGGGACGCGGCTGTCAGCGCTCACCGGTAGGGGAATGATGGCGTTCATAGGTTTCATAGGCATGGACGATGCGTTGCACCAATGGATGACGCACGACGTCGCGCGTATCGAAAAACGTGAAACTGATGCCTTCGACATCGCGCAACACGCGCAATACGTGCGTCAAACCGGACATTTTTTCTTTTGGCAAGTCGATCTGCGTGATGTCGCCGGTGATGACTACGGTCGAACCGAAACCGACGCGGGTCAGAAACATTTTGATCTGTTCGGTCGTGGTATTTTGCGCCTCATCAAGAATAATGAAAGCGTCATTCAATGTGCGTCCGCGCATGAAGGCAAGCGGCGCGACTTCGATGACGTGGCGTTCCAAGAGCTTTTCGACGCGCTCGAATCCAAGCATCTCATACAAAGCATCGTACAAAGGGCGTAAGTAAGGATCGACCTTCTGCGCCATATCGCCTGGCAAAAAGCCCAGTTTTTCGCCTGCCTCAACAGCAGGCCGCACCAAGACGATGCGCCGTACGCGCTCTGCTTCCAGCGCCGCAACTGCGCACGCTACGGCCAGATAAGTTTTGCCGGTGCCTGCTGGCCCAACGCCAAAATTGATATCGTGCGTCAAGATATTTTGCAAATAATGCTGTTGATTCGGTCCACGACCGCGAATTGGGCCGCGTTTGGTTTTGATGACGGGACCAATGTCAGTTGCTGCGTTGTCGACTTCTTGTTGTAGCAGTTGCTCAAGATGAGCGGTTTGCATTGATAAATGAACGTGTTCGGGGGTCAGCACCATCTCAGCGGTATCGTTGAAAAGCTTTTGCAAAATCAGCTCAGCGGCTTTAATTGCCTGGGGTGATCCGGTCAATTTGAAATGATGACCACGCTGCGCAATACGCACGCCGAGGCGGGTTTCGATTTGCTGGATATTGCGATGATAAGGGCCACACAAGTTAGCGAGGCGCTCGTTGTCGGCTGGCGCCAGCGTGATCTCGCAGTGACTCTCGGTGTCGGGCGTGGCCAAGTGCGGTACTTCAGGCGGTTTGCCAAGACAACGGGGTGAGCCGATCGACCGTCGCAGCGTGCACGTTCCCTCGCAGCGAATTGGGCAGTGCTTCAGTGATCGTGACTTCGACAAACTGCCCGATCAAACGGGGGTGGGCGGCGAAATTGACGACGCGGTTGTTTTCCGTGCGCCCCGATAAATGCAGCGGATTTTTTTTCGAGCGGCCTTCGACGAGTACGGTCTGTACCGTGCCGACCATGCGCTCGGAAATCGCTTGCGCTTGCGCGTTCAATAAATTTTGCAAGTCGCTCAAGCGGCGCTTTTTGACCGCCAGCGGTACATCGTCGGGCAAATTCGCCGCCGGTGTGCCGGGGCGTGGGCTATAGATGAAACTGAACGAGTGATCGAAGCCGAGGGTGGCGATGAGGTCCATCGTCGCAGCGAAATCTTCCTCGGTTTCGCCAGGAAAGCCGACGATGAAATCCGACGACAGGCTGAGATGCGGACGAACGCGGCGCAGTTTGGCGATGGTTTCGAAGTAGGCCGCGCGATCATGACCGCGTTTCATTGCTTGCAAAATGCGATCGCTGCCGCTTTGTACCGGCAAGTGCAAATGATCGACCAAGGCCGGAATGTCGGCGAAGGCTTCGATCAAATCGTCGGTGAATTCGACGGGATGCGAAGTCGTGAAACGAATGCGCTCGATGCCTTCGATGGCAGCGACGTGATACAGCAACAGCGCAAAATCGGCGATTTCGCCGTCTTCCATGCGTCCGCGGTAGGCGTTGACGTTCTGTCCGAGCAGATTGACCTCGCGCACGCCTTGCTGCGCCAAGAGGCGGATTTCCTGCAACACATCGGCGAGCGGGCGACTGACTTCTTCACCGCGCGTGTACGGCACCACACAAAATGTGCAGTATTTGCTACAGCCTTCCATGACTGATACGAACGCTTTCGGCCCTTCGGCGCGTGGTTCGGGGAGATGATCGAATTTTTCGATATCGGGAAACGAAATATCGACGACTTTGCGCCGTTTGGCGCGCGCTTCATCGAGCAATTGCGGCAAACGATGCAGCGTTTGCGGCCCAAAGACGATATCGACATACGGGGCGCGTTGTTGGATCGCCGCGCCTTCTTGACTGGCGACGCAACCGCCAACGCCGATGATGAGCTCGGGTTTGGCTGCTTTCAGTGGCCGCCATTGTCCCAATGCCGAGAATACCTTTTCTTGTGCTTTTTCCCGGACCGAACAGGTATTGAGCAGCAATACATCCGCCTCGTTGGGATCGTCGGTCGTGACGACGCCATGCGAAGCGGCGAGTACGTCGCGCATTTTCGCGGAATCGTACTCGTTCATCTGGCAACCATGAGTTTGGATATAAAGTTTCAACATCTTGATTTGACAGCACTGCCTACGCTGCTATGAAAATTGGTCAGCATTATACCGAATCGTAATAAGTTTGGGCATAGCGTGAAATTTTACCCATTTCTTCGACCCATTCCCGCACTCTTTGCGCGGCAACCGGTGATCAAGCGGGACCACGCGCCGTGGTGATGTTCGATGTTTTTTACCAAGCGAAATTGTTCGCTGGCGCGGCGTAAATTGTCGTCGGGCGCTTGCACTTTGAAGTAAATGTCGCCAACGAGATAGTCACTGAAAAAACGCAAGCCCAGTTCGAAGGGAATCAACCACAGTGCTGCGTCGAACAGCGCCCATTCCGACGCCTCGATCAAACCATAGGTTGCGTGATGATAGGCCTCAAAAAAGGCTGCGACGTGTTCCCGCTGCAAGGCTTGCCGCGCACCATCGTAGCAACAAGAACGCACGCAATCGCCAATGTCGTAGTGAATCAATCCCGGTTTGACGGTATCGAGATCAATCACACCGGCAATCGTGACTGCGTCGGGCGTGAAGAGAAAATGCTCCAATTTGGGATCGCCATGAATGACACGCATCGGAATCAGACCTTGTGCGCGGGCATCCTCCAGTATCGCGACACACGCGGCGCGCTGCTCAATGAACGCCCGACACCACGCCACCTGATCGGCATGACGGGAATCGCGCGGCGTGACCGCCAATGTCTGATAATGCTGTAAGTAAGCGGGGGTAATGTGAAAGCCCGGCAAGGTATCGTGCAACGCCGGCAACGGCAATTGCGCGACCGAGGCATGAAACTCCCCCAGCGCGCGGCCAATGGCTGCGGTGTGCACCGGCGTGACATGCTCGATGGTGCGTGACGGTGTGATATAACTCAGTGCGCGCCATATTTCCCCCCCTTCATCCTCGATCCACCACCGACCCTCCTGTGTTGCCAACAAACTAGGCAGCGGCGGCGTCGTGATCGCCAAGCGTTGGCGATGGCGCAGCACGGTGAGAAGGTTGTCGATGATCCACGTGGGACGAGGAAACACCCGCCGGTTGAGTCGTTGCAACACGAAAGCCGGCGCGGTGCGCGGCGTGATCAAATACGTCGCATTGATCAAGCCCGCGCCGAGCGGTGCGCACGTGAAATCGCCATCGGCTAAATAGTGGCGAGCCATCTGGCGTGCGACGGTCGGTAGATCATTCGGCATAATTTAAATCGTTGGCTCCTCGGCAAATAAAACGCGTGAGTTCCTATCCACGCAACCCATCATAACTGACTCAATTAAAAAATGTTTTTTCGAAAAACGATGTTCGAAATTATTGCAGGAGGTTTTGTTTGTTTCATGTTGAAGGATACGCTATAAAGACGCAAAATAGGCATAATGTTCAGTACCCTTGCAAGTCTTTCTGACGTAACGACCCATGCGAAACCGGTTTTTGTTCATGATTCTGCTGTGCAGTAGTTATGGTGCGAGCGTGCGCGCGGATGAGGTCGATCTGTGCGACAAACTCGCCGTGACCGATCTGACGCAATTGGAACTGGAGCAATTGCACGATCTTCCGGTGTTTGTCAGCGCCACGCAACAGGCGATGTGCGAACGCCAAGCCGCAGGCATCGTGACGATTTTTACTGGCGAAGAATTGCGCAATATGGGCGCGCGCGATTTGACCGATGTCTTGCAATTGGTGCCAGGATTCGTACTCGGTGCCAATATGTACAATACGCTGGCGATGGGCGTGCGCGGTATCGAAGCCGACGGCGGCAGAGTGTCGGTATTGATCGACGGTGTCAGCGTGACCGAACGCCGTTTCGGCGGTACGCCACTCGGCGGGCGATTTTATCTCGATCACATCGATCGCATCGAGATCGTGCGCGGACCAGGTTCGATTCTGCATGGCAATTTTACGGAACTGGGCCTGATCAACATCATCACCAAAAAAGGCAAGCAACTCGACGGTGGGCATGTCAGCGGCCAATACGGCCACTACCAGCGCGGCGAGGCGCGCAAAACGATCGGTTTCGCCGGCGGCAAGCAATGGGGCGATTGGGAGGTCAGTTTTTCGGGGCATCGTGGCCTTGCAGCACGCAGTGACCGTATCTATCGCGATGCGCGCGGCAATTCCTTCGACATGGTCGGCCACAATGAAATGGATTCGCTGCAAGGCAATTTGCACCTGCGCTATAAAAACTTGGGATTGCGCTTATTAGTCGATGAATATCTCGTCACCGCCCGCGATGGTTTCAGTGATTGTATGGCGCCCGCAGGACAATACATCGGCAACGAATTCAATACCTACGCCGCGCAACTCAGCTATAGCCATTCCTTCACACATTGGTTCAAATTCGACGGCAGCGCCGAATTCGCGCGGCAAAACCCATGGGAACGCACGCGCCATTATCTCGACGGGCGTCCGTCGCTTTTGCGCGAACAAATGCTGGTCGATCATTATAGTGTCGATGGCAAATTCACCTTGGCCAGTCAAGCGGGGCATTATCTGACCGTCGGCAATAGTTTTGCAGTCAACTTATTCGACGCCAAATTGACCGGCTACGATGGGGCATTACCCGCTTTTTCAAATTACACTGCCTATGCCGAAGGCTTTTACAAAACCGCCTGGGTCGATGTACTCGCCGGCTTACGTTTTGATGCCTACAACGAATTCGGGACCAATTTGGCGCCACGCGTCGCGCTACTGAAAACCTTCGGCGATTTTCACTTCAAAGCGCTATACAGCCATGCTTTTCAAGCGCCGACCGGAAGTTTTTATCACATCAACGCCGATTACAATACCAATCGCCAGGGAGCTTTGCCATTGGCGGATTTAGAGCCGGAACGGGTTTATACCTCGGAATTGGAGCTGGGTTACCAGCTCTCGCGACACTGGGCGGCAACGATCAATCTGTTCTATACGCAAATGGACAATATGTTGCTGTATCAAGTCGATGAACGCCTCGATGATTTCTACAGCAACACCAAGGGATTGGATACGCGCGGTTTTGAGGCGATGCTGCGTTTCAAGGATGACGATTGGGGCTATTTGAATCTGGGTTATGCCTATTATCAGGCCGCGCGCAATCCGATCGACACCGATCAAATTCGCGACGCACAAGGCCAGTGGATCCACCCCAATATCAAAGTCGGCTTTCCGACGCACAAGGTCACATTGAACCAAAACATTCCGCTGACCGAATCATTGTCGTTCAATCATTCGCTGATTTTCTTCAGCGACCGTTATACTTATCGAGGCAAGCAGCTGGAATACCACGAACCTGTGTGGGTTTATAACCTCTTCTTCCGCTATCAGAATTTCTTGGCACCCGGGCTCGAAGCGGGATTTGGAGTCTATGACGTCTTCAACGAGCGCTATCAATACACCCAAACCTGGAATGGCGGCCATCCGCCATTACCAGGACCGAGTCGTGAGTTTTTATTCAAACTCAGTTATCAGTTCCAATAGGTCATCATAACGGACGAATCCGCGAGCGCCGCCCTCATTCCTCCTTTTGAGTCTAAACACCGTTGCTTTCCCGGGTTGTTCTGGCAATAGTAAGCCCTCCGAACCGATAGCGGCATGCACAATTCAAGTCATAAAGAGAGCGGGCAGCAAGGCGAACAACTATTTCCAACTTCTAGAACATCTATTGACCAAACACTTCAGCTGCCCCGCGCTGATGCGCGAACGACTGCAACAAACTTCCCTCGAAGAAATGCAACACTGGAGCGTGCGAATTTTAGGCGCACGCGATTTGACGGAAATCTTCGGAGACCTCCCGCGACCACCCAATCCTCAACACCACCGATATGTTCATATTCGATGACTCGCTCGACACGCGCCGCTGGCCTCCGGCATGGCGCGAAATCGTACAAAAAAACCTCGCCGAGTTCGCCGAGCGCCTGACCAAACTGGAACTCGCGGAGCATTCCGCTTGGCAACACCCGGCCTGGCGCGCGAGCCTCCCCAAAGTCTGGTTGTGTAGCCCATTCGTCGCCCGCTTGTGCATCCAGCAACCGGCGCTGTGCGTGGAATTACTGGAAAGCGGCGATTTATTCTCGGCGACGCGCCGCGCAACGTATCGCTCGTCACTGAGCGCGCTATCGTTTGAGAGTGAAAGCGCCTTGATGACAGCGCTGCGGCGTTTCCGTGCGCGAGAGATGCTGCGCATCGCTTGGCGCGATCTCGCCGGCTGGGCGGATTTGCCGGAAACCTTGCACGATTTGAGCGCTTTGGCCGAAGCGACGTTGCAATACACCGTCGATTGGCTCTATTGCAAACATACCCAGCAGAAAGGCACGCCTTACCGCCGCGATGGTCGTCCGCAACAATTGGTGGTACTCGGCATGGGCAAACTGGGCGGCAACGAGCTGAATTTTTCGTCGGATATCGATTTGATCTTTGCTTATGCCGAAAACGGCGAATTACCAGGACGACAGGGTTTGAGCTACGGCGAGTTTTTCACGCGGCTCGCGCGCAGTTTGATCAAAATCCTCGACGAGGTGACTGCCGACGGTTTCGTATTTCGCGTCGATACGCGCCTGCGCCCATTTGGCGATAGCGGCCCGTTAGTGATGAATTTCGACGGCATGGAGAATTACTATCAAACGCAAGCGCGCGAATGGGAACGCTATGCGATGATCAAAGCGCGGTCCGTGGCCGGGGATTTCACTGCCGGCGCGGAGTTGATGGATTTATTGCAACCTTTCGTCTATCGCAGATACCTCGATTTCGGCGCGATCGACGAAATCCGCGCGTTGAAAGAAAAAATCAGCGCTGAACTCAAGCGCAAGGATCAACTCGACAATCTCAAGCTCGGACCCGGGGGGATTCGCGAGATTGAATTCATCGGCCAGGCTTTCCAGTTGGTGCACGGCGGCAAGGAAAAGCGTTTGCAACAACGAAGCATTTTGCCAGTCCTTGACGCACTCGCGGCGCTCGGCATGCTCGGTTCTGACGAGGTCGCGCGCTTGCGCGAAGGGTATATCTTGTTGCGGCGCGTGGAAAATCGCCTGCAACAATACCTCGATCAGCAGACACACCAATTGCCGAATGACGCAGAACAACGTGATCTACTGGCGTATTCGCTCGACTATCCCGATTGGGAACATTGCGCGGCCGCTTTGCAAGCGGTGCGCGACGACGTTCACGCCATTTTTCAGCAAATTTTTACACCACGCACCACGACCACACCGTGTTCTGGGCATGATGGCATTGCAAACTGCGAGCAATTCATGGAATGGGGCTATGAACATGCCGAATCTGCCCGGCAGCGCGTCGAAAAATTTAGATATTCGGCAGCGGTCCGGCGCATGACGCGCAAAGGCTTGAGCGTACTGGAACGCTTACTACCGCTCATCGCCGCCGAAGCCGCAAGCCATCCCCACGCCGAAATCGTGCTGCAGCGGGTGCTTGATTTATTCGAAGCTATCGCCGGACGTAATGTCTATCTGGTACTGCTGTTGGAAAATCCCGGCGCGCTACGACAATTGATTAAATTGGTCGCAGCGAGCCCATGGTTGTGTGATTATTTAGCGCAATATCCGGTGGTGTTCGATGAATTGCTCGATCCACGCGCGCTGTACCGTCCGCTCGATTTACAAAGCTTACGCGCCGAATGCCAAACTTTGATCAGTGACAGCGGAGACGATTTAGAACAGGCGATGATCCGTTTGCGCCAATTCAAGCAGATCAATGTGCTGCGCGTCGCGGCGGCGGATATCAGCGGCACGATCCCGTTGATGGTGGTCAGCGATTATCTGACCTACATCGCCGAAGCCATACTCGAACAAGCGTTGCGGCTCGCCTGGTCGGTCGTCGTCGCGAAACATGGCCGACCTCCTGACGCCAGCGACGAGGAGATGGGCTTTGCGGTATTGGGCTTCGGCAAGCTCGGCGGTTGGGAGTTGGGTTATGGTTCCGATCTCGATTTGGTATTGCTCTACGACTGCCCGGACGATCATGCTTTGACCCTTGGCGAGCGGCCTTTGACTTGCTCGCAATTCTACGGAAGACTCGGACAACGCTTGGTCAGCATCCTCGACTCGAAAATGCTATCCGGCACTTTGTACGAGCTTGACATGCGCTTGCGTCCGAATGGCAATGCGGGTTTACTGGTCAATCATCTACACGCTTACCGCCGCTATCTACGACACGATGCCTGGACCTGGGAACATCAAGCGTTGGTGCGCGGACGCTGCATCAGCGGTGATCGCGCGTTGGGCGAACGCTTCGCGGCGCTACGTCGGGAAATTTTGGCGCAGCGCCGCGATCTCCCCACATTACGCCAAGCCGTTCGCGACATGCGCGAGAAAATGCGTGACAATTTAGCGCTCAAAGAACCCGGGCGCTTCGACTTGAAACAAGGCGTCGGCGGTATAACCGATATCGAGTTTATAGTACAATTCATGGTTTTGGCGCACGCGGCGGAACATCCGGCATTGACCGTCCACACCGACAATGTGCGTTTGCTCGATGCCTTGGCGCAATGCGGTCTGCTGACGGCACAAACCACACAATCACTGAAAACGGCTTATTGCGCTTATCGTGATTTGGGGCATCGGGCGGTATTGCAAGGACAGCGCGGCGTCGTCAGTGAAGAAGAGATCGCAACATACCGTGCAGCGGTCATCGCAGTTTGGCACCGCTTGCTGGAAACCGAAACGCCTTAGTTCTCCATTTGTTGCGATAATTTGGCAAGGTAGAAAGCGTTGTCTTCCCTACTCTACTCTCAGTGACAGCAAACCACCTTTTATAATTACGTACTTTGTAGGAGAGCACTATATGATGACAATGGACGATCGAGACGGCGAAATTTGGCTGGACGGCGCGTGGCTGCCGTGGCGGGAAGCGAAAGTCCACGTCCTCACCCATACCTTGCACTATGGTGCGGGCGCTTTCGAAGGTTTGCGCGCCTATCACACCGCGCGCGGCCCGGCGATTTTTCGGCTCGACGAACATACCGATCGTCTGTTTCGCTCGGCGCATATCCTGCGTATGACGATCCCTTACCCCAAAGAGGCTCTAAACCGCGCGCAGTGCGAGGCGATCACGCGCAATCGGCTCGACAGCGCTTATATCCGCACCATGTGTTTCTATGGCTCGGAAGGCATGGGGCTGCGCGCCGACAATCTCAAAGTCCACGTCATGATCGCTGCCTGGACGTGGGGGGCGTATCTCGGCGCAGAAAATCTCGAAAAAGGCATCCGTGTGCGCACTTCGTCGTACACGCGCAACCACGTCAACAGCACGATGTGTAAAGCCAAGGCCAATGGCAATTATCTGAACTCGATCCTCGCCTTACAGGAAGCGCTCGCCAATGGCTACGACGAAGCCCTGTTACTCGACCACGAAGGTTTTGCCGCCGAAGGCAGCGGTGAAAACCTGTTCATCGTGCGACGCGGCAAACTCTACACGCCCGAAACCACCTCGGCGCTCGAGGGCATCACCCGCGATACCGTGATCACGATCGCGCGTGAACAAGGTTATGAGGTAATCGAAAAGCGCATCACCCGCGATGAAATCTACATTGCCGACGAAGCATTTTTCACCGGCTCCGCTGCCGAAGTGACACCGATCCGCGAGTTGGACGGGCGGATCATCGGTCACGGCGGGCGCGGTCCGATCACGACGCATCTACAAAGTTTGTATTTCGACTATGTCAATGGTCGCCGCAGCGACCATACCGACTGGCTGACCTACACGAGTCCGCACGTTTGACGACAGCACCCGCACGGATCTTGATCGTCGGCCCGTCGTGGGTTGGCGATATGGTGATGGCGCAAAGCCTGTTCATCACCTTGAAGCAGCACCATCCCGAAAGCGCGCTCGACGTCCTAGCCCCCCCTTGGTCGGCGCCACTCGTCGCCTGCATGCCGGAAGTCCGCGCATTGATTGCATCGCCATTCCAGCACGGTCAATTCGCCTTGGCTCGACGTTATCAATTGGGACGTGAACTGCGAGCACGCCATTACGACTGGGCGATCGTCTTGCCGAATTCGTGGAAAGCGGCGCTCGTTCCTTATTTTGCGCACGTTCCGCAGCGTACTGGCTATATCGGCGAAGCGCGCTGGGGACTTTTGAACGATTGGCGTCGCCTCGATACCCGCACCCTGCCACGCACGGTCGAGCGTTTCGTCGCTTTGGCCTATCCGCAAACGATGGGATCTGCTCCGCCTTGTCCCCCACCGCGCTTACTCGTCGATGATGATGCGGCGCGGCGCACTTTGCACGAATTGGGTCTCACAACCGATCGCCCCTTATTAGCACTTTGTCCCGGCGCCGAATATGGCCCGGCGAAACGCTGGCCCCCCGAACATTTCGCTGCCGTCGCTCGCGATCGCTTACAACAAGGCTGGCAAGTGTGTTTACTCGGCTCCGCGAACGATCAAGCCAGCGCGGCGACCATCCAGCAGATCGTCGCGGGCCGCGCGTTCGATTTAACGGGGCGCACCACGCTCGCGCAAGCCGTGGACGTATTGGCACACGCTAATGCCGTCGTCAGCAACGATTCCGGGTTAATGCACGTCGCCGCAGCGCTCGGTGTACCGGTCGTCGCCGTCTATGGCTCGTCCGATCCACGCTTTACCCCACCACTCAGCGACCGAGCGCGTATCGTATCGCTCGATCTCCCGTGCGCGCCGTGTTTTCGCCGCGTTTGTCCGCTGCATCATACGCGCTGCCTCAATGATCTCCCGCCGGAGCGCGTACTCGCCGCGCTCAACCGCTGAACCGCATGCGCATCGCCATCGTCAGACTGTCCTCGCTCGGCGACATCGTGCATACCATGGTGGCATTGCAATTCATCCACGCGCACGATGCGACGATCGAAATCGACTGGATCGTCGAGGAAAATTACCGCGCACTACTCGAAGGTCATCCACATCTCCAACGGGTGCTACCGGTCAGCTTGCGCGCGCTGAAAACACACCGGAGAGGGATGTTTCGGCAACTACGTTTGCTGCGGCATTACGCGCAAACGGGGCGCTACGACCTTGTCATCGACGCGCAAGGCTTGTTGAAATCGGCCATCGTCGCGCGATTACTCGGCAAACCCGTCGCTGGTTTCGACAAGGATTCCATTAGAGAAAGGCTGGCTTCGGCCTTGTATCAGCAGTGCTATCATTATCCTTACGACGCGAATACCATAGACCGGCAAGCGTTCATCTGTTCGGCGCCGCTGGGATTTTCGATCAGCCACGAGCAAATTTTGGCCAAACAGCCGTTTTGGTCGGCGACTGCGCTTCCCGACACGCTCGCCACGCTACTCGATACGACGCGCAAGAACGTTTTGCTGGTGATCGGCTCGACTTGGCCGAGTCGTAATTATCCGCCAGATCACTACCTCAGC
>OGCL01000990.1_pt1 | contig 26625 bp, 27 predicted proteins | sample 1570041 | NCBI WGS metagenome assembly OGCL01 (sample SAMN06266162, study PRJEB24511) | hot springs metagenome | isolation source: Hot spring water | place: South Africa: Limpopo | collected 2015-06-22 | reverse complement strand
ATCTTCATTGTGGTGTACCTTAGAGAACCTTGCGATCGAACTGCTTGGTTCGATGAGATGTATTTGGCGCAGGATGATTGGGATTACAATACCCCTTTGCGCACAATCGAACCGATTGGTTCGGTTCGAACACTTGGTATCACTGTTGACACTTGAAATTTGGGGTGAGGAAAAACAACGGGTTAGGGTGTCTATTTCCGGTCATTTAACTATGACATATAACCATTATTTTTTATTTCATTTCACCCTTTTGTGATGGGTTCTGGTGGTGACGGCGGGCGCGACAGGGGTCCTCCGCCGTCCTCACAAGACGCCCGCGTCGTGAACGACCGTCCGCTCTATGGAACTCGATCTTGCCGCTCGTCACGTTCTGGATCGGGTTTGGCTTTCTCCTCAGCCCTGCCTTCACAGCAAGCTTTGTCCATCCGCCTTACTGAGAGAAGAATGTCCGTCGCGTTGGCTTCGAGTGGAGAGAAACGCTTTTGCGAACTGTTTTTCCTGCGTTGACTAAGACGACCTGTCCGGTAGTCTTAAATCGTTAACGCCAGAGAGGAGGCACAGACATGAAGTGCATTGGGAAAAATCTTGCGGCGTTTCTGGTCGGATTGGGTCTGTCCACCGGGCTTGTGCTGCCGGCAGGTGCGACGGAACTGTTGAATGTGTCCTATGATCCGACGCGCGAGTTCTACGCCGAGTTCAACTCTGCCTTCGCCGCACACTGGAAGCAGGAAACCGGCGAGGACGTGCAGATCAGCCAGTCGCATGGCGGTTCCGGTCGCCAGGCGCGCGCCGTCATGGAAGGCCTTCAGGCCGATGTCGTGACACTCGCCCTGCAGAGCGACATCGACATCATTGCCGAGCGGGCAAAGCTCATCGCGCCTGACTGGCGCACCCGCCTGCCGAACAACTCGTCCCCCTACACCTCGACCATCGTTTTCCTGGTGCGCAAGGGCAATCCTAAGGGCATCCAGGATTGGGGTGACCTGGTAAAGGGCGACGTGCAGATCGTCACGCCCAATCCGAAGACCTCAGGCGGCGCGCGCTGGAACTATCTGGCGGCCTGGGCCTGGGCCAACAAGGAGTTTGGCGGCGACCAGCAGAAGGTCCGCGATTACATCGCCGAGATCTACCGCCGCGCGCCCGTGCTCGACACCGGCGCCCGAGGCTCGCTGACGAGCTTTGCCCAGCGCGAGATCGGCGACGTGCTGATCTCCTGGGAAAACGAGGCCTATCTCGCTGGCAAGGAATTCGGCGCCGACAAGTTCGACATAGTGACGCCCTCCCTGTCGATCCTCGCCGAACCGCCGGTCGCCGTCGTCGACGTCAACGTCGACAAGAAGGGCAGCCGCAAACAGGCGGAGGGCTATCTCAACTACCTGTATTCGGCAGAGGGCCAGGCGCTCGCGGCCAAGCATTTCTACCGCCCCTCGCGCCCGGACCTCGTACCCGCAGGCTCCGGCCCCGAACTGCCGAAGCTCGATCTCGTCACCATCGACGACCCGCTCTTCGGCGGCTGGGCAAAAGCGCAGCCGGAGCATTTTGGCGAAGGCGGTATCTTCGACCAGATCTACCGCCCCTGACCGGCGGCTCCTCCCGAGGCAGAAAGGCGGTTCTGAAAGGGCCGCCTTTTTGTATGCCGCAGCATGAAGAAGGGCAGGGTGCGTGGGCTCTGCACCCGTGCGTGTTGCGCTACAGCAGGCTTTCGGCTACACGAGACCCATCCACAAGGACCCGGTGCAAATCCGGGTGGCTCTTCTGGCCGCCGATCCGCCAGACAACACAGCAACGCAACCCGTCTTCTTATTCTGGCCCGAGCCCCCCTCGGACCGTTGCAACAACTGTGAAAAAATCAACAATGCAGACACTTATCCAGTACCGCCGCGAGTGGTTCTCCAATATTCGTGGCGACATTCTCTCCGGCATCGTCGTGGCGCTGGCCCTCATCCCCGAAGCGATCGGCTTCTCGGTCATCGCCGGCGTCGACCCCAAGGTCGGCCTCTACGCCTCCTTCGCCATTGCCTGCGTCACCGCCTTTGTCGGCGGCCGTCCCGGCATGATCTCGGCAGCGACGGCCGCAACCGCCGTGATCATGGTGACGCTGGTCAAGGAACACGGCCTGCAATACCTCTTCGCCGCCACCATTTTGATGGGCGTGATCCAGATCCTCGCGGGCTACCTGAAGCTTGGCCGTGTCATGCGCTTCGTCTCGCGCTCGGTCATCACCGGTTTCGTCAATGCGTTGGCGATCCTGATCTTCATGGCCCAGCTGCCGGAGTTGATCGGCGTGCCCGGCCTGACCTATGCCATGATCGCCGGCGGCCTCGCGATCATCTACCTCTTCCCCTATGTCACCAAGGTCATCCCGTCGCCGCTGGTTGCCATCATCGTCTTGACGACCCTTGCCTGGTGGACGGGCATGGACCTGCGCACCGTCGGTGACCTTGGCGAACTGCCCTCGACGCTGCCGGTCTTCCTGCTGCCGGACGTGCCGCTCACCCTCGAGACGCTGCAGATCATCCTGCCTTATTCGGTGACACTCGCCGCCGTCGGTCTGCTCGAGTCCTTGCTGACAGCCCAGATCGTCGACGACATGACGGACACCCCGAGCAACAAGAGCCAGGAATGCATCGGCCAGGGCACGGGCAACATCGCCTCGGCGTTGATTGGCGGCATGGGCGGCTGCGCCATGATCGGCCAGTCTGTCATCAACGTCACCTCGGGCGGCCGTGGCCGTCTCTCCACTTTCGTCGCCGGCGCCTTCCTGCTGTTCCTGATCGTGGTGCTCGACGACCTCGTGCGCATCATTCCGATGGCAGCGCTTGTCGCCGTGATGATCATGGTCTCTATCGGCACCTTCTCCTGGCGCTCGATCCTCGATGTCAGGCGCAATCCCTGGCAGTCCTCTGTCGTCATGCTGGCGACCGTCGTCACTGTTGTCACCACCCACGACCTCGCCAAGGGTGTCATCGTCGGCGTGCTGCTCTCCGGCATCTTCTTCGCTGGCAAGGTGGCAAAACTCTTCCGCGTCACCCGCCATGCCGATGAGATATCCGGTGCAGTCACCTACCGCGTTACCGGCCAGATCTTCTTCGCCTCCGCCGAAAGCTTCATCCATGCCTTCGACTTTTCGGATGCAGCAAAGAAGGTCGTCATCGACGTCACCCACGCCCATCTCTGGGACATCACGGCCGTTGGCGCGCTCGACAAGATCGTGCTGAAATACCGCAAGGCAGGCGTCGAGGTCGAGGTTCTCGGCTTCAACGAGGCAAGCGCCGACATGGTCGATCGTTTCGCCCTGCACGACAAGGACGAGCGCCTCGCGGCCAGCGCCGCCTTGCACTGAGGGAGAGGGGAGGGGAGCCGCAACGGTCACCCCTTTCCCGACCTCACCGTGTGATCAAGCAAAGGTGACGTCGACATGCCGGACGGGCGCACTACCCTTGGATAGATGTGTCCACAATCAGGAGTTCGACCATGAACCGCTCACTCTCCCTGTCTGCCCTGGCTGGCGTCGCCCTCTCGGCCGGGGCTGCCATGGCCCATCACGGCTGGTCCTGGGCTGAAGCCGATCAGATCGACCTCACCGGCACCATCACGTCCATCTCCTTTGCCCCGCCGCATCCGACGCTTGAACTCAACACGGCCGATGGCGCCTGGCGCATCGAGCTCGGCAATCCGAACCAGACCCAGCGCTCTGGCTTCGTCGAGGGTGTCGCAAATGTCGGCGATGAAATCACCGTGCGCGGCAACCGCTCGCTCGATCCGGACGAGAAGCGCCTGAAGGCCGTGCGGGTCATTGTGGCGGACAAGAACTACGACATCTACCCCAGCCGCATCGTGACGAACTGAACTCATGGAATGGCTGGCTCCGCTTGGCGAGACCTGGGTGGCTGGGGCGCTGATCCGCTCGCCCACGCTCTACATTTTCGCCAATGCCGGCCACATCCTGTCGCTTGCCATGCTATTGGGTTCGAGCGTGATCCTCGACCTGCGCCTGCTCGGCACCTTAACCCGCCTGCCGCTGGCCGACACCGCCATCGTGCTGTCGCGCATCGCGGCCGTGGCACTCGCCTGTACTGTTGTGACTGGGGCGCTCCTGTTTTCCGTACGCCCCTTGGAATATGCCGGCAACACCGCCTTCCTGATCAAGATCGGGCTCGTTCTCCTCGGCACGGCCAACGCGCTCGTGCTCCATCGATCGCAGGCCTGGAAGAGAATGCTTACGGGCGCTCCCGTGATGCCCCTTCTTCGCCTCTCGGCGATCGCCTCGCTCGTGATCTGGCTCGGCGCTCTGCTTGGTGGCCGCTGGATCGGTTTCCTGTAAACAATTCGCCCGGCAGGTTGCTCGCCCGGGCGGCCCAAAAGTGACGATTGTCAGCTTGTTTGCACCAAGCCCAAGCAGTGTTAATCTGTCCCGGTTGTCTCGGGGGATTTCAACATGCCACAATTGTCTATCTGGTATTTCCGCACCGCCATCCTGTTCCTGATCGCCGGCATCTGTCTCGGGCTCTACATGTCGATCACGCACCAGTTCGAAGCGACCGGGGCGCATGCCCATATCAACCTGCTCGGCTGGGTGACGATGGCGATCTTCGGCATCTATTACGCGCTGAACCCGATCCAGGCCGCAAGCCGCGTCGCCAAGGTGCAGTACATGCTCTACACGCTCGGCATCCTCGTTATGGGCCCGTCGCTCTTCCTGATGTTGAGTGGCAATCAGGCGCTGGAACCGGTCGTTGCCGTGTCCTCGCTGGTCACCTTCGCCGGCGTGCTGCTGTTTGCGGTGATCCTGTTTACGCGCAAGGCGTGACGGGGGCCGCGGTGGCAGGCTCCTGCCACCGCGTCAGCGCCTCCAGGCCCAGAGGCGTAAGTCCATAGACACCGCGCTCCACGCGCTCGAACCAGCCATAGACATTTGCCTGCAGGATCTTGGCCGCGTCAGGCACATGTTCGCGGATTTCCCGCACCTTGAGCGGACCCGCCGACAAGGCGGAGGCGCAGCCGAGCGCCTGTTGGCGATAGGCGGTCATCAGTGGCGTGCGCGTGCTGCCGCCGACCGCTGGATCGCCCTTGCGCTTCTGATGCTCGCGCATCAGCCGCGAGCGCCGTTTCGGATTGGTCCGCGGCATCGGCGTGACCGATCCGACGATCACGCTGACCTCGCCGCGATCCGAAATGCCGAGCATGCCGATTCCGAGTCTCCGGCAGAGATTCCGGTACCGCTTGTCGGCCTCCCGACCCTTGCCCTTGGCCGAGACGCGTGCGGCGATCCAGACCTCGTCGGCAACAGAGGCACGATCGACGGCCTGCAGGATGAGCTCGAGATTGAAGCTGAGCTTCAGCTCGCAGACGACGATGACGGGCTGCTCTTCATCGCGAACGCCAACCACGTCGCAGCCGCCGACTTCGCCCTTCACGGTGTATCCCGCCTGTTCGAGAAAGCCTTTGACCGGCAGGTAGAGGGAGGTTTCCATGGGGCCTGAAGATTCGGTTGCAGAAAGTACCGACACCTATCGTGCTTCGTCCGCCTGCGTCACCTGAAAAGCGCCGGCGCCGGGACAAGAAACGGGTGGCCTTCCTCACCGCAGATCAGCAAAATTCTGCCTCCACCGCCAAGGAGGCCCCGCGTGAACCTGGACCTTATAAACACTGCCCGTTGGCAGGCCATCCTGACCCGCGACCGGTCGATGGATGGGCGCTTCGTCTACGGCACCCTCTCCACAGGCATCTTCTGCCGCCCGTCCTGCGCCGCGCGCCCGGCGCGACCTGAGAGCGTCGTCTTCCACGAAACGGCGAAAGCCGCCCGTGAGGGCGGCTTTCGGGCCTGTCTGCGCTGCCGTCCTGATCAGCCGGAGAACTGCTGATCCCGCAGGCTGTCTCCCTCAGACCAGAAACACCGAGATGATCGGAAAGGCCGTCAGCAGCACGATGCGGAAGAGGTCGGCGGTGACGAAAGGCACAATCGCCTTGTAGGTCTCGCGGATCGGCACGTCGCGGGCCATGGCCGATATGATGAAGAGATTGAGCCCCACCGGTGGCGTGATCATGCCGATTTCGGCCACCATCAGCACCAGGATGCCGAACCAGATGGCGAAATGCTCCGGGCTCATGCCGAAATCCATGGCCGTCACGATCGGGAAGAAGATCGGGATGGTCAGAACGATCATCGACAGCGAATCCATGATGCAGCCAAAGATGATGTAGAGCACCAGGATGATGATCAGCACCGTCATCGGCGCGAATCCTTGAGCCGTCACCCATTCTGCGCCCACTTGCGGCAGGCGGGAAAAGGCGAGGAAGGAGTTGAACACCGAGGCTCCGAGGATGATGAAGAAGATCATGCCCGTCGAAACCGCCGTCTCCTTGAAGCAGGCAAAGAGTGACTTGCGATCAAGTCCGCCATTGACGAAGGCCACGAGGCCGGCGCCGGCAGCCCCGATCGCCGCAGCCTGCGTCGGTGTGAACCAGCCGAGATAGATACCGCCGACGACGAGAAAGAAGATTGCCGCCACGGGCCAGACCGCAATCAGGGCCGGCACCCGGTCCTTCCACGGAATGCGTGCCGCGTGTCCTGCCGCATCAGGCTTCAGCCGCACATAGATGGCGATGACGATGAGATAGGAGATGGCCGCGATGATGCCGGGCACGAAGGCGGCGAGGAAGAGCTTGGCGATGTTCTGCTCGGCAAGGATCGCATAGATGACCAGCACGACCGAGGGCGGAATCAGGATGCCGAGCGTGCCGCCAGCTGCGAGCGAAGCGGTTGCCAGCCCACCGGCATAGCCATTGCGCTTCAGTTCCGGAAGCGCCACCTGCGCCATGGTCGCGGCAGTGGCAAGCGATGAGCCGCAGATCGAGCCGAAGCCGGCGCTGGCGCCGACAGCAGCCATGGCAACGCCTCCCTTGCGGTGGCCGAGAAAGGCGGCCGCCGCCGTAAACAGCGCCTGGCTCATGCCGCCACGTGCCGCGAACTGGCCCATCAGCAGGAAGAGCGGAATGATCGACAGCGAGTAGTTCGCATTGGTGTTCCAGGCGAGAACCTTCATCTGCGCCAGAACCGGTGTCCATTTGCCGAGCACCAGAAAGGTTCCGACAACACCGGTGCCGAGCATCGCGGCGCCGATCGGCACGCGCAGCAGGATCAAGAGTATGAGGACGGGAAAGGACCAGAGGCCGATTTCAATGCTGCTCATCAGTGCGCTCCCATCGCGGCGACGATCGTCTTGCCGCGGCGGATGTCGCGGATGTCGGCGGCGATGACGAAGAGGCAGACGAGCACATTGGCGACGAGCAGGGCAAGCGCAATAGCAAATCCCCACCAGACCGGCATCAGCAGAAGCGGTGTGGTTTCGCCATTGCCGAATTTGTCCATCGTACCGATGGCATGGCGCCAGGTGACGAGACCGAGCAGCACCGCAATGATCACGTCGCCGATCAGCTGGGTCCAGTTCATCGCTTTCGGCCCGAAGGCGGAGATCAGGATGTCGACGCCCACATGGCCACGCTTCAGCTGGCAGAAGGGCAGAAAGGCGAATACCGCGAGGCCGCACAGCGCCTCGACCAGTTCGATTTCTCCGGGAAGCGGGCGAATGGTCAGTCCTCCGACGATCGATGCCACGGTCAGCCCGCAGGCAACAACGAGACAGAAGCCGCCGAACAGAACAAGGCTCGTGGCAAGGGCATGACAGCCCCGCTCCAGTCTGTCGAAGCTGGTGGAAGTGGCAGTCGCCATCAAAGAGGTCCTCTGTATGCTCAAAAGGTCCGGGCGCCTTCCGACAAGCGCCCGGACAAGTCGGGGAGGTTACTGGCTGTTGGCTTGGATGAGAGCGAGCGCGTCGTTGTAGAGGGTGGTGCCGTCGAGGCCCTTGCCGTCCATCTCGGCGATCCACGCCTTGGTCACGGCTTCACCAGCGGCCTTCCAGCGCGCGGTTTCCGCTTCATCCAGCGTAATGATCGTGTTGTTGGCCTTCTCTGCGATGTCCTGACCACGTACATCGCCTTCGTCCATCGCCTTGCCGAAGAGGCGGGCGAGTTCCTTGCCGGAATTGTCGTCGATCACCTTCTTCAGGTCATCGGGCAGGGCGTCATAGCTGTCCTTGTTCATCGCAAACAGGAAGGTCGCGGTGTAGAGGCCGTTCTTGCCGGAGAACTGCGTGTGGTTCGGGGCAAGTTCGGCGATCTTGATCGCCGGCGTCACTTCCCATGGCACGACGGTACCGTCGATGACGCTCTTCGAAAGCGATTCCGGTACTGCCGTCACCGGCATGCCAACCGGTGAAGCACCCATGGCTTCGAGCATCTGGTTGACCACCTTGGAGGTGCCACGCAGCTTGAGCCCGTTCATGTCTTCCAGCGACTTGACCGGCTTGGCGCCAACCGTGTGGATCAGGCCAGGGCCATGCGCGTGAACGGCCAGCACCTTGTAATCAGCAAATTCGTCCGTCAGGTGCTTTTCGTAGTATTCCTGAAAGGCGACAGAGGTCGCTTCACCGGTGGTCACCATGAAAGGCAGCTCGAAGGCTTCCGACTTGGGGAAGCGTCCCGGTGTGTAACCGATAACCGTCCAGGTGAGATCGATGACCCCGTCCTTGACCTGGTCAACGAGGTCTGCCGGCTTGCCGCCCAGCTGCATCGCCGGATAGAGCTCAACCGCAATGCGACCGCCGGAGTCAGCTTGAATCTTTTCCGCCCAAGGCTGCAAAACCTTCGACGGGATCGTCGCCTGTGGCGGCAGCATCTGGTGCAGTTTGAGGGTAACATCCGCAGCGAAACTTGCGGTTCCAGTCAAGCAAAGTGCAGCACCGGATAGTCCGGCGATAAGAAATTGACGCAACATGATTTCCTCCTCCCATGTTTTTCAGCTGGAAAAGCCACCGGCTCGAGGCAACGGTGCGATCAAAAAAACATGACAGATGTCGTCATGTAAAGATCGCGTCGCCCGGTTCCTCACTCCCATCCGGCAGACTCTTCCTTGTCAGTTATGATTACAGATGGGTTGCGGGCAGGCAAATAATTATGTTGCCGTGAACCATAACCAGAACGGTATGTATCTGGGGTCAAAGTTGCTCACCGGAGCCTCTGATGATCGCTTTTCGGGACCATCCCCCTGGGGCTCTTGGCGCGACTTCGATCTCCGGTTATAGCTCCGACCTCGCGCCCGATCATGAGGATCGCGCAGCGAGCGGTTGTCGATCGGCAAGGATGATCCTGGATGCGTTTTCCAACCCATGGCGCCCGGCGCCGGTCGCGTGCAACCCTCGCGGCGCTTTGTTTGTTCTCGGCTGCTGGCCTCAGTGCCTGCGCCGGTCGGCCCGGCCCGGAAACGCTCGGTACTGTTGCCCTCGCAGATTTTCAGCCGACACGCGTTGAGACGCTCTATTCGGTCACCACCCGCGATCGGGCAGAGCCGGGCGAGAACGTGTTCACCACTGGCAAGACCCGCCAGCCGAATTATGCCAGCTTCGACATCTCAATTCCGCCAACCCATGTGGCAGCCAATATCGAGTGGCCGAAACCGGGCCGCAAGGTCGATCCCAAGACAGACTTCGCTGTTGTATCGCAGTCGGTTCTGGATCGATCAGCCCTGCTGCAGGCGGTGCGCAAGCGGGAGACTGCCCCGCCGGTCGTTTTCGTTCACGGCTACAATTACAATTTTCAGGAAGCGCTCTTCCGGCTGGCCCAGCTGAAGACCGACAGCAACATCGACGGCACGCCGGTGCTCTTCTCCTGGCCCTCGCTTGCGGCCCTGCCGGCCTATGTCGCCGACAAGGAATCCGCCACCTATTCCCGCGATGCGCTCGCAAACCTGCTGTCCGACATGGTCAAGGCAAGACAGGGTGAAGTCGATGTCTTCGCCCATTCCATGGGTGGCTGGCTGACGGTCGAGGCGCTGCGCCAGCTGAGCCTGGAGGGCAAGCGTGACGTGCTCGACCGTCTCAGGGTGATCATGGCGGCCCCCGATATCGATGAGGATGTCTTTACCGCCCAGCTCGATGTCATCGGCCGGATGAAAGTCCCGATGACAATTCTGGTCGCTCAGGACGATCGCGCCCTCCAGCTTTCGAGTTTCCTCGGCGCTGGCAATCGCGTCGGCGCGCTTGATGCCCGCAATCCCGACGTGGCGGAGGCCGCCAAACGGTATGGCATTGCCATTGTCGACATCTCCTCGCTGGAATCGGTCGACCCGACCAATCACAACCGGTTCTTCGACGCAAAGCAGCTCGCCACGGCACTCAGCAAACCAGCGGCGGCTGCCACTCTCGGCGACGCCGGGGCCTTCGTGCTTGATGCCGCCGCCCAGACCGTCTCCAGCCCGTTCTCCCTGGCCGCCACGGTGCTGCGCCGCCGCTGATGCGGCTGTTTCCAGCCATCGGACGTCATCGCGTCACGCGCCGCTTGCAAAGCTGAACTGCGTTTCCCGGCTTGACCCTGAGGGAATTTGCGTGTCTTGCGCAATTTATGCGTTGGATTACCGACTCGTTTACGCCTTGGTGTCACAAGCGTTGATCTATGCATGGGCGCTAATAAGCGTTCACTTCCCTTTGTTTCGTGGTCCTTCCCATGGTTTCTTGCTTGTCCGATACAAAGGTGGCCGCGCATGCGCCCGCCACAGGTCGCGTCTGGCCGGCGTCTGTCGTCGCTCTCTTCCTGATAGTCCGGCTGGTCTTGCAGGCCCCTCGGACAGGCCTCGTCCTCGGAGCGCTCGCCATGCTCGCGCTGCTCGGCCCGATCATTGCGGAGGAGAGCCTCCTGAAATTCGGCTGGGGCCTCGTTCTGGCCCGCCATGGCATAGATGCGACCGAGGGTACGCTCGGCCTGTCGATGGTGCTGGGTGTCATCGCCTCGCGCGGCCTTGTCCGCATCCCGCGGCGCAAGCGGGAGCGGGCGGACGAAGTCGCCGATGATCTCGCCCGTGCCGTCGCCTTGCTTCCACAGCAGCGCGACGCCAGCGCCGGCCTCGTGCGTCTCGGTGACAAGCGGATCCTTTTCTCCGAATGCGGCCAGGGCTTCATCATGTATGCCCGCCGGGGACGCTCTCTCGTCGCCCTCTTCGATCCGGTCGGCCCAAAGCACCTCTGGGCTCCGCTGGTCGAGAGGTTCATTGCCGAAGCCCGCCGAAGCCGCAGTCGCCCGGTTTTCTACCAGGTTTCCGCCGATTTCCTGCCGCTTGCCGTCGACATGCGCCTCCAGGCGCTGAAGCTCGGCGAGCAGGCCGTGGTCGATCTCGAAAAGTTCACGCTTGCCGGAGGCGACTGGCTGAAGCTCCGCCGCTCGATCAATCGCGCGGAGCGCGATGGTTTGTTGTTCGAACTCGTGCCCGCCGAGGCCGTGCCGGCAATCCTCGATGAGCTCGCAGCCGTCTCAGACACCTGGCTCTCCGCCCACATGGCTGGCGAGAAAGGATTTTCTCTTGGCACGTTCGACCGCAGCTATGTGGCAGCGGGTCCCGTCGCGGTGATCCGCGTCGAGGGCCGCATCACTGCCTTCGCCAGCCTGATGACGGTTTCATCAAGCGGCGATGCCTTCATCGATCTGATGCGCCATGTGCCGGGCGTCCATCGCGGCATGATGGATCTCTTGTTCGTCAAGATCATGGAGTCGCTCAAAGGGCAGGGCTTCCGCACCCTCAATCTCGGCATGGCGCCGTTGGCCGGGCTTTGCAGTCACCGCCGCGCACCGGCCTGGAACCACCTCGCCCGCCAGATCTTCGAGCATGGCGAGCGCTTCTACAATTTCCGCGGCGTGCGCGCCTTCAAGGAGAAGTTTGATCCGGACTGGCAGCCGCGCTATCTCGCGGTTGCCGGTCAGGGCCTGCCCGTCCTGTCGCTGATCGACGTAACGCTCCTGATCGGCGGCGGCCTCAAGGGGCTGATGCGCAAATGACGGGGGCAAGCGGACGCCACAGCAGCCGGAGCCGACGGAACATGTTCGTTGCCGCCTGCGGCACACTCCTCTCGCTGGTCGCAGGTGTTATACCGGTCGCGTCAGCGGCAGACGGCATCGTCAGCCTGCCACAGGATGGTGTCTCTGTGCCCGATGACGGCAGCATGACCGGCGTCGTGGTTATCCTCTCGGATGCCAACGGCTGGGACGCGGTCGAGCAGGCGGCGCTGGAAAGCGTGGTCCTCAAAGGTGCTATTGCTGTCGGCGTCGATCTCAGATCCTGGCGCGCGGCGCTGTCGCGCGAGACGGAGCGCGATTGTCTCTTCCTGCCGGCCGATATCGAGCGCCTGACGCGCCAACTGCATCGCAGCCACAAGGCCCCGTTCTACCGCCCGCCGCGCATTCTCGGCTTCGGCGAGGGCGGGGCGCTGGCACTCGCCATCGCCGCACAGACACCGAACGGCAGTTTTGCCGAAACGATCGGAGAGACGGTAGCCGTCGACCCGACCGAGGCGGTGGCTCTTCCCAAGCCGCTCTGCACCCCGGCGCCGCGCCGGGAGACGCCGCGCGGCATCGCCTATGGGCTGGCGCCGGGGAAATTGCCCAATCCCGTCCGTGTCGCCTTTTCGAAAGCGGCGCAAGAGGGTGCCCGACAGCATGCCGCAGCGCTCAAGTCGGACCATCCAGAGGTGGTGATCGCGGACGGGCAGGGCGGCCCCGCCCGTGTGCTCTCTGCCGAAGCATCCAGCCTCGTCGCCCGCCTGAGCCCCGACGACATGGCGCTCGACCTTCCGCTGATCGAAGATATCGTCGAGCCTGGCCACGACACCGTCGCGATCTTCTATTCCGGCGATGGCGGCTGGCGCGAGATCGACCAGCGCATCTCTGCCCGTCTGAACGACAAGGGCGTGCCCGTCATCGGCGTCGATGCGCTGCGCTATTTCTGGAGCGAGAAGAAACCCGAAGCCACGGCTGCTGATCTTTCGACCGTGATCGCCCACTACCGCAAGCGCCTGGGCGTCTCCAGGGTGGTGCTCATCGGCTATTCCTTCGGTGCCAACATCCTGCCCAAGGTGTATGGACTGCTGCCCGAACCCGACCGCAAGTCCGTAACGCTCCTCTCGCTGCTGGCTTTGTCGCACCAGGCGGATTTCGAGATCGTGCTCGGAAGCTGGGTCGGCGTCACAGGAGCCGGCAAACACGGCGATCCCGTGAAACATCTGGCGGCCGTCGAAGCCACCAGGATTCAGTGTGTCTACGGCCTCGACGAGGAAGACACGGCCTGTCCGGCGCTCGAGCCGCGCGTGAGGGACGGCGTCGAACTGATTGCCCGCCCCGGCGGCCATCACTTCGACGAGAATTACGAGCTGATCGCCGACCGTATCGTGGCTCGCATCGTCGCCCCCTGATCCCCCACGCCTTATCACGCCGGCCTTTTCGCGCTATGATGGCTTGAGACCAGGGAGTTCAGCCATGAACGAAACCGTCAAGCCATCCGTCCTCGACGACGCGGAGTTCCACGCCGCCGCCGAAAGCGTGCTGCGAGAGGGCGAAACCGTAGCCGACCTCATCGACCACTCGGCACGGGCGGAGGTGCAGTACCGGCGGGAACAGGCGGAGTTCTTTGCCCGAGGGCTGGCGTCCCTAGAGGAGGCCGAACGCACGGGGATCTGGTACAGCGCCGAAGAGGTTCACGCTGAACTCAGAGCCAAGCTCGAAAAGAGGAAAGCCGAGTTGAGCCAATGAGCCGGAAGGTCCGCTACAATGCAAAAGCGCGGGCGGACCTCAATAGGCTCTACGACTTCCTCCTTGACCGGGACGTCGAAGCCGCAGAACGCGCGCTGAATGCTATTGTCAGTGCAGTCGCGGGATTAATCCGATTTCCGCACACTGGCAGAAAAGTAGAGCACGATGGCCAGCAGTTGAGGGAACTGCCGATATCCTTCGGGCGCGCCGGTTATGTCGCGCTGTATCAGCTCGCGGAAAACGGTGACGTTCAGATCCTCGCCATCCGCCATCAGCGTGAAGAGGACTACCGCTAACCCTTAGCGGTCGCTCATCTCCCAGCGCGGGTTCACCCAGGGCTCCTGATTGCTGCGCGGCAGGGGCTGCTTGCCGAGGATGTGATCCGCCGCCTTCTCGCCCGTCATGATCGAGGGAGCGTTCAGGTTGCCATAGGTGACATGCGGGAAGATGGATGAGTCCGCCACGCGCAGACCCTCGACGCCGATCACCTTCGTGGTCGGATCAACGACAGCCATGGGATCGTCCACGCGGCCCATCTTGCAGGTGCCGCAGGGGTGATAGGCGCCTTCCAGGTGCTCCCGCAGATAGGCATCGATTTCCTCGTCGGACTGTACGTCAGGCCCCGGCGCAATCTCCGCCTCGCGATAGGGGTCGAAAGCCTTCTGGGCGAAAATCTCGCGGGTGACGCGCACCGCATGGCGGAACTTCACCCAGTCTTCCGGGTCGCTCATATAGTTGAAGCGCAGAACTGGCGCGTCCTTCACATCGGGCGAGCGCAGCGTCACCGATCCGCGCGACTTCGACATGTTGTAGCCGACATGCGCTTGGAAACCATGGCCGCCGACCGCCGACTTGCCGTCATAGGAAATCGCGATCGGCAGGAAGTGATACTGGATGTCGGGCCATTTGACCCCTGCCGCCGAGCGGATGAAGGCTGCCGCCTCGAACTGGTTGGAGGTGCCGAGACCCTTCTTGAAGAACAGCCACTGCGCGCCAACAATGCCCATCCAGAACCAGTTGTTCTTCGAATGCAGCGTGATCGGCAGCTTCGACTTGAACTGGTGGTAGTATTCCAGGTGATCCTGCAGGTTCTGTCCGACGCCCGGACGATCCGCGACGACCGGAATGCCCATCTCTTGGAGATGCGCGGCGGGACCGATGCCCGACAGCATCAGGATCTTCGGCGAGTTGAACGCGGAGGCCGCAACGATCACCTCGCGGTTCGCCTTCACCACTTCGATCTTGCCGCCGATTTCCACCTCCACGCCGACGGCGCGGGTGCCTTCCATCACGACCTTGCGGGCATAACAGCGGATCAGCGAAACATTTGGCCGTTTCAGAGCGGGCTTCAGATAGGCATTTGCCGTCGACCAGCGCCGCCCCTGCCAGCTCGTCTGCTCCATCAGGCCGAAACCTTCCTGCTGACGACCGTTATAGTCTTCGGTGACCGGGAAGCCTGCCTGCCGCCCGGCCTCGATGAAGGCGCGGTAAAGCGGGTTCTTGATCTCGCCGCGTCGCACATGCAGCGGCCCGTCGGTCCCGCGCCAGCTCTCTTCGCCGCCATGCGACGTCTCCTGCCGCTTGAAATAGGGCAGCACATCCGCATAGGCCCAGCCGGTCGCGCCCAGCTCTTCCCAGCGGTTGAAGTCTTCCGCGTGCCCGCGCACATAGACCATGCCGTTGATCGACGAGGAACCACCGATCACCTTGCCACGCGGCGCGATCATCCGGCGATTGTTCAGATGCGGCTCGGGCTCGGTCATGTAGCCCCAGTTGTAGCGCTCCATGTTCATCGGATAGGCAAGTGCTGCCGGCATCTGCACGAAGGGCCCGATATCCGAGCCGCCGAATTCCAGCACGATGACCGTGTTCTTCCCGTCCTCCGACAGGCGATAAGCCATGGCCGCACCTGCCGAACCGGAACCGATGATGACGAAATCTGCGTTCTGCATGGTGGGGTCCGCTCAGATTCTATTAGGGATGGTTGACGTTTTTGTCAGCAATCCACACGTAGAGATTGATTCTGCGTGTGGTTGCGCCTTTGCTCCATAGGAAGCGACGATGGCGGGTGAGAAGATTGAATGGTGACGAATGGCTTTCAGCACAGGCTGACACGAAGGCTGCGATCGATTGAGCGGCTTCGGCTTGACCAGGAGAACCTGCGCAGGCAGGAAGCCCCGCTGCTCCAGAGGTCTCTTCTCCGAGAACTCGGACGTGACCTGTCGCGCGAGTTCAGAAGGGGCCTCTGGCAGAAACTCGCACTCGTGGGGGGTAGCTTGTTGTTCATCTGCCTGGGTGCTCTGGCGGCCCACGTATCGAACTTGCTTTTCGTAACCTGGCTGGCGGTGTTCTGCGGTCTGGTGATTTATGCCGTTGGGGCCACCATCTATGCCATCTACAAGGTGACCACCGCGCTCGTGGTGTATTTCACATGGAAGGATGCGCGATGACGTTGATACCGCGCTCAGTCGAGTGAGTCTGGAACCGCGCGAATGGCCAAAGCACGATTCACGAGCAGGCTTACCGACCGCCTCAAAAAACTGGAGCGTCTGGAAAGCGCGGGCAAGCGTCTGAGGGAGCGAGAGGCCGAGGGCAGAAGCGTCTACCGAGATCGCCGCGATCTGCGTGCACCTTGGTACCGAATGCACATCCGCCGAATGCGCGAGCTTTCTGTCGCGGCAGGTATCTTCATCGCCCTCATTGTGCATGAAATATTTGGGGGCAACCTGACGATTACGGTTGTTGTCTGCGCGGCGGCTGCCCTCCTCCTTTTTGAATGGCGTCGCCATGAACGCGCAAAGCGCGATCAGCATTTCGACTGAACCGGAACCATAACGCGTGAGATCTCGCTGCATCTTGTCAGACCCGCGCGGTTGAAGAGTTATAGCTATTTGCTATACTCTCGACATGAAGAGGGTGGAGTACACCAAAGCTGCGACCAAGGTTTTGGACCGTATGCAGCAAAAGAGACGGGATGCGATCCGCTCGAAGGTCGATGCCTTCGCGCGCGGCGAGCGTGTTGACGTGAAGAAGCTGGCAGGCAGCGCACTTCTCAGAATTCGTGTCGGCGATGACCGGGTCATAATCGATGAGCAGACGATGCTGGTCCTTGTCGTCGAAGTCGGGCCGAGCGGCGGCATCTACAAGGAGTGAACCATGGGCGAACTGCGCAAGACCGTCATCGACGGCGAGACCTATGTTCTCATCCCCGAGGACGATTACGAAGACCTGATCGATGGCATTGAGGCCGAGAAGATCCTGGCTCGTGTCCGGGCCGGCGAGGAGACCTGGCCGGCGGAACTCGTTTACGAACTCTGGGAAACCGATAGCCGCATCCGCACTTACCGCAATTACCGAAAGATGTCCGTCTCCGACCTCGCCGCTGCCGCCGGCATCTCCCAGCCCTATCTCTCCGAGATCGAAAGCGGCAAGAAGACCGGCTCCGTCGAGGTGCTCAAGCGGATTGCTGCGGCGCTGAAGGTCGATCTCGACGATATCGTGGTGTGAACGGCGGTAGTTGCGATTCCGGTGAAGGTTCGAACTCGGCGCCCCCTCACCCGGCCTCCGCTTCGCTCGGCCACCCTCTCCCCGAGGGGAGAGGAGTATCTGCTCGCGCCGTGCGCTCCCTCTTCTCCCCAGCGGGGAGAAGGTGCCCGAAGGGCGGATGAGGGGGCCGCAGGCATTCCGGGGCAAAGCGCGCGCGGCCACTCTCCCCCCTTGCGGGGGAGATGTCGGCGAAGCCGACAGAGGGGGGTATCTTCCCGCGACGCCCGATCTCATCTCAATACGGCGCCTCGCACTTGCCCATGCCGACATAAACCGTCTTCAGCTCGGAATAATGCTCCAGCGCCGCTACCGAATTCTCGCGACCGAAGCCCGACTGTTTCGAACCACCGAAGGGGATCTCGACCGGGCAGAGATTGTAGGTGTTGATCCAGAGCGTACCGGCCTCCAGCTGATCGACGACGCGATGCGCGCGGGAGAAGTCGGCCGTGAACACACCGGCCGACAGGCCGAATTCCGTGGCGTTCGCCCGCGCGATCACCTCGGCCTCGTCCTCGAAATCGAGCACGCACATGACAGGCCCGAAGATCTCCTCGCGCGCGATGGTCATGTCGTCGGTGACATCGGCAAAGACGGTCGGCTGGATGTAGAAGCCTTCGCCGGTGACGCTGTTCGGAATGCCGCCGCCGGTCACAAGCGTTGCACCCTCCGCCTTGCCCTTGTCGATATAGGACAGAACCTTCTCGCGCTGCGCGAGCGAGACCATCGGCCCCATCTGGGTCGCTTCGTCCTGCGGATCGCCGATCAGGATCGCTTCCGTGCGGGCCTTGAGCCGCGCGAGAAACGTCTCCTTGATCGCCTTGTGCACGAAGACGCGCGTGCCGTTCGAGCAGACCTGGCCGGTCGAATAGAAATTGCCCAGCATCGCGCCCGAGATCGCGCTGTCGATATCCGCATCGTCGAAGACGACGATCGGCGACTTGCCGCCGAGCTCCATGGTGACGTGCTTGAGCTGCGAGGCGGCCGCCCCCGCCACCTTGCGCCCCGTCGGCACGGAACCGGTCAGCGACACCTTGGCGACATCGGGGTGGCTGACGAGCAGCGGCCCCGTCTCGCGATCCCCCTGGATGACGTTGTAGACGCCCTTCGGCGCGCCCGCCTCGATCAGGATTTCGGCGATCTTGAGCGCGCCAAGCGGCGTCACTTCCGACGGCTTGAAAACCATGGCATTGCCGGCGGCCAGCGCCGGCGCACCCTTCCAGCAGGCGATCTGCTGCGGATAGTTCCAGGCGCCGATACCGACGACCACGCCGAGCGGCACGCGCTTGGTATAGGCCCAGTCTCCGCCCAGCGGGATCTGGCTGCCGTTCATGGCGGTCGCGATGATGCCGCCGAAGAATTCGAAACTGTCAGCGCCCGATGTCGGGTCGGCGACGATGGTTTCCTGAATCGGTTTGCCGGTGTCGAGCGTCTCGAGTTCGGAAAGCTCGCGATTGCGCTCGCGCATGATCTCGGCAGCCTTCTTCAACACGCGCCCGCGCGCGGTCGGGCTCCACGAGGCCCATTCCTTCTGCGCCCGCTTGGCGGATGCAATCGCCTTCTCGATGATTGCTGGTGTGGCGGCATGAAGCCGCGCGATCACCTCGCCGGTGGCGGGATAGATGCTTTCGATGACGGTGCCGTCGGTGTCCTCGACATACTCGCCGTCAATGAAATGCGAGGCTTGCGGTTGGGCTTTCATGTCCTGTCTCCAGACGGGTGTTCGGTTTTGCTAGTCATCAGTTGGGGCCCCTCATCCGCCCTGCCGGGCACCTTCTCCCCGCAGGCGGGGAGAAGGAGACGCAAGGCTAACGGTCGCCACTCCCTCTCCCCGCCTGCGGGGAGAGGGTAGGGTGAGGGGCAATTGTTTCGGCGGTGACGGCTTGCAACTGCCCCGCCACATAATCCTCGACCAATGCGACAGAGGCATCAATCGACAAGGGCGCTGCCTTCAGAGATTGCCGGATATAGAGCCCGTCGATCATCGCCGCCGCGCCATCGGCGATCCGGCCCGCGTCGGCTGCGCCACAAAGGGGCTTAAGACCCGACATCAGGTTGGACTGCAGCCGGCGCGCATAGAGCGCCAAGAGCCGCCGCACCTCTTCCGAGCGCTGCGCTTCCGAATAGAAGGCGAGCCAGGCGGCGACGACTTCTGGCGCGAACTGGTCGGCCTGGAAGGAGATCCGGATGACCGCCGAGATGCGTTCCCGCGGCGTTTGTGCCGCCCGCAGGGCCGCCCCCGCATCGGCGCGCAGCTGGCGCAGCAACGAGCGGATCGTCTCGATGAGCAGTTGGTCTTTCGAGCCGAAATAGTGGTGGGCCAGCGCCGGCGAAACACCCGCCTCCCGGGCAATTTCCGACATCGTCACGGTCAGCGAGCCGTGATGGCCGATCGTCTTCAACGCGGCATCGACAAGCGCCTTGCGGCGCACTGGCTCCATTCCGACCTTCGGCATCTGATATCCCCTATCTTGACCCATAATAATTTTGATTGACTGATCAATCAACAAAAAATCTGCGACATGCACCGCCACGAGAGCGCCGGCCGTTTAACCGTAAACCGTGTGCCGGGACACCTATTCGGATCTACTCAAATATGGCCCGCAGTGGCCTTGAAAACCGCCCACAAAGCCGGGCGCGCAGGGCTTTCCAGGCAATTCCTGCTGCGATCCGCCGCCAATCCCGCATCGGTAGTGCCATGAAAGTTTCATCCCACTGTCACACTGCGGAAAGCCTTTGTTGACGATTGGCCGGCCACATTTCCGCCCATAAAAACAAATGCATACTTGGAGTATTTCGTATGGGTGCGGGGGTCGCGGAAGATTTGGGCGCGCTCAGGCGTTTCGCCAGTGACCAGCTCGTCACACTTGCCAAACTGGTCGTCGAAAATGCCTTCCAGCCGATCGTCGAGGTCGGTACCGGCGCCGTCTTCGGCCACGAAAGTCTGATGCGCGGCCATGACCGCATCGGCTTCGAAAGCCCCCTCGATCTCCTCGACCAGGCCGCCGAAACTGGCCAGCTCTTACCCGTCGAACAGATGGTCGCCACCCGGGCGCTCGCCAAGTTCGCCACACTGCCCGATTGTGCCGGCGCCACGCTCTTTCTCAATCTCGATGTCCGCCTGATCCCCGACGGCAATGCGCTTGTCGACACCTTGCTCGACCAGCTGCGCAAGGCCCATGTGCCGCCGTCCTCCGTCTGCTTCGAGCTCTCCGAGCGCTTCGACAACACCCGCGTTCCGGAGTTTGCTGCCCTGGTCGAGCGCCTGCGCCGCTCCGGCTTCAAGCTCGCCATCGATGATTTCGGTGTCGGCCATGGCGAGATGAAGCTGCTCTGCGACTATCCGGTCGACTATGTGAAGATCGACCGCCATTTCATCGCCGGCCTCGACAGCAATCCGCGCAAGCGCCACCTCGTCAAGAACATCGTCAACTTCTGCCATGTGCTCGGTGTGCGCGTCATTGCCGAGGGGATCGAGACGGAAGGGGAATTCCTCGCCTGCCGCGAATTCGGCGTCGATCTCGTCCAGGGCTGGTACATCGCCCGCCCCAGCACGATCGTTTCGGAGCTGAAGAGCGCTTTCCCGCATCTCCAGGATGTCGGCAAGGCCCGTCGCACCACCCAGTCGCTGGACGAAATCCTGATCCGCAAGCAGATCGAGACGCTGCCGACGGTTTACGAACATGAGAATATCGACCACGTCTTCGATCTCTTCCGCCGCAATCCCGGCCAGTCCTTCTTTCCGGTACTGAATGCCAATGGCGAACCGCGCGGCATCATCAACGAGCGGCACCTCAAGGAATACATCTACCAGCCCTTCGGCCGCGACCTGTTGAAGAACAAGCTCTACGAGCGTTCCATCTCCCATTTCGTCGACCGCGCCCCGATCGTCGGGCTCGATGCCGAAGCCGAGCGGCTGATGACGATGTTTGCCAATATGGAAGGCTCCGACTGCGTGATCCTGACGGAAAACATGCGTTATGCCGGCGTCGTCTCGGCCGGCTCGCTCATCCGCATCATGAGCGAAAAGCAGCTGAAGACCGCCCAGGACCAGAACCCGCTGACGAGCCTGCCCGGCAATCGCGCCATCCGTGACTTCATGCGCACGGCAGCCTTAGACGGCGATGGCGCGCGTTTCTTCTGCTACTGCGATTTCGATCACTTCAAGCCGTTCAACGACCACTATGGCTTCCACCAGGGCGACCACGCTATCTCGCTTTTCGCCGCTCTCCTGCGTCGTTACTTCTTCTCCGAGGGCGATTTCCTCGGCCATGTCGGCGGCGACGATTTCTTCATCGGCGTCACCGACTGGACCCGCGAGGAACTGACCGAAATCCTCGACCGCCTGCTCTCGGATTTCCACGACGACGTCATCGACCTCTATTCCGAGGCCGACCGCCAGACCGGCCACATCAAGGGCCTCGACCGCCAGGGCCTGGAACGCGATTTCCCGCTGATGCGCTGCTCGATCGGCGTGCTTGAACTCCCCGCCGGCCTCGTCATCGACGACGTCAGCCGCATCAGCGGCGAGATCGCCGAGCTGAAGAAGCAGGCCAAGGAGAACGAAGGCGGGCTGTCGTTCGGATTGATTGACGACTAGACTGTGCTTGCCTGTTGCTGTTGGGATTCGCTCGAAGCTTCTGGTCCACGCGGCAAGCAGCATGGGCAGCGAAAGGGCGAAAACTGCCATGGGTAACAGAGAAACCATCTCGGTTGCGGCCGAACTGGCAGACCAACCTGCCATCCAGCATCTGCTGGATTTATCCGATGTTGTTGCTGAGGGGCTGTATCCCGGCGCTTTCCGCCAGTCCTTGACAGCTGCCGCCCTCGCGCGCCCTGATATCTCCGTCTTCGTTGCCCGCAACGCGTCCGGACGGGCGCTTGGTTGTGCCGCTCTTATGGACATGCCCAACGGAGCGGCCGAACTCAAGCGCATGATCGTCGAACCCGAACATGCCGGACAGGGCGTGGGTCGCGCCCTTCTGCTCGCAATCCTGCAGGCGGCGAGGGATCGTGGCATCCGCCGTGTGCTGCTCGAAGTGGGCATTCGCAACGTTGAGGCGCGCCGGCTTTATGAAAGCGCCGGCTTCCGCGAGCGTGGCCCCTTCGGCCGTTATATTGATAGCCCGATCGCGAGCTTCATGGAGATCGCTCTCTAGAGCGTTCTTCCAAACGCTTTTTCCCGCTTCGGCTTTTCAACTCAAAACGGGCCACCGTCTCGGCTCCCTCAGCTTGCCAGCCGCGGCGTGTTGATGATCTTGAGGAACAGCGCGCTCATGGCCTCCTCGATACCTTCGCTGGGGCTTACCTCGAAGTAGAGGCCTGGAGATGCACAGTCGCGCATCACCCCCGGAATGTTCGGCTGGAAAGGCGCAATCCAGGTACGATAGAAGTTGTTCGTCGGCAGCGGCAGATAGGTCGTATACAGGACCGCAACGCGATAACCCTTGTCCTTCAGGGCCTTGCAGGAGTTCAGGTTGATTGGCTCCATGCAGCGATTGTTGCTGGTGGGGCGCATGCAGGATGTCCGGTTCATGTAATTGGCGACGCCATCGGAGACGAAGAAGACGATCTTCTCGGGCGTTGAAGCTGTCGAGCCATCGCCGGGAGGTCCCATCTTCTGCCCGAGATTATCCATTGCCTGGGTGAAATTCGTCAGCGCGTCGCGGGCGAAGCCGTGGCTCGGGGTCGACATCAGGTCGATCTTGGAAGCGTTGTTTTGCACTGCCTTGAGATCCTTGGTCAGCGACGACACCTCCAGCAGCTTCATGTCTTCTGCCTTCTCGCCAAAGGTGTAGACGGCCATGCGGAACTGGTTATCCGACTTGCGCTGTTTCATCGCCGTCGTCATCAGCGCACCCGTCGCCTTGGCCACCACGTCGATGCGGGTCACGATCCCGTTCCGCTTGGCGATGTGGTAGTAGGAGTTCAGGTCATCCACGCCATCCTTGATGATGTGGCAGGCGAAGGCGCAGCGGTCCGGGGTGGCCGCCATCATCCGGTTCACCTCGGTCGGCGTCGCCGCCACGCCCATGGATGGTGTGTTGTCGAGCAGCAGGTAGAAGTCTCGGAAGGTCTCCGTCTGGAAGACGGCCTTGGCCTCGCCCGAGATTGTCATGCTGGTTTTGCCCAGGATGCGCGCCAACGTGGTCGGCACAGCCGCCTGATAGGAGAAGACGGCCTGCAGGTCACGCCCAGACTTCACGACCTCGACGTCACTGTCGACCAGCGTGAAGTCGGTTTGATTGCTGACATGCGCCATGAAGACCTTGCGAGCATCTTCGATTGCATCCGTCAGCCGCCCCTTGTCGCCCATCTGCATGGCCTGGCGCGTTCCAGCAGAGTACTCGCCGACCGCCGCAAGGACCGCCGAATCCGCAGCCGCTTGCAGGTTCGTCTTGGCAATCACCGCAGTGTGGACATCGATTGCGAGCCCTGCAACCCCCAGCAATGGGACGAGAAGCAGCGCCGTGGTCACGCCAAAATTGCCGCTACGGTCTTGGATAAGTTTGCGCATGAGAGCCCCCATTTTTTGAGGGTTATTTAGAGGCGGAGAATTTAAAGGATTCTTGTTTCGAAGGCGGAAAATCTCTGTTTGTTGAGTAACGCGGTCACAACATCGTGATTTATCGATGTAAGATCAGGCGCTGTCCGATATCTACAATGTAAATGTGAATTTTGTTATAGTGTAAATCGGTATAAATGCACCTCTAGACATCAATGTAAGTCTTGCTTACTTATGCGGGAGGCGAAGCCCGTGTGCATCAGGATGTCGAAAGGCGTCTCAGGGATCGGATGATGGTGGAATTTCCTCGCAGGACATTGGGAGGGAACAGCCTCGCGGTCGCAAGCTTCTGCTGACGTTAAAGCGCGCAAGCTCCCCCCGATACCATTTGCCACGCCGGACAAAGGGCCTCCTTTTCATCGCATTTCAGAGGCTCTATGCCTCACCTTGAGCAATTGATCCGAGGAGCCCGCCCATGTCTCTGCCCGCCACCATGCGCCATGTCGATCTCACCACCCATGGCGGACCGGAGGTCATGCGACTTGTCGAGGGGCCGCTGCCCAGCCCGCGTCCGGGCGAAGTGCTGGTCAGGGTCGAGGCATCAGGCGTCAACCGACCGGATGTCGCCCAGCGCCAGGGCGCCTATCCGCCGCCGAAGGATGCAAGCCCGATCCTCGGGCTGGAGATCGCAGGCGAGATTGTGGGTCTTGGCGTGGGCGTCACCGATTTCCAGCTTGGCGACCGCATCTGTGCGCTCGCCAACGGCGGCGGTTACGCCGAATATTGTGTCGTCCCGGCCAGCCAGGCCATGCCCTTTCCGAAGGGCTATGATGCCGTGAAGGCGGCAGCGCTGCCGGAAACCTTCTTCACGGTCTGGGCCAATCTCTTCCAGATGGCGGGGCTGACCGAAGGCGAGACCGTGCTCATCCATGGCGGCTCATCCGGCATCGGCACCACGGCGATCCAGCTGGCCAAAGCTTTCGGCGCCACCGTCTACACCACCGCAGGCTCGGCCGAAAAATGCGCCGCCTGCATGGATCTCGGAGCGGCGAGAGCCATCAACTACAAGGCCGAGGATTTCGTCGAGATCATCAAGGAAGAGACGCAAGGCAAGGGCGTCGATGTCGTGCTCGACATGATCGGAGCCGCCTATTTCGACCGCAATCTGCAGGTCCTCGCCAGGGATGGCTGCCTCTCCATCATCGCCTTCCTCGGCGGCGCGGTGGCCGAAAAAGCCAATCTCGCCCCGATCATGGTCAAGCGCCTGACCGTGACAGGCTCGACCATGCGTCCGCGCACGGCGGAAGAGAAACGCGCCATCCGCGACGATCTCATGACGGAAGTCTGGCCCCGTCTGGAGCGCGGCGAAGTGGCGCCGGTCATTCACACCGTGCTGCCCTTCGATCAGGTGGTCGAGGCCCACCGGCTGATGGAAAGCTCCGAACATATCGGGAAGATTGTATTGAAGGTGGGGTGAGGGAGGCGTTGAGTTTGGTCGCGAAGGGGGGATGCAGATGACTTTGAGGAGAAATAGGCCCGTCCATACGGCGTTCGTCGGACTGTTCATGATGTTGACATGCGCCGGCTCCGTCCAGGCGATGCCGCAATGCCCGTCAAGAAAGTCGGCGCTGGAGCGGGCAGAGACCATTGTCGAAGTTCGGGTTAAGTCGTTCTCTATCGGCGAGTCAGGTTTGATATCCGCGGACGAAGTTCCGACACGCATGATGCGGGCAGAACTTGAAGTGGTGCGTGTTTTAAAAGGGGCGTTCGATAGAAAAGAAATCATTGCTCTCGGATCCTTATTTCCGCCTGGACATTACGTCGAGCTCAGCTGGATGGCACTACGTTACGGACTCGGAGATGACACCTTTGAATGGGCGCCATTCTTGAATGAAATTCAGGAGGGCATTCAGGTCTATACTATCGGCGGCTGCGAATACTACAAATTTCCTGATGATATCGAGGAGAGGTTTGGAACTGCGAACAACTGGCGCCCTGTTGATATGGGCGCATTGGTGCCACTGACATCCAGCGCACCAGAGCCTTCAGTGCCACGGTCGACACGACCATAGGCGCGGCTGAAAATGCGCCAGCTTCATCAATCTTCGCGCTGTGCTGTGAAACCTCCCCGATTGTTCATGCTGCCTTCCCATCGACCAGGTGGCTGAGGGGTTGAGCATGCCCGGGTAGGCGAAGACGGTAGCATCAAACTTCTATGTTGCGGATGTTTGATGCAATCACTTGAGCGGTACCAAAAACATGGATCACTGCATATCGCGTCCATACCGGCATGAAGACCTCGACGCCTGCCTCTTGATCTTCGATGGTAACGTGCCGGGCTTCTTCTCAATGGACGAGCGCGCTGAATTTAAGACGTTTCTTGCTGAAGTCGACCTTGAGACGAGCCCCTATATTGTGCTTGTTCTCGACGGCTCTGTTGTCGCCTGTGGCGGGCTGAGCCTCGATCCGGATGAGGGAGTTGCCTCTCTATCCTGGGGGATGGTGGATGAAGCATACCACGGAAGGGGGCTCGGCACCCGGCTGACCGAAGAGCGGCTGCAAATGGCTCGCGCTTCGTCGCAGATCGAGGAACTGGTGCTTGCAACAAGCCAGCATACGTTTGGTTTCTATCGGCGGCATGGCTTCACCGTCGTCAAGATCACCCCGGACGGCTTTGCTCCCGGCATGGATCGTTACGACATGAAGTTGCGGATTGCGTAGCTCAAAATGAAAGGTCGTGGCGGGGCTACCTTCGAGTAAAGAAGCCCGCGTCGAACACCGAACGATCCAGCCCAGCCCTCAAGACACCCTCACCGGCTTCGACCGCATCTTGCTCGCCGTTGCCGGGTCGGCGCGGCGGCAGAGGCGGGGCGGCAGGCCCTTCATGATCAGTTCGGCATCGGCAACAGCCATGGATCCAAGCGCATAGAAGGCATCCCGCGTGCCGC
>OGCL01000987.1_pt1 | contig 26708 bp, 22 predicted proteins | sample 1570041 | NCBI WGS metagenome assembly OGCL01 (sample SAMN06266162, study PRJEB24511) | hot springs metagenome | isolation source: Hot spring water | place: South Africa: Limpopo | collected 2015-06-22 | reverse complement strand
GCCGGCTACACCGCCGCCGTTTACGCCGCCCGCGCCAACCTGAAGCCGGTGCTGATCACCGGCATGGCCCAGGGCGGCCAACTGATGACCACCACCGAAGTCGATAACTGGCCGGCCGACGCCGACGGCGTCCAGGGTCCTGAACTGATGCAGCGCTTCGAGAAGCACGCCACCCGCTTCGACACCGAAATCATCTTCGACCACATCCACACGACGAAACTGACCGAAAAGCCGTTCACGCTGATCGGCGACGCCGGCACCTACACCTGCGACGCGCTGATCATCGCCACCGGCGCTTCCGCCATGTACCTCGGCCTGCCGTCCGAACAGGCCTTCCAGGGCAAAGGCGTGTCCGCCTGCGCCACCTGCGACGGTTTCTTCTACCGCAACAAGCCGGTCGCCGTCGTCGGCGGCGGCAACACAGCGGTCGAGGAAGCGCTCTACCTGGCCAACATCGCCAGCCATGTCACGCTGATCCACCGCCGCGACAAGTTCAAGGCCGAGAAGATCATGCAGGACAAGCTGTTCCAGAAGGAGAAGGAAGGCAAGGTCACGATCCTGTGGAACAGCACGCTCGACGAAGTGCTCGGCGACGATTCCGGCGTCACCGGCCTGGCCGTCAAGCATGTGCAGACCGGCGAAGTGAAGCAGGTCGACGTGCATGGCGTGTTCATCGCCATCGGCCACAAGCCGAACACCGACATCTTCGCCGGCCAGCTTGAGATGGATCACGGCTACATCGTCACCCAGGCCGGCCGCACCGGCAACGCCACGCAGACCAGCATCCCGGGCGTGTTCGCGGCCGGCGACGTCCAGGACCAGATCTACAAGCAGGCCTGCACCTCGGCCGCCAGCGGTTGCATGGCCGCACTCGACGCCGAGCGCTACCTCGACAACCTTGGCCACCAAGCCTGACCCAGGCTCGCTGAAGGACGGCCTGCGGGCCGTCTGGCGACAACGCGCGGCGGCTCCGGTCGCTGCGCCGCCGGCCAAACCGGCCAAACCGCCGGCCAGTTCCGGCAACGAGGCAGACGAACAGGCCTTGTTCCGCCAGGCCGTAGCCGGCACCCAAGTGCTGCCCGACGCCAATCGCGTGACCCTGGCCAAACCGCCGTCACGACGCATCGTTGCCGCCCGCTCCTTGGCCGACGACAATCAGCCAAGGCGCCGCATCGCCGGCGACGATACCCTGCCCGCCGGCTGGCAGGACGATACCCGCCCGCGCCGCCTACCCGACGACCCCGAGCAGGCCGCCTTCATGCTGGCGATGAGCGGCGTCGCGCCCTTGCCCGACAAGAATCTGGCCGAGTTGAACAAGCCGACGCCAAAGCCGGCTCCCCAGCAATCGCTGGCCGACTGCCAGGCCGTGCTGCGCGAAAGCCTGCACGCTCCGATCGCACTCCAGGATCGGCTCGAAGGCGGCGACGAGCCGGCCTACCTGCGCGACGGGCTGGCGCAGACCATCCTGCGCGACCTGCGCCGGGGCCGCTGGGTGATTCAGGACGAAGTCGACCTGCACGGGCTGAACCGCGAACAGGCCCGCCACCTGGTTGCCGGCTTCCTGCATACCTGCCTGCACCAGGGCAAGCGCTGCGTGCGCATCGTGCATGGCAAGGGCCATGGTTCGCCGCACAAGCTGTCGATCCTGCGCCAGCTGGTACGCGGCTGGCTGGCCCAGCGCAACGAGGTGCTCGCCTACTGTCAGGCCAAACCCCAGGACGGCGGCGAAGGCGCCCTGCTGGTCCTGCTGCGCGCGCCCAGGGGATGAAAAAAATGCGCCCCGCAGGGCGCATTCGGTGCTCCCGGGTTGGCCTCAGACGATCAAGGGCACGATCAGCAGGGCGACCAGGTTGATGATCTTGATCAGCGGATTGACCGCGGGGCCGGCCGTGTCCTTGTAGGGATCGCCGACGGTGTCGCCGGTAACCGCAGCCTTGTGGGCGTCCGAGCCCTTGCCGCCGTAATGACCATCCTCGATGTACTTCTTGGCGTTGTCCCAGGCACCACCGCCGGTGGTCATCGAAATCGCCACGAACAGGCCGGTCACAATGGTACCGACGAGCAGGCCGCCCAGCGCCTGCGGGCCGAGCAGCAGGCCGACGACAATCGGCACGGCGACCGGCAGGATCGACGGAATCATCATTTCCTTGATCGCGGCGACGGTCAGCATGTCGACGGCTCGTGAGTAATCCGGCTTGGCCGTGCCTTCCATGATCCCCGGGATTTCCTTGAACTGGCGCCGGACTTCGACGACCACGGCACCGGCCGAACGGCCGACCGCTTCCATGGCCATGGCGCCGAACAGGTAGGGAATCAGGCCGCCGATGAAGAGGCCGATGATCACCATGTGGTTGGACAAATCGAAGGTGATGCCGGTCAGTCCAGCCGCTTCAAGGCCGTGGGTGTAGTCGGCGAACAGCACCAGCGCGGCCAGGCCGGCCGAGCCGATGGCGTAGCCCTTGGTCACCGCCTTGGTGGTGTTGCCGACGGCGTCGAGCGGATCGGTCACCGCGCGCACTTCCGGCGGCAGTTCGGCCATTTCGGCAATGCCGCCGGCGTTGTCGGTGATCGGACCGTAGGCGTCGAGGGCGACAACGATACCGGCCATCGACAGCATCGAGGTGGCAGCAATCGCCAGGCCGTACAAGCCACCGACCGAATACGCCGCCCAGATCGAGGCGCACACGGAAAGCACCGGCAGCGCCGTAGCCTTCATCGAAATGCCGATCCCGGCGATGATGTTGGTCGCATGCCCGGTCTGACAGGCCGAGGCCACGTGCTTGACCGGACCGTACTCGGTGCCGGTGTAGTACTCGGTGATCCACACCATCGCCGCCGTCAGCACCAGGCCGATGATGGCACAGGTGAACATGGTGCCGGTGGTGATGCCCGCTGCCGGGTCGCCGGCGCCAATCAGCCACGAGGTCACCGGGTAGTAGAAGGCCAGCGCCAGCACACCGGCCACGATCAGCCCCTTGTACAGGGCGCCCATGATCTTGCCGCCGTCGGAAGTCTTGACGAAGTAGCAGCCGACGATGGAGGCGATGATGGAGACGGCACCCAGTGCCAACGGATAGAGGATCAGCGCGTCGCCCAGTCCGGGGAAGGCCTTGAGCGTGAGTGCGCCGAGCACCATGGTGGCGACCACGGTCACCACGTAGGTCTCGAACAGGTCGGCAGCCATGCCGGCGCAGTCGCCAACGTTGTCGCCGACATTGTCGGCGATCACCGCCGGGTTGCGCGGATCGTCCTCGGGAATGCCGGCCTCGACCTTGCCGACCAGGTCGGCGCCGACATCAGCGCCCTTGGTGAAGATGCCGCCCCCGAGGCGGGCAAAGATGGAAATCAGCGAGGAGCCGAAAGCCAGGCCGATCAGCGCGTGCAGCGCCGTGTCCTGGTTCAGCCCGAAGGCCAGCAGACCGCCGTAATAGCCGGCAACGCCGAGCAGGCCCAGACCGACCACCAGCATGCCGGTGATCGCCCCGCCCTTGAAGGCCACGTCCAGTGCCGGCGCAATGCCCCCGCGAGCTGCCTCGGCAGTACGCACATTGGCCCGCACGGAAACGTTCATGCCGATGAAGCCGGCAGCACCGGACAGCACCGCACCGATGACGAAGCCAACGGCCGTCGCCATGCCCAGGAAGATGGCGATCAGCACCGCCATCACCACGCCGACCATCGCAATGGTCTTGTACTGACGATTCAGGTAGGCCGCAGCCCCTTCCTGGATCGCCTTGGCGATTTCCTGCATGCGCGCGTTCCCCGCCGGCAATGCAAGAATGGAACGACTGGACAACCAGCCGTAGACGACCGCCAATGAAGCACATAACAACGCCAACCACAATGCAGAAGACATCATTTCCCCTCTCTCTGAACGGACAAACAAGTGAACAGGCTATTTCTCCGAAAAACCTTCCGGACAGCAAGAAACGACGCGAGGCAAATCGCGTCGTTTGCGGAAGTGAAGGAAAACGGGGGGTGGTCGGTCTGTGCCGACAGGGGTCTTGCCCTGGAAACTGCCTTGATCGCGGCAGCACTTCCTGTTTCTGCGAGGAAGGCCGGCCGCGTCGTCATGCGCTGACCCTTAGTTCAGGGACGTGACACGATCGGACACGCCGATCCTGCCATCGTCACACACCCTGGGGTGTGTGGGGAAGACTGGGGATGCGTGACGGCACATGCCGCCACATCTTCTCTCTGCCTGAATGATGCTCATGAAATCCCGCTTGCCACTGAATCGTTGGAGAAACCTGACTGACGGACGAGGGGGCATGCCCCTCTGGTGGGGAAAATTACCCCCTTTTCCGGACTCGGTCAAACGGTTTGCTCAGGCTTGATGTAAATAAGCCGCAAGCGGGAAAAAAGAACAATGTCAGATGGCGGCTTCGTTGGTTTCGCCGGTACGGATGCGGACCACCTGCTCGACCGAGGTGACAAAGATCTTGCCGTCACCGATCTTGCCGGTGCGCGCCGCCTTGACGATGGCATCGATGGCCGGATCGACCTGTTCGGTGGCAACAACGATTTCGATCTTGATCTTGGGCAGGAAATCGACAACGTATTCGGCGCCGCGATACAACTCGGTATGACCCTTCTGGCGGCCAAAACCCTTGACCTCGGTCACGGTCAAGCCGGTGATGCCGACCTCGGACAGGGCTTCACGGACTTCGTCGAGCTTGAACGGCTTGATGATGGCTTCGATTTTTTTCATGTTGAATACCCCTTCTCTCTGTGTAATCTCAATATTCGTCGGCGTAGCGATTGGTGATCGGATAACGCCAGTCCTTGCCGAAACCGCGCGGCGTGATGCGGATGCCGACCGGCGCCTGGCGGCGCTTGTACTCGGCGATGCGCAGCAGGCGGACGACGCGGCGGACATCGGCTTCGGGCAGGCCGGCGGCGATGATCTCGCGCGGGCTGCGGTCTTCTTCCATGTAGGCGCGGACGATGGCGTCGAGCACCTCGTATTCGGGCAGCGAATCCTGGTCCTTCTGGTCCGGCTTCAGCTCGGCCGACGGCGGACGGACGATGATGTTCTCGGGGATCACCGGCTCGCCTGCACACAGCGTGTTGCGGTAGCGCGACAGGCGATAGACCAGGGTCTTGTAGACGTCCTTGATCACCGCGAAGCCGCCGGCCATGTCGCCGTACAGCGTGCAGTAGCCAACCGCCATCTCGGACTTGTTGCCGGTGGTCAGGACCAGCTTGCCGGTCTTGTTCGAGAGCGCCATCAGGATGTTGCCGCGAATCCGCGCCTGGATGTTCTCTTCGGTGGTGTCGCTGGGCAGGCCGGCGAACAGCGGCGCCAGCATGGCTTCATAAGTCGCCATGGCCGGGGCGATGGCGATTTCGTCATACGAGCAACCGAGCTGGCGGATCATCTCGCGCGAGTCGTCGAGACTCATCTGCGCGGTATAGGGCGACGGCATCATCACCGCGTGCACCTTGTCAGCGCCGAGCGCATCGACGGCGACGCACAGCGTCAGCGCCGAGTCGATGCCGCCGGAGAGGCCGATGATCGCGCCCTTGAAGCCGGTCTTGCCGATGTAGTCGCGCACGCCGAGGACCAGCGCGGCATAGGCTTCGGCCTCGAGCGAGAGCGGCTCGGCATGTTCGTCGGACTGCAGCCGGCCGCGATCGAAATCGACGATGCCGAGCGCTTCCTCGAACTGCGGCAGGCGCATGCAGATCTGCTCGCGCTCGTCGATGGCGAAGGAGGCGCCGTCGAAGACCAGTTCGTCCTGGCCGCCGACCAGGTTGCAATAGATGGCTGGCACGCCGGTGGCTTCGACCCGCTCGCCGAGCACGCGGGCGCGCTCGTGGTGTTTTTCGAGATGACAGGGCGAGGCGTTGAGCACCAGCACCAGTTCGGCGCCGGCGGCGCAGGCCAGTTCATAGGCGCCCTCTTCCCAGATGTCGGCGCAGATGTTGATGCCGACGTTGACGCCGCCGAGCGTGACGACACAGGCTTCGCGGCCCGGCTCGAAATAGCGCTTCTCGTCGAAGACGTCGTAGTTGGGCAGGCGAATCTTGCGGTAGACCGCGGTTTTCCGGCCATTTTCGATGACCGAGGCGGCGTTGTGGCAGACGCCGTTGAATTCTTCCGGATGGCCGACCACCAGAGCAATCCCGTCGACACGGGCGGCCAGATCGTCAAGCGCCCGCTGGCAGGCCCGGTAGAAATCCGGGCGCAGCAACAGGTCTTCCGGCGGATAGCCGCTGAGCGCCAGTTCCGGCGTCAGCAGAACCTGCGCGCCGCGGGCCTTGGCCGCGGCAGCACAGGCGACGATACGGTCGACGTTGCCGGTCAGGTCACCGACAACGGCATTGAACTGGGCAACGGCGACACGCAGCATCTTAGTAGTTCGGCTTGTCTTTCGCGTCGTTGTAACGCTTGATGCCGGAGGTGATTTCTTCGCGGGCGGCATCGATACCCTGCCAGCCGTTGACCTTGACCCACTTGCCAGGTTCCAGATCCTTGTAGTGCTCGAAGAAGTGCGAAATCTGCTTGCGCAGCAGTTCCGGCGTGTCTTCGTAGGTCTTGACGTCGTTGTACAGCGGGGTCAGCTTGGACACCGGCACGGCCAGCAGCTTGGCATCCTCGCCACCTTCGTCGGTCATCGACAGCTGACCCAGCGGACGGCAGCGGACGACGACGCCCGGCGGCAGCGGGAAGGGGCTGATCACCAGCACGTCGACCGGATCGCCGTCGCCGGCGATGGTGTGCGGGATGTAGCCGTAGTTGCACGGGTAGTGCATCGCCGTCGACATGAAACGGTCGACGAAGATGGCACCGCTGTCCTTGTCGACTTCGTACTTGACCGGGTCGGAATGCGCCGTGATCTCGATGATCACGTTGAAGTCGTCGGGGAGGGACTTGCCGGAGGGAACGTCGTTAAGCGCCATTATTATCTCTCTGCGATTGAGTTTGAAAAAAAAGCCTCGGAATTATAGCTTGCTCGACCGCGGGATCATTGCCAGGCGGCAAGAAACTCGCGCCAGTGCTGCGCATCGATTTTCGCCAGCTGGGCCTTGATGAAGGCCTGTTCGGCAAGTTCCTCGTCGGCGGTCAGTTCGCCGCGCATGCGCCGGAAACGGTTGTAGACCAGGTAGGTATTGACCACGTCGGTCTCGCAGTAATCGCGGATATCGGCCGCCTGTCCGGCCTGCCAGGCTTCCCAGACCTTGCTGCCGTCCATGCCGAGCTTGCCGGGAAAACCGAACAATTTGGCCAGATCGTCGAGCGGCGCGTTGGCACGGCCGTTGTACAGGGCCAGCAGATCCATCAGGTCGAGGTGACGGGTGTGGTAGCGGCTGATGTAGTTGTTCCACTTGAAGTCGCGCGAATCGGCGTAATCGCCGTCACCCATGTCCCAGTAGCGCGGCGCCGAAACGCCGTGGAGCATACCGCGGTAATGCAGGACCGGCAGATCGAAGCCACTGCCGTTCCAGGAAATGATCTGCGGCGTGAATTTCTCGATGCCGTCGAAGAAACGCTGGATGATCGCGCCTTCGTCGAGGTCCGGTTCGGCCAGCGACCACACCTTGAAGCCTTCAAGCGTGCGCAGTACGCAGGAGATGGCGACGATGCGCTGCAGGTGCAGCGGCAGGAAGTCGTTGCCGCTCTTCGCCCGGCGCTGCTGGAAAGCGAGTTCGGCGACTTCGGCGTCGGACAGTTCGGCCGGCAGATCGTTGATCCGGCGCAGCCCCGGCACATCGGGAATGGTCTCGATATCGAAGACGAGAACCGGCTTCATGCTGGGAAGACGCCGGTCGACAGGTAACGGTCGCCGCGGTCGCAGACGATGGAAACGATGGTCGCGTTTTCCAGGGTCTGGGCCAGACGCAGCGCCACGGCGAGTGCGCCGCCGGACGAGATGCCGGCGAAGATGCCTTCCTCGACGGCGAGCCGCCGGGTCATCGCCTCGGCGTCGGCCTGGCTGACGTATTCGATGCGGTCGACATTGGTCGGCGCGTAGATCTTCGGCAGGTAGGCTTCCGGCCATTTGCGGATGCCAGGAATCTGGCTGCCGTCTTCCGGCTGGCAACCGACGATGGTGATCGCCGGGTTCATTTCCTTGAGGTATCGACTGGTGCCCATGATGGTGCCGGTGGTGCCCATGCTGGAAACGAAATGGGTGACGCGGCCGTTGGTGTCGCGCCAGATTTCCGGACCGGTGCCTTCGTAGTGGGCGACCGGGTTGTCCGGGTTGGCGAACTGGTCGAGGATGATGCCCTTGCCCTCGTCGCGCATGCGTTCGGCGACGTCGCGGCACAGTTCCATACCGCCGTCCTTGGGGGTCAGTACCAGTTCGGCGCCGTAGGCGCGCATGCTCTGGCGACGCTCGATGCTCTGGTTCTCGGGCATCACCAGGATCATCTTGTAGCCCTTGATCGCCGCCGCCATGGCCAGCGCGATGCCGGTGTTGCCGGAAGTCGCCTCGATCAGCGTGTCGCCCGGCTTGATGTCGCCGCGCGCCTCGGCGCGCTGGATCATCGACAGCGCCGGCCGATCCTTGACCGAACCGGCCGGGTTGTTGCCTTCGAGCTTGGCCAGGATGACGTTGCCGCGGCGTTCGTTGTCAGCGCCGGGAATGCGCTGCAGGCGAACCAGCGGCGTGTTTCCGACAAAATCCTGAAGGGTTTTATACATGGGCGTGCAACCAGTCGATATATTGGGAAACGCCCTCCTCGACCGTCGCCATCGGCGCGTCGTAGCCGGCGTCGCGCAGTTTGGTCAGATCCGCCTGCGTGAACGCCTGGTACTTGCCCTTCAAGGCTTCGGGGAAGGCGATGTATTCGAGCAAACCCTGTGCCCGGAGTTCCGCCAGACCGAGCGGCGCTTCGCCCTTGGCCTTGCGGCAGCCGTTGACCGCGGCCACGGCGACGTCGTTGAAGCTTTGCGCACGCCCCGAGCCGAGGTTGAAGATGCCGGACTTTTCCGGATGGTCGAGGAAGAACAGATTGACCTTGGCCACATCGCCGACGAAGACGAAGTCGCGCATCTGACCGCCGTTCTCGTAACCGTGCGAGCCCTCGAACAGCTTGACCTTGCCGTCGGCGCGGAACTGGTTGAAGTTGTGGAAGGCCACCGAGGCCATGCGTCCCTTGTGGTTCTCGCGCGGACCATAGACATTGAAGTAGCGGAAGCCGACGATCTGCGACGACGGCTCCTTGGCCAGGCGCTTGCGGACGATCTGGTCGAACAGGAACTTGGAGTAGCCGTAAACATTGAGCGGCCCCTCGAACTCGCGCTCCTCGCGGAAGACGCTGGAGGCGCCATAGGTCGCCGCCGACGAGGCATAGAGGAACTGCACATCCTGATCGAGGCACCAGTCGAGCAGGATGCTGGAGTAACGGAAATTGTTCTCCATCATGTAGCGGCCGTCGGTTTCCATGGTGTCGGAGCAGGCACCCTCGTGGAAGATGGCTTCGACATCGCCGTCGAAATGACCGGCCTGGATGCGCTCGATGAAGTCCTGCTTGTCGATGTAATCGACAATGTCGCAATCGATCAGGTTCTTGAACTTCTCGGCCTTGCTCAGGTTGTCGACGGCGATGATCTTGGTCACGCCGCGCTCGTTGAGCGCCTTGACGATGTTGGAACCGATAAATCCGGCGGCGCCGGTGACGATGGTTTTCATGCCTTCTCCTTACAGGGCGCCCGCGATTTCGTCGCGGGTGACGACGGCGGTACCCAGTTTGCCGACGACAATGCCGGCGGCGATGTTGGCGATCCGGATGGCCTCGGCCCAGTCGGCGCCGGCGGCGAGCATCACGGCCAAGGTGGCGATGACGGTATCGCCGGCACCGGAAACGTCGAAGACTTCGCGGGCCTGCGCGGACTGGTGGAAGGTCTGGCCGTCGGCGAAGAGCGTCATGCCTTCCTCGCTACGGGTGACCAGGAGGGCTTCGAGACCGAGTTCGCCACGCAGTTTTTCCGCCTTGGCGAACAGTTCGGCGTCCGACGACCAGCGACCAACGACGTCGCGCAGTTCGGATCGGTTCGGGGTGATCACGGTTGCCCCGGCGTATTTGCCCCACTCGTCGCCCTTGGGATCGACCAGTACGGGTTTGGCGGCGGCACGGGCGAGACGGATCATCTCGGCGATGTGGGTCAGGCCACCCTTGCCGTAGTCGGACAGGATGACGATGTCGCAATCGGCCAGGCGGCGCTCGAATTCGGCGAGCTTGGCCTGCAGGATTTCATGCGACGGCGTGGTCTCGAAATCGATGCGCAGCAATTGCTGCTGGCGACCGATGACGCGCAGCTTGACCGTGGTGTCGATGTCGCGGTCGATCTGCAGGTCGGAGGCAATCTCTCCTTCGGCCAGCAGGCGCTTGAGGGCGCGGCCGGCATCGTCGTCGCCGACGACCGACAGCAGGGTCGTCCTGGCACCGAGCGAAGCGGCATTGCGGGCAACGTTGGCAGCACCGCCGAGGCGCTCTTCCATGCGCTCGACCTTGACCACCGGCACCGGCGCTTCCGGCGAAATCCGGCTGACGTCGCCGAACCAGTAGCGGTCCAGCATCACGTCGCCGACGACGAGCAGGCGGACCTGCGTGAGTTTTTCCAGCATCGAAGTCCTACAGGGATTGATCGAATTCTTCGCCGCGACGCGGCGGATTGGTTTCCCAGCCGCCGCAGGCCGGGCAGCGCCAGTAGAACTGGCGCGCCTTGAAGCCGCAATTATTGCACCGATAGCGCGACAGGCGGCGGGTATAGCCCTGGACGATGGTCTTGGCCAGTTCGACATCGCCGCGCACCTCCGGCGAAGCCAGCGGCAGGCGGGCGCTCATCAGCTTCTCCAGGCCGAGCAGGGTCGGATTGCGCTGCAACTCGGCCCGCACCAGCCGGTAGGCCGCTTCGTTGCCCTGACCTTCGAGCACCAGTTGATAGACCACGTCGAGCAGATCGAGCGAGGGATAGTGTTCGAGATAACCGCTGAGCAGCGCGATGCCTTCGTCGCGGCGGGACAGCTTCAGGTAGGCGTCGAGCAGGCGCTGGGCGACCAGCGACAAGTAAGCGGGATCCTGCTGTTCGATGCCCTGCCAGACGGCAATCGCCTCTTCGGTCCGGCCTTCCTGAGCAAGCAGGTCGCCGAGCAGCATGCTGGCGCGAACGCACTTGCGGTTCTCCTGCATCGCCACTTCCAGGTAGCTGCGCGCCGAATCGCTGCGCGAGCGCATGATTTCGCCGGCGGCGAGTTCGCAATAGTACTCGGCGATTTCCTTGTGCGAAGCCAGATCGGGCAGTTCGCGGGCGATATCGATGGCTTTCTGCCATTCTTTACCGACCTGGTAGATTTCCAGCAGCGAGCGCTTGGCGTCGGCATCGCGCGCCGTGCCGACCAGTTTGTTGAAAATTTCCTCGGCCCGGTCGAGCAGGCCGGCCTTGAGGAAGTCCTGGCCGAGTTCGACCATGGCTTGCAGCCGGTGCTTTTCCTCGATATCCGGCAGCCCCAGCAGGTTCTGGTGCATGCGGATGGCCCGCTCGGTCTCGCCGCGACGGCGGAACAGGTTGCCGAGCGCGAAGTGCAGCTCGACAGTCTGCGAATCGACCTTGGCGACTTCGAGGAAGGAGTCGATGGCCTTGTCCGGCTGCTCGTTGAGCAGGAAATTCAGGCCCTTGAAATAGGAGCGTGGCAGGGCACGCGATTCGTGCACCACCTGGCGCATGTCGATGCGCGCGGCCATCCAGCCGACGGCGAAAAACACCGGGACCAGCAGGAGTTGCCAGTATTCGAAGATATCGTTCATTGCGGGGGAGGCACGTCGGGCAGAACGGGTGCGGCTGGCTCGGCCTTGCCTGCGGCGCGCCGGAGTCGGGAAAGTTCGCGACGCTGGCGGAAAACCACGCCGACCAGCGACAGCACGCCAAGAATGGCGCCGCCGGCAAAAAAGACCAGCAGCAGGATGACCAGCGGCGTCTGCCACTGATAGTCGAGCACCAGGTTCAGGGTGACCGGTGCCGTATTCTGGACGGCAAAGACGACCAGAAAGGCGAAGATGATGAAACGCAGGAACCAGGTAAGCGCTGTCATGACATTCAATGAAAAGGGGCAGTGAAATTCACTGCCCCGAATCTACCACATTGGGCCAAGCCCGGCTTTAGATCGACTGATCGACCCGCTCGCGCAATTCCTTGCCGGCCTTGAAGTGGGGAACCCACTTTGCCGGCACGCTGACCTTTTCCCCGGACTTCGGGTTACGTCCAACGCGCGGTGGCCGATAGTTGAGCGCGAAGCTGCCGAATCCGCGGATCTCGATGCGGTCCCCGCGCACCAGCGCTTCGGACATCGCATCGAGAATCATCTTGACTGCGAAATCGGCATCTTTCGCCACCAACTGCGGAAAGCGTTCCGCCAGCCGGGCGATGAGCTCGGATTTGGTCATGTCGCCTGCCTATCAGCCTTGCTGGTTCAGCTTGGCCTTGAGCAGGGCACCCAGGTTGGTCGTACCGGTGGCAGCGGAAGTGTCGGCAGAGAACTTCTGCATGGCTTCGTGCTGCTCGGCTTGATCCTTGGCCTTGATGGACAGATTGATGCCACGGGTCTTGCGATCCACGTTGATGATCATGGCTTCGATCTCGTCGCCCACCTTCAGGTGCTGGGACAGGTCTTCGGTACGCTCGCGGGAGAACTCGGAGGCGCGCAGGTAGGCTTCGTTCTCGCCGTCCAGCGTGACCACGGCACCACGTGCGTCGACCGACTTGACGGTGCCGCGAACGATGCTGTTCTTCTCGTGGGTAGCGATGAAGTTGGCGTACGGGTCTCCGTCGAGCTGCTTGATGCCCAGGGAGATACGCTCCTTCTCGACGTCGATGCCGAGAACCACGGCTTCAACTTCGTCACCCTTCTTGAAGTTGCGGATGGCTTCTTCGCCGGTCGCGGACCAGGACAGGTCGGACAGGTGAACCAGACCGTCGATGCCACCAGGCAGGCCGATGAAGATACCGAAGTCGGTGATCGACTTGATCGCGCCCTTCACCTTGTCGCCCTTCTTGTGGTTCATCGCGAACTCGTCCCACGGATTCGCCTGGCACTGCTTCATGCCCAGCGAGATACGGCGACGCTCTTCGTCGATTTCCAGGATCATGACTTCGACTTCGTCGCCGAGCGAAACAACCTTGGACGGGTGGACGTTCTTGTTGGTCCAGTCCATTTCGGAGACGTGCACCAGGCCTTCGATGCCCTGTTCGATTTCGACGAAGCCGCCGTAATCGGTCAGGTTGGTGACCTTGCCGAACAGGCGGGTGCCGGCCGGGTAACGGCGAGCAATACCGACCCACGGATCGTCGCCCAGCTGCTTCATGCCCAGCGAGACGCGGTTCTTCTCGGCGTCGAACTTGAGGATCTTGGCGGTCACTTCGTCACCGACGTTGAGCACTTCGCTCGGGTGACGGACACGGCGCCAGGCCAGGTCGGTGATGTGCAGCAGACCATCGATGCCGCCCAGGTCGACGAATGCGCCGTAGTCGGTGATGTTCTTGACGATACCCTTGACGGTGGCACCTTCCTTGAGGTTTTCCATCAGCTTTTCGCGATCCTTGTCGGCGGTCGCTTCGAGGACGGCACGACGGGACAGGACGACGTTGTTACGCTTGCGGTCAAGCTTGATGACCTTGAACTCCATGGTCTTGCCTTCGTACGGCGTGGTGTCCTTGACCGGACGCATGTCGACCAGCGAGCCCGGAAGGAAGGCACGGACGCCGTTGGACATGACGGTGAGACCACCCTTGACCTTGCCGGTGATGGTGCCGGAAACCAGGGCTCCGTCGTTGAGGGCTTGCTCGAGGAAGTTCCAGGAGGCGATGCGCTTGGCGCGATCGCGGGACAGACGGGTCGAACCATAGCCGTCTTCCAGCATTTCGATGGCGACCTGGACGAAATCGCCGACAGCGACTTCAACTTCACCCTGGTCGTTCAGGAATTCTTCTACGGGAACGTAGGATTCGGATTTCAGGCCGGCATTGACCACGACGAAATTGTGGTCGATGAGCACCACTTCTGCAGTGATGACTTCGCCTTGACGCATTTCCTGGCGAGCCAGGGATTCTTCAAAAAGTTGAGCAAAAGATTCCATTACGGAGTGAGTTCCTTGCCACGAATCAGACGACCCGCGACGGGTTGAAGGTTAATGAAACGACGCTTCGGCAAACCAGTCCAGCACCTGCTTCACCGCCTGTTCGATGGTGAGATGGGTGGTGTCCAGCAGCCGGGCATCGGCCTCCTGCCTGAGCGGCGCCACGCTGCGTTGCGAATCGCGCGCATCACGTTGCTGCAGGTCTGACAGAAGGTCCGGGAGATTAGCAGAGAAACCTTTTTCGATCAACTGCTTATAGCGACGCTCGGCACGCGCCTCGGCCGTCGCTGTCAGGAAGACCTTGAGCGGTGCGCGCGGGAAGACCACCGAGCCCATGTCGCGACCGTCGCCGACCAGGCCGGGTGCCGTGTTGAAGGCGCGCTGGCGGAACAGCAGCGCCTCGCGTACGGCCGGCAGCGCCGCGACTTTCGAGGCACCCGCCGAAATCTCTTCGGTGCGGATGGCATCGCCAACCAGAACGCCGGCCAGGTGAATATCCTCACCGGTAAACACCACGTCGAGACCGGCAGCGATGGCGGCAACGCCGGCCTCATCGTCCCAGGCCACACCGGCCCGCTGCGCGGCCAGCGCAGTCAGGCGATAGAGTGCGCCGGAATCGAGATAGGCAAAACCGAGTGCCGCCGCCACGCGCGCCGCCACCGTCCCCTTGCCGGAAGCCGACGGACCGTCGATGGCAATCACCGGCGCCGCCCGGGTGACTTCGGCAAAGCGCTCGAAGTAATCGGGGAAGGTCTTGCCGACGCACTTCGGATCGTTGATCCGCAGCGGCGTCGCAAACGCCGCCAGCGAGAAGCACATGGCCATGCGGTGATCGTCATAGGTATCGATGGCCGCCGGCTTCAGCGGCGCCGGGGTGACGCGGATGTAATCAGCGCCCTCCTCGACTTGGGCGCCGAGCTTACGCAGTTCGGTCGCCATCGCGGCGATGCGGTCGGTTTCCTTGACCCGCCAGCTGGCGATGTTGCGCAGTGTGGTCGTACCCTTGGCGAACAGCGCCGCGGTGGCCAGCGTCATCGCCGCGTCGGGAATGTGGTTGCAGTCGAGGTCGACGGCAACCAGACCGCCCTGCGGCGCACGCGCTGCCATCCAGTTCGGCCCGGTTTCGATGATGGCGCCCATCTGCGCCAGCGCTTCGGCGAATTTCACGTCGCCCTGGATCGAATCGGCGCCAACACCTTCGACGCGCACCGGTCCGCCACCAATCGCCCCGAGCGCCAGGAAGTAGGACGCCGACGAGGCATCGCCTTCGACATACACCGTGCCCGGCGACTGGTAGCGGCTACCGGCCCTGACCGTGAAGCGCTGCCAGCCGTCGCGCTCGACGACAACCCCGAAGCGGGCCATGGTCGCCAGCGTGATCTCGATGTAGGGCTTGGAAATCAGCTCGCCGACCACTTCGACGGCCACCGTTTCGCCGGTCAGCGGCAAGGCCATCAGCAGGCCGGTCAGGAACTGGCTGGAGACATCGCCGCGCACCTTGACCACGCCGCCGGGCCGGATGGTCGCCGGCTTGAGCTGCAGCGGCGGGTAACCGTCGTTGCCGAGGTAAGTGACATCGGCGCCGAGCTGGCGCAAACCATCGACCAGGTCGCCAATCGGCCGTTCGTGCATGCGGGCGACGCCCTTCAGCACGTAATCGCCGCCAGCCAGCGCCAGCGCCGCCGTCAGCGGCCGGAAGGCGGTGCCGGCGTTGCCGAGGAACAATTCTGCTGCCTTGACCGGGAAGCGACCGCCGCAACCGGCGATCGTCCAGTGCTCGCCCCCCAGGTGGGTGACGCCGACGCCCAGCGCCTGCAGCGCCTCGAGCATGCGCTCGGTATCGTCCGACGCGAGCAGGTCGCGCACCTCGGTCTCCCCCTCGGCCAGCGCAGCGAGCAGCAGGACGCGGTTGGAAATGCTCTTCGAACCGGGCAGACGAACGGTACCGGTGGCGGACAACAACTGGGGGAGATCGAGGAATTCCATGGCGACTGACCAGCAATAAAGGGGTGGCGCAAGCTAGGTGAAGCTTGCGGGTTTGTCAATGAAACGGCGGATTGATGGCAACCGGGAGAGAATCAATGAGCAGGAGCATACTCGGGGACAAAACGTCTCAGGTTCTCCTTGACCTGGGCGGAATCCAGCGCTTCTTCCGTCGCCAGCCATGCATTCACCCCATTTTCCCAATCGCTATCCGGAGCCTCCTCGGCCCGGGCGACGCGAAGTTTGGGATGTGGCGTAGCCATGGTCTGTTCGTTATCCGTCAATAACTCTTCATAAAGCTTCTCTCCGGGACGCAAGCCGGTAAAGACGATTTTGACTTCATCATCGGAGAATCCTGACAAGCGGATCATGTCCCGGGCTAGGTCTGCAATCTTGATCGGCTCACCCATCTCCAGAACGAAAATTTCTCCGCCGTTCCCCATCAAGCCGGCTTGCAGCACCAACTGTGCGGCTTCGGGAATCAGCATGAAATAACGGATGATGTCGGGATGCGTCACGGTCACCGGACCGCCGCGGGCAATCTGCTCCCGGAACTTGGGAATCACCGAACCGTTGCTACCCAGGACGTTACCGAAACGGACAGTGATGAAGCGTGTCTTGCCCTTGTTCTGCATGCTGCCGACAAGACGCTCGGCAAGACGCTTGCTCGCCCCCATCACATTGGTTGGATTGACTGCCTTGTCGGTCGAGATCAGGACCAGTTTCTCAACCCCATGCCGAATCGCAGCTTCGGCAACGCAACGCGACCCGAATACGTTGTTCCTGATTGCCTGCCAGGCATTTTCACCCTCCATCAAGGGCACATGCTTGTAGGCTGCAGCATGAAAAACCACGGACGGCGCATATTTCGCAAAGACGCGATCAAGCAGGGCGATATCCTTGACATCACCGACGATGCAGGCCGTAGCCACGCCGGGGTATTTTTCCTGGAACTCCTGCTCGAGTTGGTAAAGGGCAAACTCGGAGAGCTCAAACAGAACCAGCAGACGCGGCTTGAAATTTGCCACCTGACGCGCGAGTTCGGAGCCTATCGAACCTCCCGCCCCGGTCACCAGAACCACGTGCTCTCCCAGCCAGCCGCGCAAACCGCCTCCGTCCAACAGGACAGGCTCGCGACCGAGAATGTCCTCCAATTCGACAGGGCGCACATGGGATATCGAAATCCGCCCGGTGAGCACGTCATCGAGCGCCGGTACCGTCAGCACCTGAAGGCCGGCGTTGATGGCAGTCTCGGTAGCCCGACGCCTTTGCGCAATGGAGGAAGAAGGCATGGCGACAATCGCATGAGTCAGGCTCAGCGCGCCGGCCACCCGAGCCAGGTCCTCAATGCCACCGAGAACAGGCAGCCCGCCAAGGCGCTTTCCCTTTCGCGCAACGTCGTCATCGACAAACCCGACAATCCGCCACTCGGGACGCGATGACAACTCCCTCGCCAGGTTGGCCCCTTCCTGCCCGGCGCCAATGATCAGGACATTCGTCCGTTCCGTATTGTTCCAGAAGGAAAGCAGACCATCGCGCCAGGCGCGATAGAAGAAACGCCCGGCCCCCATCATCAGGAGCAGGATCAATGGCTGCAATACCAGGATGGAACGCGGCACATGGGTCAAACCATTAGTCAGTGCCAGCACCAGCGGGACCAGCAAAGCAGCGAGGCTGATTGCGAAAATGATCCGCTTCAGATCGGGCAGACTGGCAAAGCGCCAGATCCCCCGATACAGACCGAACAGATGGAACGATGCGGCCTGGACCAGAACGACGAAGGGCAAGGTCACCAGCATGCCGGTCCAATAGGCTTCCGGAACATCGAAATTGAAGCGCAGCCAGTACGCAAGCATCCAGGCTGCCACCGCAGAACAGATGTCATGCAGGATGACCAGCAGCGAGCGCATCAGAGCCCCCCTGCCGCAGCAACGGCCATGACCTTGGCCACCGCAGCGCAGGTATCGTCGATTTCGGCATCGGTCAGCGTGTGGTGTACCTGGAACATCACGCTTGTCTCGCCCAACGCAACGGCGACGGGATGTGGCGCAGCGGGACCGAGACCGGCGTTGACAAAGGCTTTTTCGCGATAGATCTCACTGCAGGTTCCAGCCATGCAGGGGATGCCTTCCGCCGCGATCGCATCAACAACCCGGGTCCGGTTCCAGCCACCGGCCAGACTGCCGGCATCGACAAAAGCATAGTATTTATAGCAGGCTGATTGCCCCCATTCCGGGAAAGGCTCCACGCGCACGCCCGGTATTTTCGCCAGACCGGCCGAGAGTCGCTCGACATTGGCCCGCCGGCGCTCACTCCACACGGAAAGCTTGTTCAGTTGCCGGCGACCGATCGCCGCCTGCATCTCTGTCATCCGCCAGTTCGTGCCAAAACTCTCGTGCAACCAACGAAAACCGGGTGGATGAACGGTGTCGTGAACCGCCGACCAGGACTTGCCGTGATCCTTGTAGGACCAGGCTTTCTTCCAGCGGTCCTCGTCATCGAGCAGGAAAATGCCGCCTTCACCGCCGGTCGTCATGATCTTGTCCTGGCAGAAGGAGAAGGCGGAACAATGTCCGATGGCCCCCAACGGACGTCCTTTGTAACTTCCGCCGTGCGCCTGCGCGCAATCCTCGATGACGACCAGCCCGCGCGCCTCGGCCAGCGCCATGATGGGATCCATGTCACAAGGAATACCCGCCAGATGAACCACGATGATCGCCTTCGTCCGCGCAGTCAGAACCTGGGAAATGCTTGCCGCAGAAAGCCCCTGCGTCACCGGATCGACATCGGCCACCACCGGGATGGCACCACGCATGACCGCACAACTCGCCGTCGCGATGAAGGTTCTGGCGGGAACGATGACCTCGTCTCCGGGGCCAATGTCATAGGCCATCAAGGCCAGTTCAAGCGCGAGCGTACCGTTGGCCAGTGCAATCGCATGCTTGCGCCCGACGAAATCGGCAAACTCCTGTTCAAAGCGCCTGCATTCGTTACCAGTCCAGTAATTGACTTTCCCCGAGGCAAGCACCGACGACGCGGCATCGATTTCATCCTGCTCAAAACAAGGCCAGGTCGGCCAGGCTTTCTTACGCAATGCCTCTCCCCCGAGAGATGCGAGATCACTCATTCCTTCGCTCCAGTTTCCGCGCCGGATTACCGGCATAAGTTTCTTGTGCGGGAACATCGGTGGTCACGATGGCCCCTGCTGCAATCGTCGCCCCATCCCCAATGGAAATCCCCGGCAGGACAACACAGCCAGCACCAAGCAGGACTCCGGCACCGACGCGTACGCCGCCACAGATCGTCGCACCCGGCGCAACGTGCACACAATTGCCAATCACGCAGTCATGATCGATGCTCGCCCGGGTATTGATGATGACATCCTCGCCGATCACGGTGTCGGCATTGACCACCGCGCCGGGCATGATCACCGTTCCCGGCGCAATCCGGGCGCTGCTCGAGACCACCGCCGACGGATGCGCAACATGAACCAGACGTACGCCGGCGGCCCTCAAAGCCTGAGCAATCCTCGCCCGGACACCGTTATTTCCGATCGCCACGATGGCACCGGCTTGCTCCCCGGCTGTCCGCATTCCCTGCGTCTCGTCGACAACCACGCAACCGTGGACGCTGCGGCCAGCCTTGGCTGGATCGGCATCGGCAAGCAAGGAAACCTGATATGCGCCCTCGTCCCGGATACAGTCGACAACAACCTTGGCATGCCCCCCTGCGCCAAATACCACAACATGCTTACCTGTCATGAATTTCCTTCACCGGCATTGCCCGTAAACTTTTTCGCGGTCACTTCGCCTTGCTGCGAGATTCCGCTCCGTTTCAGCACGCGCATGACAGTCATGAGAAGAATTCGCAGGTCGAGGAAAAAGCTCTGATTTTCCACGTACCAGACATCCAGCGCAAACTTCTCCTCCCAGGAAATGGCATTACGCCCATTCACCTGAGCCCAGCCGGTAATCCCTGGGCGCACCAGATGCCTTCGGGATTGCTCCGGCGAATACAGGGGCAGGTATTCCATCAGCAGCGGCCTGGGGCCCACCAGGCTCATTTCACCTTTGAGGACGTTGATCAATTGCGGCAGCTCGTCAAGACTCGATGAGCGCAAACGCTTGCCAAACGCGGACAGGCGCATTTCGTCCGGCAGCAATTGGCCATGCTCGTCGGTTTCCTCCGACATGGTCCGGAATTTCAGGAAACGGAAAGGCTTGCCATGCAGACCCGGTCTCACCTGTTGCAGTAGCAGCGGACGCCCGAGAAAGCGCCACACCATCAAGGCAACCACCAGCATGACCGGTGACAGCAGCAGCAGTAGCGACAAGGCAACAACAATGTCAAACAGGCGCTTCAAATCGTCTCCCCGGTGAATCTACCCGAACGAATTTTCGCATAGTAGGCCATCAGACCGCTTGTCGACGCCTCGCGGGAAAACAAGGAAACCGCCCTGCGTCGGGCTTTCTCTCCCATTGCCTCGCGCAAACCGGGGTTTTCGAGCAAGCGGCTGACGGCAGCGGCGATCCCCGCCGCATCGCCGGGCTCGTGAAACACCCCGGTTTCACCATCCTCGATGGCGTCGGTGACACCATAGATGCGGGACGCCACCGCTGGCACACCGGCGGCGGCGGCCTCGATGACCACCATCCCGAAGCCCTCGCGATAACTTGGCAGACAAAAGACATCGGCTGCCGCCATGAAATGCTCGGGTCGATCGGTATACGGCGCGTGGTGAACATGGTTCGCCCAACCACCATCGCTGCCCGAAAGGGCAAGCAGGCCACCTTCGTCCGGCCCGACCAGAAGAAGATGGGCATCGGGAAATTGCTGGATCAGCTTGCCGAAGGCGGCAATCAGGTCGGCAATGCCCTTGTCGCGATGCAAACGCCCGAGGAACAGCAGCAACGGCGCGCTCTCGGGAACCCCGAAATCCTGGCGGATGCGCCGGCGCGCCTCGGCATCGGGTTTGAATTTTTCGGCATCCACGCCGCAAATCGAGCCGACACCGATCACGCTCGCCTTGACCGAGGAGACCACGCCCTCGGCAACCAGGAAATCGCGCTGCGAGGGGCTGTCGACCAGCACATGCGTGGCCAGCCCGGCCAGCAAACGGTCGAGCTGTTTCAACAGCCAGCGCTTCCAGCTCTTTTTGTTGGCCCAGACCTGGCCGGTAAAGATGTGGATCCGGCATTGCGTCCCCGCCAGCCAGCCAGCCAGCATGGCCAGAAGACCAGCTTTGGGAGAAACCGAATGGATCATGTCGAAGTGCTTCGCCCGGAACAGCCGGACAAGTTTGAGGAGGGCCTTCAGATCGGCCCACGGTGCAATCTGGCGGGCGATTGCCACCGAATGGAAAGCCGCCTGCAAACCAAGCTGGTCGAGAAAATCGCGGCTCGCCGAGTTGGCCACGACGGCGACCTCGTAGCGCTCCGAAGCCGCGGCGATGTGCCCGGGCAGGAATGCGCGGACCGTCATTTCGCTGGAAACGACATAGCAGATACTTGGGCGCCGGGGCTGCGACATGGTCAGAGAATGGATCACGGAGTTTTTCCTGCAGCGAACATCTGCCCGAGGGCTTCCTCCAAACCCAGGCGGTGCTGGAAGCCGAGTTCGCGGCGGATCTTGTCATCGGGGAAACGGGTTCGCGAACTCAAGGCCTCGACCCGGGCCCGGGACAGCGGACTGCCGGGCACACGCTCGGCGACTGCAGCCAGCAGCTTCATCGGCAACAAGGGCAGCCGGAGCGCGGGAACGGGAACCGCCATGGCGCCGGCCAAGGCCGCCACGAAGTTCTCCATCGTCGTCCACGCCGACAGGTTGTAGACCTTCCCGGGCGCGTCGGGATGCTCGCCGCAGGCCAGCAGGGCGTCGATCACGTTATCGACCGGAACGTAGTTGGCGGAAGCCCCGGGCGGCCCGATGAAGAAGAACAGCTGTCGCCGGATCATGCCGGCCAGTTGGTGAAGAGAGCGATTCGGCATGCCGGGTCCGAAAACGATAGAGGGCCGGAGAACGACCAGTGGAAAGGCCTGGTCTGCGGCTGCGGCCAGTGCCAACCGATCCGAATCGGCCTTGGTCCTTTCGTAATGATTGGCCGGATTCAGCGGCGCATCCTCGGTCACGCTCACCGCGCCGCGGGCGCCATAGACGCCGACGCTGCTCAGCTGGACCCAGCGCCCGATGCGGCCGCTCGCCGCCGCGATCAGCCGCCGGGTGCCATCGACGTGCAGCGCTTGCATGCGCGACTCGTCGCGCAGTTCTCCGGCGCAGTGATAGAGAACATCGACGCCATCGACAAAGGCGCGGAAATCGCCGTCTGCGCTGAGATCACCCTGGAACCAGCGCCCGTCGTCACCCGGCCCGTCCTTCCTGCCGCGGGAAAGCAGCCGAACTTCGTCGCCGCGCTGAAGGTGCGCCGCAGCCAGGCGTCGCCCGAGAAAACCCGAGCCGCCGGTGATCGCCACCTTCATCGCGCCCCCTTCCCGAAGCGGGTAACGGATCGACCGGGATTCACAGTGTCGCCTGCCATTTTTCCTGCCATTGCACCCACATCAACACCGTCCAGATTTCCGCCAGGCGGTTTTCACCGGCCAGATGCGCCTGCCAGACGCGCTGTACGCGCTCGGCCTGCAGGCCCAGTTCGGCCAGACGCCGGGCTTGCAGCATGTCCTCGGCCCAGGGCTTCAGGGGCCCGCGCAGCCAGACACCGATCGGCATGCCGAAGCCCATCTTCGGACGCTCCATCAGAGCTTGCGGCACATGTCGATAAAGCACCTTGCGCATGACCAGCTTGCCCAGATCTCCCTGGGGACTCAACTTCAATTCCGGCGGCACCCGCCATGCCCACTCGACCAGGCGGTGGTCAAGCAGGGGCGCCCGGCCTTCGAGCGCGACCGCCATGGTGGCCCGGTCCATCTTGGTCAGCACATCGTCGGGCAGGAATCTTTCCTGGTCAATGGCCATCATGCTTTCCGCCCAGCCGAGCGGCGCGTGACGCGCCGGATCGGCCAGCAAGGCATCCGAACTGCCGGCAGCCATCACCTCGGCGGGGTTCTTCCAGGCCGAAATGATCTCCCGGTAAACGTCGCCCGGCGAACAGCGCAGGTAATCGGCAAAACGGTAAACACGGTCGGACAGCCCGTTGGCACCGCCGAAGCGTTTTCCGAGAACCAGCGAATCCAGGCCGTCGAGCCACGCGGCCGGCAGGGACCGCAGCAGGCCCGCCGCCATTCTGCTACCGGGAGTGCCCAGCCGCCGCCGCGTGCGCTGGATGCGCTCGGCCCAGAAATAGCGGGGATAGCCGCCAAACAGTTCGTCGCCGCCGTCGCCCGAGAGGGCAACGGTCACCTGTTCCCGGGCAAAGCGGGCAAGCAGGGTGGTCGGAATGCTGCTGCTGTCGGCGAAGGGTTCGTCGTGAATGCGGGCGATCTCGGGCACTAGGTCGATCACTTCACCGGGGCTAAGTATGCGCTCCTGATGGTTGGTGCCGAGATGCGCGGCGACCGCGCGGGCGTGCGGCGACTCATCGTGCGAGCGCTCGGCAAAGCCGATGGTGAAGGTGCGCGCCGGATCGCCGCCGTTCTTCTGCATCAGGGCGACCACCAGCGACGAATCGAGGCCGCCGGAAAGGAAGGCGCCGTAGGGAACGTCGGCCCGCAGGCGGATCTTGACCGCATCGACGAGCAACGATTCCAGTTCGTCGGCTGCCGCCTCCATGTCCGCCGGCATCCGGCTCGCCAGACCATTCCTGGCCGCCACCGCGACCGACCAGTAGGCACTGATGTCGGCGCGACCGGCAGTCCACTTGAGCAAGGTTCCGGCCGCCAGTTTGCGGGCGCCCCTGACGATGGAAGCCATTCCCGGCACGCACAGCGACCGGAAATAACCGGTCAGCGCCGCCGGATCGACGCGCTTGTCGAGCCAGGGCACCTGCCACAGCGCCCCCAGTTCTGAGGCAAAGGCGATCTCCCGGCCGTTCTCGGCGAAATACAGCGGCTTCTCGCCCAGGCGATCCCGGGCCAGGTAAAGCGTCCGCTCCGCACAATCCCACAGGCCGAAGGCAAACATCCCGTTGAAACGCTGCAGCGCGCCGTCGACGCCCCAGGCTTCAATGGCCGCCAGCATGACCTCGGTGTCGGAATGCCCGCGAAAGCTAAAACCCTTGCCCGCCAGTTCCGAAGCCAGTTCCGGCGCGTTGTACACCTCGCCATTGAAGGTGATCACGTAACGCCCCGAGGGCGAAACCATCGGCTGCCGTCCGGCGGGAGAAAGATCGACGATGGCCAGGCGGCGCTGCGCCAGCCACACCCCGTCCGCGGTCCACTCCCCTGCACCGTCGGGACCGCGATGCGCCACCGCCTGGCTCATCTGCCGGGCGACGGCGAGGTCAATCGACTGACCGAGCCAGCCTGCGATACCGCACATCTGTCATTCCCCCCGGGCCGTATTGCCGTAACGTCGCCAGTAGCGGACCCAATGCCTGAGATCCTGCGGCAGCAAGCCATAGACGAAGGTCAGATAGGGAATCAGGCGCCCGCGCCCGCCGAGCAGGCTGGCGGAAACCCGCCGCCGCAGGCCGAAACAGCCCTTCAGGTAGGCGATGCGTTTGCGGCTTTCGAAATGCTGACGGTCATGGATGCGCCGGAAAATATAGCCCCGGTCGAGGTTGGCGATGCACGCCCCCGACTCCAGGAGCGCCACCCACAGGGCATAATCGAACAGGCTCTTGCGCGATTCATCGTAGCCATTCACCTTGGCAAGCGCCTGGCGCCGGATCAGCACGCCCGAGTGATGAACCGGGTTCATCATCAGGAAGCGGTCGGCCGGCAGAATCTCCGGCACGGCATCGTCGCTGGGCGTGTCCTCGACGTGCTCCCTGGCCATCACCCCGCGACAGCCGAGCACGTCGATCTGCGGATGCGCCCGCATGACCTTGAGCATTTCCTGCAGCCATACCGGCGATGCGGCATCGTCGGCGTCCAGGATGGCGACGAACTCCGCTTCCACCGCCCGCCAGCCGATGTTCAGGGCCCGGCCGCGTCCTACCGGTTGGGACAGGATCAGTTCGACACGCGTCTGCCAGTTGGCCGTCAGCCAGGCTGCCGTGCCGTCGGTCGAGCCGTCGTCCACCACCACGTGAACGTGCTCGCTGACGCCCTGCGCGGCTACTGAAACCAGGTTTTCTTCCAGGAATGGCAGACCATTCCTGACCGTCGTAATCACAGCAATCATTGCAGACATTCTTCTCTGGAAATGGAGAACACCGCTTCCCAACGGGGGGCGGCAACCGGCACCAGCCACTCAAGGCGCCGGCAGGGTTCGGGCTGTTCGTAGGCGACATAGCGCTCTGCCGCCTGTACCGTCGGTTCGGGAAGATTGTGCCAGGTGAGGAAGAAGCGCGCGCTGCCGTGGGCGATACGCGCGCCTTGCGGCCCGACCTCGACCTCGCCGGCGAGATGCAGGACCAGTCGCAGCGAACGCGGCTGCGCATCGGACGCGAGCAGGGTCGACACGATGCGCATGCCACCTTCAGGTTCTGGAGCAAAGCTGCGTTCCATCAGGGCGACGCCCGTGGGCAACTTGTCGCGCAGTGCAACGCGCAGGGCATCGCCGTCGCGAACGAGCGCCGGACAGGGGCGGAAACTTTCCAGCCAGGCCGCGGGCATGTAACCACGCGGGTAAAACCCGGTGCGGACGCCGTCGACCATGAAGGTGTTGTGCCACTCCTCCAGAATGCCGGCGCCCTGCGCGTCGCGCGCCAGCGCGTAATTACGCCGCCCCGGATCGACGATCAGTGGCAGGCCGTCGCAGGACAGGTCGAAGGAGAACAGGTCATGATGACCGTGCGTCGCCCGCGGATCGGTCACCGCGGTATCTGCATGTAGCAACAGGCGCCAGCCTTCGCGGTTCAGACTGGCCCAACTCCCGTTCCCGGCCAGCCAGTCGCCCGCCGGCGAACCGGCGGCGGCGCCGAAATAGGTCTGCCAGAACGAAGCCCCCGCTTGCGCCCCGGATTCGGGCGGGTTTTCACCGGCGAACAGGCGCTGTCCCAGCGCCGGCAAGCCACGATAGAAATCAGGCGGAAAGTCCGGCGAGATGTCGCCGATCAGCGCCATATGCCCTTGCCCGCAGCCGAGTTCGAACATCGCCTGGCAGACCGCCAGCGATTGCACGAACACCGGGCGGAAGCGCTCGAACAAGGCCCGATCCTGCAGCCGGAAAACACAGGCGACGTCCAGCAGCCAGCGGGTGATTACCAACTGGTAATGAGACGAAGCCTCGCGCAGCAGGCCGTCGGGCCCGACATGCCGGAATAGCTGGTGCTCGAAAATGAAGCGTCCACCGCGGTAAAGACGCCCCTCGCCCAGAAACACGCCGGCAATGAGCAGGGCCCGGGCATCGTTCAGCACATGGTTGTTGGTATTAAGTTCGCCGTGGTATTCGATCTGCCGAAGCACCCCCTCGGCATCGCGACGGATCAGTTGCCTGACGCGCTCCCCCAGCTCGCCCGGCGGGTCGCCCAGGCTGCACAGCATGACCAGGTTGGCGATTCGCTCAGCACGCGTATAGGCATCGCTACAGACATCCGGCGCCGTTTCCCGGGACTTGAGCCATTCGGCGACGCCGCCCCAGGC
>OGCL01000986.1_pt1 | contig 26761 bp, 18 predicted proteins | sample 1570041 | NCBI WGS metagenome assembly OGCL01 (sample SAMN06266162, study PRJEB24511) | hot springs metagenome | isolation source: Hot spring water | place: South Africa: Limpopo | collected 2015-06-22 | reverse complement strand
CTGCGTACATGGTAAATCTCCGTTGATCCTGCTCACCCAGCGCTTTAGAAAAGTCGTTATTGGCTGGCATGGCTGCTCGGGGCCGGATTGACACCCTTGCAATTGCGTAAGGCAGGGAAATACCCAGGGGGAAGTTCAGGGTGCGCGATTGTACGCAAGCTGCCCGATCAGCGCAAGCGCCCAGCCCACTTGCCTTGACTGCCCCTACCCTCTAGGGTCTGTGCCCGTTTCAGAGCAAAACCGCGCCGGAGCCCGTTTTGCCGCGAGGCAAGGCACGAGACGCGAAGTTTGGTCGTTCCAAATGAGCGTCGAGAAACGCAGCATTCGCGACAAAACGGGCCCGGCCCTGCGGGTTGCGCGCAAAATCTCGCCATGCGTTGTTGGAGGACTTGGCAAGGGAACGCCATTCCCTTCGTCCTCCGCCTAGCCTGGCGAGATTTTGCGCAGCAACGCGGCTTGCGCTGAAACGGGCACAGACCCTAACATGCCGCGCACCCCATGATTCACAGGTACCAGCGATGCAACCCCAGGCCTTTTACCGCGTGGTCGCGGATGACTTTACCGCCGTTGACGGCATCATCCGCAAGCAGGTTGTATCGCGGGTACCGCTGGTCGAGAAGATCGGCGACTACATTATCTCCGCCGGCGGCAAGCGCCTGCGTCCGCTGCTGGTTCTGCTCAGCGGCAAAGCCCTGGGCCTGGAAGGCGAGCAGCTGCGCCTGCTGGCCGCCACCATCGAGTTTCTGCATACCGCGACCCTGTTGCACGACGACGTGGTCGACATGTCCGACATGCGCCGTGGCCGCAGCACCGCCAATGCCCAGTGGGGCAATGCGCCGAGCGTGCTGGTGGGCGACTTCCTTTATTCGCGCTCGTTCGAAATGATGGTCGAGCTCGGTTCCATGCCGGTGATGAAGATTCTCTCCCACGCCACCCGCGTCATCGCCGAAGGCGAAGTGCTGCAGCTATCCAAGGTGCGCGACGCCAGCACCACGGAAGAGACCTATATGGAGGTCATCCGCGGCAAGACCGCGATGCTGTTCGAGGCCTCGACCCATGCAGCCGCTGCCCTAGCCGGCGCCAACGAAGCGCAGCGTGAAGCCCTGCGCACCTTCGGCGATCACCTGGGCATTGCCTTCCAGCTGGTCGACGACCTGCTCGACTACAAGGGTGATGCCGCCAGCCTGGGCAAGAACGTCGGCGACGACCTGGCCGAAGGCAAGCCCACCCTGCCGCTGATCTTCACCATGCGTGAAGGCACACCCGAGCAGGCGAGCCTGGTGCGTCAGGCGATCCAGAAAGGTGGCATCGAGGACCTGGAAAGCATCCGCGCAGCCGTGGAAGCCGCCGGCGCCCTGGACTACACCGCGCAGAAGGCCCGCGACTACGCCGAGCGCGCCATCGCCTGCCTGGAAGCCCTGCCACCCAGCGAGTACCGCGACGCCCTGGTGGAGCTGACCCGCTTTGCCGTAGCCCGCACGCACTGATCGGCGCGTTTCACGGTACGACACAGCCGGTCACAGCATGACCGGCCCGATCACTGGCAATGTGTCACCATGGCTTGATGGAAAGCGCTATCCTCAGGCCTGGACAGATTCGTGATCACAAAAATGAGTGATAAAGCCGTTCCTCGCCAGCCGCACGCCTTCAGCCTTTGGCGCGAAGCCCAGGATACGCGCCTGCGCACACGGCTGGGCGGCGTGTTCTACCTGCTGGCCTGGCTGCTGATCTGGGGCTTCGCCCAGTCACCTCGCGAGCAACTGGTTCTGGGCCTGGGCGGCACCCTGCTGTTTGCCGGCCTGTGGGGGCTGCGCCTGGCCCACCGCCTGCCCGACGCCCAGAGCAGCCCGGCCTTGCAGCAATGGCTCGACCGCCACTGGACGCTGATTCTGGCCACTGCCCTGGCCTGGGGCCTGGCCCACGCCCTGACCCTGAGCCTGGTGCAATTCAGCGACTCGGCGGATGTCGCCATCCTCGGCACCATCGCCTTCAGCACAGCCATGGCCTACAACTTCCCCATGCGCAAGGCTCGCGCCATGCTGGCCCTGAGCCTGCTGTACATACCTTGCCTGGTCAGCCTGATGCTGTTCCCGGCGGCGCACCAGGCCACCCTGGTCACCCTGCTGTGCTACTTCGGCTACCTGCTGCTGGTGCTCAACCGCAGCCACCGTGAATACCACGCCACCCTGGCCCTGGAACTGCAACTGCTGGAGCAGCAGGAGCGCCTGGAGCAGATCAGTCGCACCGACAGCCTGACCCAACTGGGCAACCGCTACCTGTTCAACAATCTGTTCCCGGCCATGGTTGCCAACGCCCAACGCAGTCAGGAGCCGCTGTCCCTGGTGCTGCTGGATATCGATTTTTTCAAGCGGATCAACGACGAGTACGGCCATATCAGTGGCGATATCTGCCTGGGGGCTTTCGCCGAACGCATGCGCCGCACCTTTCGCCGCGACAGCGATGCCCTGCTGCGCCTGGGCGGTGAGGAGTTCGGCCTGCTGCTGCCCAATACCAGCCTGGAGCAGGCCATCAGCATGGCCGAAGACTTCCGTCAGCAACTGGCCCGCGAAGGCTTCGAGCTGGAAGGGCATCTGCTACCCCTGACTGCCAGCCTCGGGGTTGGCTGCTTCGACCCCGAGCGTGACCAGAGCGCCGAAGGCTTCTTCCGCCGCGTGGACAACGCCCTCTATGCCGCCAAGGCGGCCGGCCGCAACCGGGTGAAAACAGCCTAGGTACTCCGCCTTAGAGTTTAAAGCTGCCCATCTGCTGGGCCAGATCATCGGCCAGGGCGCGCAGGGTCTGGCAATCCTCGCGACAGGCCCTGACCTCCCCGGCGGTGGCATGGGCCAGGTCGGCGATGCCCTGGACATTGCGGTTGATCTCCTCGGTGACCGAGCTCTGTTCCTCGGTGGCGGTAGCCACCTGGGTGTTCATGTCACTGATACGCTCCACCTGCTCGGTGATGGCACTGAGGGACTGGCCGGTCTGCTGACTGGCCTCGACCCCGGTGCCGGTGGCGGCCTGCCCGGCATGCATGGAGCTGACCGCGTTCTCCGCCCCCTGCTTGAGGCGCTGGATCATCTGCTGGATTTCATCGGTGGAGCTCTGGGTGCGGCTGGCCAGGGTGCGCACCTCGTCGGCTACCACGGCAAAACCGCGGCCCATCTCGCCGGCCCGGGCCGCCTCGATGGCCGCATTCAAGGCCAGCAAATTGGTCTGCTCGGAAATACCGCGAATCACCGCCAGCACCTGGTCGATGGAAGCCACCTGCTCGGCCAATTCACTCACCGCCGCGGCGGCATCGCCAATTTCCGCCGACATATGTTCGATATGGCCAATGGACTGCCCCACCACCTTGCGCGCCTGCTGCGCCTCGTCTCGCGCGGTCTGCGAAGCATGGGCCGCACTGCTGGCATTGCGCGCGATCTCCTGCACGGTCAGGCCCATCTCATGCACGGCGGTGGCCACCATATCGGTCATTTCCTGCTGCTGGCCGGAGCGCCCGGCAGTGTTCTCCACCACCTGGGCCACCTGGGTCACAGCACCGCGCAGGCGCTCACTGGTGCTCAGCACATCGCTGATCAGGCTGCGCTGACTGGCAATAAAGCGGTTGAAGCCGCGGGCCAGATCGCCCAGCTCGTCGGCCCGAGACTCGTCCAGACGCCGGGTCAGATCACCACCGCCGCCACCGATCTCCACCAGCGCCGCGGTAACCTGACGGATAGGCCGCACCAGCCCCTTGGCCAGCACCACCACCAGACCGAGAAACAGCAGCGCCACGCCCAGGCCGATCAGGCTGCTGGTCAGCATGGCCCGCCGCGCCTCGGCATAGACCTCGGCCTCGGGCACCTCACTGACCAGAATCCAGTCCAGGCTGGCGAACTTCTGCGCCACCCCCAGGTAATGCTGACCATCACGCATAAAGCGCACCGCCTGGCTGCTCCCGGACAGCACCGCGTTGGCCGCTTCACTGCCGAACAGTTCCTGCAGCTTGCCGCTGCCACTGAGCTCGGAACGCGGATGGACCTTGACCTCGCCACTGCCGTCGATCAGGAACACCTGGCCCTGCTCGCCAAAGCGGAAGTCGCTGATCATCTTCGACATATCGGTCAGACGGAAACCCAGCCCCGCCACCCCCAGGGTGGTGCTGCCCTGTTTGATCCGCTGGTTGATAAACAGGGTCGGCAGGCGGGTGGTCTTGTCGATATCGATTTCCAGGGCGCGGTCGCGATTGCTGTCAACCAGGCGATAGAACCAGACGTTCTCCGGCTGGGAACGGTCCAGGGTACGCATCAGGCCCTCGCCGGTGGTGTAGTTGCCACTGGCCAGGCTGACAATGGAGGTGGTCATGGCCTGCTGCTGGGCGCGCACGCCTTCCAGATAACGGGCGAACTCGCCGCGCCGGGCGTCGTCTTCGCCGCCGGCCAGCCAGTCCTGCACCAGGGTGTTTTCGGCAATCGAGGCATTGGCGGTGATCGGCGCGGTCAGCACCCGCTCCAGATCGTTGCGAATCGCCAGCACCCGCGCCGGCAGTGCTTCCTCGACCAGATAGCGTTCGGTCAGGCGGTTGACGATGGCCGAATAGATGGCCACCACGATCAGGATACTGGTCAGCAAGGCCGCGCCCATGCTGAGCATCAGCTGCCACTGGATACTGCGCTTCCAGAGATTCATGGGCGATCACCCTTGTCGTTATTATTCGAAGGGAACATTTGTATACCCAAGTGTATACAAAATCAATTTCACAATGTGTAACACGCTATCGGCAGGCGGCAGACAAGCTTTATCGAAGCCCTAAAGCAGAATAGTTCCGCCCTCAGGCCGGCGCCATTGCGGTGCGAATGACCGTTGATCGCCCCCAGACAACCGCCCAGCCCGACTGAAAAGCGTTGTAAAGAATCCACTAGAGCCATTTGGCATCAGGCGACTAAGGTTAGGGCTCCCTCCGGTGCCTGAAAGGATCTTCACATGGCTGGTGTACTGAGCAATCTCATCCTGGATATGAGCGTACGCAAGAAGCTGCTCAGCGGTTTCGGCCTGGTTCTGGCCATCACCCTGGTCATCGCCACCCTCGGCTACAGCAGCCTGGAAAGCACCCTGAGCCGCTTCGACACCCTGCTCAAGGTCAACGAGATCGACAGCAAGCTGTCCATGGCCCGGCAGCAGGAGAAGAACTTCATCATCCGCGGCGACAGCCAGTACATCGTGCAGGCCCAGGGCCTGACCGACGAGATCGAAACCCTGGCCAGCGACGCCCTGAAGGTGCTGAGCCGCCCGGAAAGCATCGCCCTGATGCAGGGCATCCGCCAGGATGTAGCCGCCTACCGCCAGCAACTGCAGGGCCTGAGCCAGGCCAGCGCCAACAACCAGAGCGCCCAGCAAGCCATGGAAGAAGCCGCGCGCGAAGCCCTCAAGGAGTTCGACGAACTGCAGGAGCGCCTGAGCCGGGCCGCCGAGCAGCAGATCCGCGCCAGCGGCGACGAAGACAGCATCCGCACCCTGAACTACGCCAACCAGGCCAGCAGCCTGGCCAAGGAGCTGCTCAATGCACGGCGCTTCGAGAAGAACTTTGTCCTGAGCGGCCAGAACCAGGATGCCCAGACCCTGCTGCAGCAATTCGAGCGCCTGAATCAGGATGGCCAGCGCCTGCGCAATGAAATCAGCGATCCGGCCGCCCGCGCCGACCTCGACTCAGCCCTGGCCCAGCTCGCCCTCTATCAGCGCAATTTCGACAGCCTGCGCCAGGCCGTCGACAGCCGCGATGCCAGCGAGCGCGATATGACCGAGCGCGCGCGTCAGGTCGCCAGCGCCTCCGCCGACTCCCTCAACCTGCAACTGAAAACCCTGCAGGCCGAGGCGCTGCAGGCCGAAGCCATTCTGGTTGGCGCCGCGGTTATCGCCTTTATCCTCGGCGTGCTCTGCGCCTTGCTGATCACCCAGATGATCGTCAGCCCCCTGCAACGCGTGGTGCACCTGGCACACAAGGTCGCCAAGGGCGATCTCTCGGAAAATATCGAGAGCAACCGCCAGGATGAACTGGGCCAGCTGATGCAGGCCATGCAGGCCATGACCCTGAGCCTGCGCGAGCTGCTGACCCGCCTGACCAGCGGCATCGAGCAACTGGCCACCGCTGCCGAGGAAATGTCCGCCGTCACCGAGCAGACCAGTGCAGGAGTGACCCAGCAGAAGATGGAAACCGAACAGGTCGCCACCGCCATGCACGAGATGACCGCCACGGTGCAGGATGTGGCGCGCAATGCCGAATCCGCCGCCTACTCGGCGCGCGACGCCGACCAGCAGACCCAGCAGGGCAACCAGACCGTGCAGCAGGCCGTCGAGCGTATCGAAAACCTGGCCCGCTCAATCGAGCACTCGGCCCAGTCCATTGAACGCCTCAAGCATGACAGCACCAATATCGGCGCGGTGCTGGATGTGATCAAGGGCATTGCCGAGCAGACCAACCTGCTGGCCCTCAACGCCGCCATCGAGGCGGCCCGCGCCGGCGAGATGGGCCGTGGTTTTGCCGTGGTGGCCGACGAAGTGCGCGCCCTGGCCAAACGCACCCAGGAATCCACCAGCGAAATCGAAGGCCTGATCGCCAACCTGCAGGGGGGTGCCCAGAGCGCGGTGGATATGATGGGCAAGAGCTGCAGCGAGGCCAGCGCCACGGTGGAAGCCGCCAAGCAGGCCGGCGCGGCCCTGGACGCCATCAACCAGGCAGTCTCCAGCATCCAGCAGATGAACCAGCAGATTGCCACGGCAGCCGAGCAGCAAAGCTCGGTGGCCGAGGAAATCAGTCGTAGCGTATCGAATATCCGTGACGTGGCTGAGCAGTCCGCCGCCGCCACCGAGGAAACCTCGGCAGCCAGCGTCGACCTGGCGCGCCTGGGCGGTGAGCTACAGACGTTGGTCAATCGCTTCAGGCTGGCCTGAATAGTGGCCAGGGCGCTTGAGCGCGCCCAGCACTCAACGCGGCTCCAGGCGAAAGACCAGACGTGCCGTCTGCCCGCTTTCGTCCAGCACGCTGAGCTGATAGTCGCCGACGCGCTCGAACGCCTGGGCAAAGACCTCTTCCTGCGCGCTCTCCCCCACCGGCTGGCCATTGACGAACCACCAGCGCCGGCCACCGCCACCCAGGGCCGAGAGTTGCAGGCGCAGCGGTTCGACACTGACGGCGGGACGCTGCAGGCGATCGCCCTCGCGCACCCCGACTATGGACAGTGGCGCCACCGCCGCAGGCTCGGGCGGCGGACAGGCAGGATCGGGCAGCGGCAGACGCGCCTGGCGCCGCTCACGGCGCGGCAGCCAGGGTTCCAGGGGCGCGGGCCATAGCACCAGCTCGCGACGCTGGGCGCCCGGGCAGTTGGCGGCCACCCTCAAGCCGGCTTTATTGACCCAGTAGGCCTCGCGCAGCCCCAGCCCCAGGGGCTGATCGGATGCCTGCAGGGTCGGCGGCTGGGTGCCTGCCAGGGTCCAGGCGAAACGCTGGCGTCGACAGTTGGGGTCATCCCGCGCCATGGGCTGGCCCAGGGGCCAACAGATCGCCGCCACGCCCACCTCGGCGGGCTGGGGATCGACAGGCGTGGCAATGGCGCGCTGGCTGTCGCGGTTGGCCAGCAGGTCATGCACCTGAAGCAGCAGGGGGGCCGCCGAGGCCAGGCCGAACTGGCCGGGCACCGGGGTCCCGTCCGGGCGACCGATCCACACCCCGATCAGATGGCGTGGCGCCACGCCAATCGCCCAGGCATCACGAAAGCCGTAGCTGGTGCCGGTCTTCCAGGCCAGGCTGGGGCGTTGCACCAACTGCGCCCGCGGGTCGCGATCCGGCCGCGCCTGACCGGCCAGAATGCGCCGCACTATCCAGGCCGCGCCGGGCGAAAGCAGGCGCCGCTCATGCAACTGGGCATCAGGCTGAAAGCGCAGGCGCGCCGCCATGCCGCCACGGGCCAGGGCGCTGTAGCCGCTGACCAGCTCTTCCAGACGGCTGCCGGCGCCGCCCAGGATCAACGCCAGACTGGGCTCACTGAGGGGAGGCAGGCGCAGGGGCACGCCGGCACCACGCAGCTCGCCGGCGAAGCGCTTGGGCCCGTAAGCCTCCAACAGCTGTACCGCCGGCAGGTTGAGTGAGCTGGCCAAAGCCTCGCTGGCCGAAACCGGCCCCTGGAAGCCGGCGGCGAAATTGCCCGGACGGTAGTCGCCATAGCGCCGCGGCACGTCCTGCAGCAGGGATTCGGAATGGATCAACCCCTCATCCAGGGCCAGACCATAGAGAAAGGGTTTGAGCGTCGAGCCGGGGGAACGCAGGGCAGCGACCATATCGACATGGCCGAAGCGCCGGGCATCGCTGATATCCACCGAGCCCAGGTAGGCACGTACGGCCATGCCGGGGTGTTCGACCACCAGAATGGCAGCGGATGTATGTTCCGGCAAACGCGCCCGCCAGCCCAGCAGCAGATCCTCCAGGCGACGCTGCAGGGCGGCGTCCAGGGTGGTGCGAATCAACGGCGGGCTGCCCGGGGTATTCAGCCGCCGCGCCAGCAGCGGGGCCAGACGCGGCTCCTGACGCGGCGCCAGCAGCACCGGTTCCTGACGGGCTTCAGCAACGGCCAGGGCCGGCCATACCTGAAAATCGGCCAGGCGCCGCAGTACCTTGTCCCGGGCCGCCTGGGCCCGTTCGGGATAACGATCCGGACGCAGCCGGCTGGGCGCCTGGGGCAGCACCGCCAGCAGCGCGGCCTCGGCTCGGGTCAACTGGCCCGGCCCCTTGCCCAGATAGGCCCAGCTGGCCGCCGCCACGCCCTGCAGGGTACCGCCGAAAGGCGCGCGATTGAGATAGAAGGCGAGAATCTCGTCCTTGGACAGATGCCACTCCAGCTGCGCGGTGCGCCACAGCTGCTTGAGCTTGCCGACATAGCTGCGCGAGTGGGGATCGAGCAGCCGCGCCACCTGCATCGACAGGGTGCTGCCACCGGACAGCACGCGCCCGCCGCGCAGGTTCTGCCAGGCGGCCCGGCCCAGGGCCAGGGGATTGACCCCGGGATGCCGGCGAAACCAGCGATCCTCGTAGGTCAGCAGGGCTTCCAGGTAAAAGGGCGAGACCTCATCCAGCGCCACCGGGTAACGCCATACCCCCTGGGCATCGGCAAAGCGCCAGAGCGGCGTGCCATCCTCGGCCAGCACCACCCGGGCCAGATCGTCCTGCGGCAGGGGCAGCGGCCAAAGGCGGTCGGCCAGGTACAGACAGCACAGCAGCAACAAAGGCAAGAGCAGCCAGGGCCTGCGCAGCCGGGCTGCCAACAGGCGCACGCGCCGAAGCCTGCCGGCAGTCCCTTGCCCGCGCGGCATCAATCAGACCTTGAGGAAATGGTCGCGGTAGTACTTGAGTTCGGCGATGGACTCGCGGATATCGTCCAGAGCCAGGTGGGTGCCCTTCTTCTGGAAGCCTTCCTTGATCTTCGGCGCCCAGCGGTCGGCGAGGATCTTCAGGGTCGAGACATCCAGGTAGCGGTAGTGGAAGTAGGCTTCCAGGGTCGGCATATAGCGGTAGAGAAAGCGCCGGTCCTGGCCGATGCTGTTGCCGCAGATGGGCGAGGCGCCCTTGGGTACCCACTGCTCAAGAAAGGCGATGGTCTGCGCCTCGGCTGTGGCGGTGTCGATACGGCTGTCGCGCACGCGCTGAGTCAGGCCGCTTTCGCCATGGGTGCGGGTGCACCATTCATCCATACCAGCCAGTAGCGCATCGCTCTGGTGAATGGCGATCACCGGGCCTTCGGCGAGGATATTCAGGTCGCTGTCGGTGACGATGGTGGCCATCTCGATGATGACATCCTTCTCAGGCTCCAGACCGGTCATTTCCAGGTCGATCCAGATCAGGTTCTGCGGGTTCTGCATGCTGTGCTCCTTGGCTGATGCCAGCAGTTTAACAGCCCGCCTGGCACCCCGTATCCGTGCCCTGGACGGTTTTTTCCGGGCCGGCCGCGTCCCCGGGCAGCTGCCAGAGCAACAGGCGCGACTGGCGCCAGTCCTTGAGTTCGATCAGGCGCTGCGGCGCCACCCCGGGCACCGCGAAGCTGTTGCTGATCAACCAACTGCCCGGCGCCATCTCGGCCCTGGCCTTGCGCCACAGCGCGGCCATGGGGGCGGGTGAAAGAAAGCAGTAAACCAGATCGAAGTGCGCCAGATCGGTACGCCACAGGCTCTGGTAGCGAATCTGGCAGTTGGCCTGTGGCAGCGCCCGCAACCAGGCGATGGCAAAGCTGAGCGGTGCGGTTTCCACCCCGACAAACTGACCCTGGGGGAACTGCCGGGCCAGAGCCAGCAAGGTGCCAGCCGGACCACAGCCCAGGTCGATAAAACGAAAGCGCTCACCGCGCTCGGCCAGCAGCTGGCTCAACTGGCGCCGCGTCCCGGGGCCGCTCAGATACAGCGGCACCCGCTCGCCCAGGCTGTTCCAGTTGAGCAGCAGCGTCAGCACAAAGCCGAGCAGAAACACCCAGCCGGGCAAGGCCGCACCACTGGCCAGCAACAGGCCGGGGACAAACGCCAGGTTAAGCCACCACCACCAAGGCGCCAGGCCCAGGTAGCGACCGATGCTGGCGGCCAGCAGCCCCTGCAGCAGGCCAGCCAGCAATGCCTCGGGACGCCAGGCGCTCAGTTGCACCACGACAACCAGCAGCGCGGCCACCAGCAGGCAGGCCAGCAGCTGCGCCAACAGGGCCGCCAGGGCAGGATAGCGGGCAAACAGGGCGCGGGGCATGCAGGCTCCTCTGAGCTGGCCGATAGACCGCCAGTTTAGCCGCCCTGCCCCCGCGTCCGGCAATCCTCTTGCAATACCACGCAGCAGGGCGCGGGCTGTTAAACTCGCTCAGTTTTTCCTCGCACTCAAACTCTCGGAACCTTCATGGCCAAACGCCAACTCAATCGCCGGCAAAACTGGCGGATCGAAAAAATCCAGGGGGAACGGGCTGCCCGCGCCGCCAAACGCGAATCCCAGGCCGAGCAGATTCTCGAAGGCGGCGACCTGGGACCGGAGCAGACCGGCCTGGTGATCGCCCACTTCGGTGTGCAGGTGGAGGTCGAAGCCCTGGAAGGTGTCCTGGCCGGCCAGGTGTTCCGCTGCCACCTGCGCGCCAACCTGCCAGCCATGGTCACCGGTGACCGGGTGGTCTGGCGCTCCGGCAACCAGGGCATTGGCGTAATCGTCGCCCAGCTGCCGCGCAGCAGTGAACTGTGCCGCCCCGATCCCCGCGGCCAGCTCAAGCCGGTGGCGGCCAATGTCGATCTGATCGTCATCGTCTTTGCACCCATGCCCGAGCCCCACGCCAACCTGATCGACCGCTACCTTGTGGCCGCCGAGCATGCCGGCATTCGCCCCCTGTTGCTGCTGAACAAGGCCGACCTGATCGATGAGCAGAACGCCGTGGCGCTCAATGCCATGCTCGCGGTGTACCGGCAACTGGGCTATCCACTGCTGGAGGTGTCTGCCCATCAGGGTGACGGCATGGAACAGCTCAAGCGCCAGCTAGACGGCCATGTCAGCGTGTTCGTCGGCCAGTCCGGGGTGGGCAAGTCCTCCCTGGTCAACAGCCTGCTGCCGGGCGTGGATACCCGCGTCGGCGCCCTGTCCGAGCTGACCGGCAAGGGCACCCATACCACCACCACGGCGCGACTGTTCCACTTCCCCGGGGGCGGCGAACTGATCGACTCGCCGGGTATCCGCGAGTTCGGCCTGGTGCATGTCAGCCGCGAGGATGTCGAGGCTGGCTTTATCGAGTTCAACGAGCTGCTCGGACATTGCCGCTTCCGCGACTGCAAGCACGACCGCGAGCCCGGCTGCGCCCTGCTCCAGGCCCTGCAGGACGGACGCATCCAGCCCCAGCGCATGGCCAGCTACCGGCATATCCTGGCCAGCCTGCCGCAGGTCGAGTACTGATACGAAAAGGCCGTGACAATTGTCACGGCCTTTTCTGATGCACACCCGCTCAGGGCTGATCGAAATTCAGCACCCCATCCTCGAAGATATTCAGCCGCTCGCGCAGCTGCCCGGGCTGTAGCGGCTCGTCGGCGGGAGGCGTGCTGATACGGCTGGGCAGCACCGGCGGCGCTGGATTCGACGCTTCCTCCCCCGCTTCGCCTTCGATGCTGCGCTGGGCCTTCTTGGTCAGCACCACGATATCGATACGCCGGTTCACCGGGTTAAGCGGGTTGTCCCGATCAAACAGCGCGGAGGAGGCATAGCCCACCACCCGGGCAACCTGTTCATCATCATAGCCACCGGCCACCAGCACGCGGCGCGCCGCATTGGCACGATCGGCCGACAGCTCCCAGTTGCCATAACCGCCGCGCCCGGCAAAGGGCTGGGCATCGGTATGGCCGCTGATGCTGATCTTGTTCGGCACCGCGGCAATGGTATCGGTGAGAGCCAGCAGGATGTCCTCGAAATAGGGACGCAACTGCGCACTGCCGGAGGCGAACATGGGCCGGTTCTCGGCATCCATGATCTGGATGCGCAAGCCATCCTGGGTGATCTCGAAGAGGATCTGATCCTTGAAGTTCTGCAGCTGCGGATTTTCCTCGACCTTGTTCTGCAATTCCTGCAACAGCAGTTCCAGGCGCTCGCGCTCGACCTCCTCGGCCAGGGACTCGGCCTGGGTCTTGTCCATATCCGAAGGGGCCCTGTCGTCGGGTGTCGACTCAGGATGCAGGGTACGGTCCGGCGAAGGAGTGGGCGAGCCGCCCAGGTCGATCACATAGGGGCTGGCGCTTTCGGAAAAGCCAATGGGGTCCTGGAAATAGCCGGAGATCAGCTTCTTCTGCTCCGGCGTGGCGGTGGTCATCAGCCACATCACCAGAAAGAAGGCCATCATCGCCGTGGCAAAGTCGGCGAAGGCGATCTTCCACGCGCCACCGTGGTGGCCGCCGGCAACCTTCTTGACCCGCTTGACGATAATCGGCTGGTTGTTCTCCATGGTTCAGCCTTTAGTTGCCGCGCATGGCTTGTTCAAGCTCGGTAAAGCTCGGGCGATGGGCCGGGTAGAGCACCTTGCGCGCAAATTCCACCGCCAGTGACGGCGGCATACCGGAGGCCGAGGCCACCAGGCCGGCTTTGATGGCTTCATAGACATTCAGTTCCTCCTTGGCATCGTGCTCCAGGGCATTGGACAGAGGGCCGAAGAAACCATAGGAGGCGAGAATACCGAGGAAGGTGCCGACCAGCGCCGAGCCCACCTTGTAGCCGATCATGGCGTTGTCGGCCTCGGCCAGAATGCCCATGGTAATCACGATGCCCAGTACCGCCGCCACGATCCCCATGGCCGGCAGGCCGTCGGCGATCTTGGCCACGGCATGGGCCGGATGTTCCAGGTCCTCCTTGAGACTGGTCAGTTCCATGTCGAACAGCCCCTCCAGCTCATGGGGGGCCATGTTGCCCGAGGACATGATGCGCAGGTAATCGCAGATATAGGCGGTCATGCGCTGGTCTTTGAGGATGCCTGGGTACTTGCTGAAGATGGGGCTGGCAGCAGGGTCTTCGATATCGGCCTCGATGGCCATCATGCCTTCACGGCGGCTCTTGTTGAGAATCTCGTAGACCAGCTTGAGCACATCCAGGTAATAGCCGTGAGTAAAACGCGAGCTGAACATGCTCAGGGACTTCTTGAACACGATCATAAAGGCACTGCCCGGGTTGGCCTGGAGAAACGCACCCAGGGCCGCACCGCCGATGATCAACACCTCATAGGGGTGTACCAGGGCCATAAACTGCCCGCCAGACAGGATAAAGCCGCCGATTACGCAGCCAAAAACGACGATAATCCCGAGAATTTTTACCATAGGAAGCAACTGGCCAGAGACGAGGAAAGGGGGCTTTGCAAAACAACCCTTCTATTTATCGGAAGTTTTGCGCGAGACTATAGCCAGTTAAGGTCAAAAGCCAGCTTGACTCAACCCGCATGCCCACAGCCCCGCCCCGCCCCCGCGCCCTGAATGACTGGCTCAAGCTGCTGGACGGTCAGCTGCTGCCCGTTTCCCTGGCCAGCCAGCAGATCGTCCGCCGCGCCCTGGCCGACAACAACAAGTCCCTGCGCGATATTGCCGAGCTGATGCAGCAGTGCCCGGCGCTGGCCCTGGCGGTGCTGCGCGAGGCCAATCGCCAGGGTGGCGGCCTGCACGAACCTACCGAAAGCCTGGAGGGCGCGGTCAACCGCCTTGGCCTGAGCCGCGTGGAGGCATTGCTCAAGCAGCTGCCGAGCCTGGACGAGCAGGATATGCCGCTGGCCCTGCGCCAGATCCAGCTGATCAGCCTGCACGCCAGCCAGCAGGCCAATGGTCTGTTCGGCGGCCGCCTGGCACGCCTGTGGCAGGAGGTGCACTGGGGCAGCCTGCTGTTTCTCGCGCCGATCTGGAGCCTGCTGGCGGCCTACCCGGAGCTGTTCGAGCGCTGGGAACAGCGGGTGCTGGTCAAGGGGGAAGCCGCCAGGCGGGTCGAGCAGGAAGAACTGGGCCTGCCACTGCTGCAGCTGTGCCTGGCCCTGAGCGAGCGCTGGCGCCTGCCGGAATGGATCATCCAGGGCTATCGCCTGCTGCTGGACGACCGCCGTCTGCTGGTCAGGGCCCTGCATATCGCCCGGGAAAACGAACATCCCCTGGAACAGCAACAACACCTGGATAACGATACCCACCTGCGCCGCTGGCTGACCCACCCGGCCAACAGCATCCTGCTGGCCAACGGCCTGGCGCTCTCGGCCCACTATGCCTGGAACGGTCAGCACAGTTTGCGCTGGCAACGCCTGAGCGGCCTCTACCTGCACCTACCCCTGGCCGAGGTGCAGCAACTGCTGCACCAGCAGGCGGTGATCAGTGCTCGCCAGCTCAACTGCCAGGACCTCTGGCACCCGGCCCAGGCCCTGCTCTGGCCCTGGGAGGCGCGCCATCTGCAGGCGCCCAAGGCCGAACCGATCAAGAAACCGGCCGAAGTCAGTGCCTGGCGCCAGCATTGCGCACAGCTGCTGGCCCAGCCCAGCAGCTTCGGCAATGTGCTGCAACTGACCCATTGCGCCAAGCAGGCCCTGCTGGCCTGCGGCATGAGCCGGCAGTTGCTGTTGCTGGCCGACCGCAGCCACAGCCGCCTGCTGGTGCAACAGCATGCCGGGCTGGACCCGGCGGCCGCCAGCCTCAGCCTCGACCCACAACAGAGCCAGGTCCTGCGGCGCCTGCTCGGCAGCCCGGGACAGCTGCGCCTGACCCCGGCCAATATCGCCCAGTTCTCCGCACTGTTACCTGGCAGCCTCAAGGCCCTGTTCCCCAGCGAACACCTGCTGCTGCGCTCCCTGGCCAGCAACGAGCGGGTGGTGATGCTGGTGGTGGCCGACCAGGCCGGCGCGCCCCTAAGCGATGCCCAGGTGCAGGTCTTCGGCAAGACCATCCAGTGTATCGAACGGGCGCTGACCACCTTTGCCCGCCGCCCCCGTTAGCATGAACGTCGCGTAGCGACGCCCTCCTTGCGCCCTTTTCCCCCGGGGATAAGGTGGCGCACAGCGCCGGATGAGGGCGGACATGTCACGATGACCTTCATCAATCGGGGCGTCGCTCGCGACATGCCCGTTAAGCCCCGCCCAGGCAATTGGGCTACAATCGCTGCCTTTTCATCCCATATGAGGCCTGGCATGACTGCCTTTGCTGACCTGCCCCTGCTGCTCGAACCCGCCCAGCTGGCCAGCCGCCTGGATGCCCCGGAGCTGATTCTGGTCGACCTGACCAGCCCTGCCCGCTATGCCGAGGGCCATATCCCCGGCGCGCGCTTCGTCGATCCCAAACGCACCCAGCTGGGCCAACCCCCAGCCCCCGGCCTGCTGCCCCGGCAGGAGGATTTGCAGCAGCTGTTCGGCGAACTGGGGCACAACCCGCAGGCGGTCTATGTGATCTATGACGACGAAGGCGGTGGCTGGGCCGGACGCTTTATCTGGCTGCTGGATATGCTCGGCCACAGCCGCTACCACTATCTGGATGGCGGCCTGCACGCCTGGCTGGCCGAAGGCCTTCCCCTGAGCCAGAATGTGCCGGCACCCGCCCAGGGCAGCGTCAGCCTGCACCTGCTGGATGCCCCCCTGGCCAGTCGCGAATACCTGCAGAGTCGCCTGGGTGCGGCCGACCTGGCCATCTGGGACGCCCGCTCGCCGGCCGAGTACCGCGGCGAAAAGATCCTGGCGCAGAAAGGCGGCCATATCCCCGGAGCGGTCAACTTCGAGTGGACCGCCGCCATGGACCCAGCCCGCGCCCTGCGCATCCGCCAGGATATGGCACAGGTCCTGCGCGAGCTGGGCATCACCCCGGACAAGGAACTGGTCACCCACTGCCAGACCCACCACCGCTCAGGCCTGACCTACCTGATCGCCAAGGCCCTGGGCTACCCGAGGGTCAAGGCCTATGCCGGCTCCTGGGGCGAATGGGGCAACCACCCCGACACCCCGGTCGAACTCTGATCCGCTTCCCATGCAAGGACACGCCATGAAACAGCGTCTGTTTATCGCCAGCCAGTACCTGCTGCCCCATCACCTGCTGTCGCGCCTGATCGGCTGCGCCGCCGAATGTCGTGCCGGTTGGTTCAAGAATCGCCTGATCACCTGGTTCGCCAGGCAGTATCAGGTCAACATGAGTGAGGCCCAGGTCGAAGAGCCGACGGCCTACCCGCATTTCAACGACTTCTTTACCCGCGCCCTGAAAGAAGGCGCGCGGCCCCTGGACCCGACCCCGGGCGCGGTGCTCTGCCCGGCCGACGGCGCCGTCAGCCAACTGGGCAAGATCGAACACGGCCGCATCTTCCAGGCCAAGGGCCACAGTTTCAGCCTGGTGGAACTGCTGGGTGGCGACAACGAACGCGCCGCGCCCTTTATGGGCGGCGAGTTCGCCACCATCTACCTGTCGCCCAAGGATTACCACCGGGTGCATATGCCCCTGGCCGGTACGCTCAAGGAAATGGTCTATGTGCCGGGCCGGCTGTTCTCGGTCAACCAGACCACGGCGGAAAACGTGCCTGAACTGTTCGCCCGCAACGAGCGAGTGGTCTGCCTGTTCGATACCGAGCGTGGCCCCATGGCCGTGGTACTGGTCGGCGCCATGATCGTGGCCTCCATCGAAACGGTCTGGGCCGGTCTGGTCACTCCACCCAAGCGCAGCCTGAAAACCTTCCGCTATGACGAGGCTGCCCGCGCCCCCGTGACACTGGACAAGGGCGCTGAAATGGGCCGTTTCAAATTGGGCTCCACCGCCATCGTCCTGTTTGGCCCCAAGCAGGTGCAGTGGGCCGCGCAACTGGGCGCCGGCAGTGCCGTACGCATGGGCCAGGGCCTGGGCCTGCCGCAAGGCAACTGATCGCACACAACGGGGCGTCCAGACCAGGTCGCCTCGCTGAACCCGCCCCCGACACCGGGGTCAAATCGACCAGACAAGTCAGACAGACCAGGCCGCTGCCTGCCAACAGGCCGTTGAAAAACGTAGGCGAGGCCGGCAAAACAAGGCGAAAACGGCCGAAAAGCGCAGTTTACGTATTGTAAATGAGCATTTGATTCGCTTCGCTCACCCCTCCGGGGCCGCGCTAAAGCACCTTCAGCCTTCGGCTGTGAGGCCGTTTCAACGCAGTATTGCCAACGCAGGTAGTTTTTCAACGGCCTGCCAACACGACCTTCGCCCTACCAGCGTATGGCTGCCATCAGCGGCAGATGCTGCTAGAGTCGAGCATAGGCCCACTTTCGCCCAACAGGCGCGCTGGAGTATCCGAGTCAGCATGGATAAACAGAACCCACACCTTATGCTGCGCGTCACCGCGCCGGACAAGCAGAGCCTGTCATTCTGCAATGCCGAGCCGCGTGACCTGAAGCGCTGGGTGGCCGGTCTGCCCAAGGCCAACATCGGTGAAACCGCTCGCCAGCTGTACCAGGCCCTGGTGGAACTCAACCAGTTGCTGACCCCCTCGGAAAACCGCCTGCAGCTCTTGGAGTTGCTGCGCCCCGAGGTGTATTTCGTCTGCAAGCAACTGGAGCGGCACTTTCTCAACCAGGCCATCGTCCTCGACGAACGCCCGCGCAAGGTGGCGAACCTGTGTCAGGCCCTGCAGAACCACCTGGCCATCGGCTACAAACTGATCATCAGCCGCCTGCTCAGCCAGAACAACAATGAGCGCACGCCCCTGCTGACCGTGGCCCTGCAGCGAGCCATCCATAGTCTCAACGGCCCCCTGATGCGTGCCAGTCAGCTGTACTGCCCGGTGCCCGAAGGCCTGTGGCTGGAGCTGCATCAGCTGTACCTCATCGCCCAGGGCCGCAACCTGCACAAGACCCGGGTACGCGATGTCCTGGCACGCCATACCGACGGCCTGAGCGTGGAACAGAGCTACCTGGTCGCCCTGCTGCTCGGCTGCGCCCGCTGCAACCAGATGCGCCAGCAATCCATCGCCCTACTGGCGGAGATCCTCGAACCCTGGAGCGCACTGGTCAAACTGCAGAGTGGCGTAGCGGCGAGCAGCCTGTTTGCCGTCGCCCCGCAACAGGATGCGCCACCTCGCTATACCTCGCTGTTCCAGCCCAGCGAGCTGGTCAACGGTCTGGGCCTGGACCCCACCGAACTGGTGGATGCCATCAAGGAATACCTGCTGCTACCGGCCGAACAGCAGGAACAGGCGCGCCTGAGCGTGCCCCACGGGGTCAGCCAGGACATGCTGCAGCACCTGGCCGCGGCCTGGGGCGATATTGCCGAGCGCTCGTTCCAGCGCATGACCAGCCAGGGGCATCTGAGCCTGTGCATCGGCATGAGCGCCCTGCATTACCACCTGGCTGGCCGGCGCAGCTTCAACGAGGTGCTGCAACGCCCCCTGGAAACGGCCAGCGCCACCTTCGACAGCCCCGACAGCAACAGCGCGGACGTCTGGTCGACCGCCTTCGACGCGGAAAAACTGCACAGCTGGAAAACAGCCCACCCGACCGAAGAGATCCAGTACAGCAAGCCCGCCCAGGCTGACGCCCCTGCCGAAATCAACCCGGCGGAGAGCTACCCCACCTTTGAGCTGAACATCATCAACACCAGCCCCGGCGGCTACTGCCTGTCCTGGCCCAAGGAGGTACCGAGCCAGCTGCAGGCCGGCGAACTGCTCGGCATCCGCAGCCAGGCCCAGCAGAGCTGGAGCGTCGCCGTGGTCCGCTGGATCCGCCAGGTACGGGGTGGCGGCACGCAGATGGGCATCGAGCTGATCGCCCCCTATGCCCAATCCTGCGGCCTGCAACTGGTGCGCAAGGCCGATCAGAGCAGCCAGTTCCTGCGCGCCCTGCTGCTGCCGGAAATCAGCGCCATCTCCCGCCCCGCCAGCCTGATTACCGCCCGCCTACCCTTCCAGGAAGGCAACAAGGTACTGATCAATATCAATGGCGAGGAACGCCGCGCTGTGCTCAACCGCAAGCAGGCCAGCACCGGCAGTTTCAACCAGTTCGAGTACCGCAGTGTCGACCAGCCGCCGAGCGAGCCTGGGAAGCCTGTCACAGCTACTGGCGCGCAAAAATCCCATGGGGAGGAAGACTTTGACTCACTCTGGAAGTCACTGTAGATTGCCGACGCACGTCCTTTTGTCGCCTTTTCGCGCCCGTTTGGCGCTGATCTGACCAGCTATGGCCATCGAAAAAAAAACCATTCGGCTACTTATTCTCGAAGACTCGCAAAACGAGGCGGAGCGGCTGGTCAGCCTGTTCCGTAATGCCGGCCATGCCACCCGCGTGCACCGCCTGACATCCAGCGACGACCTCAACACTGCGCTGCAGCAAAGCTGGGACCTGCTGATCTGCGCGCCCCATAGCGAGCAGCTGCCGCCCGGCGAAGCCATGGGCATTATCCGCCGCGCCGCCAAGGACATCCCCATCATCCAGCTGCTGGCGGACAACGACTCCGACAGCGTGACCGAAGCCCTGATGCTCGGCGCCCAGGATGCCCTGCCCCAGGGCGAAGATGAGCGCCTGGTGCTGGTAGCCAAGCGCGAGCTGGTCAACCTGGAAGAACGCCGCGCCCGCCGCACCGCCGAAATCGCCCTGCGTGAAGCGGAGAAGCGCTGCCATTTGCTGCTGGAAAGCTCGGTGGACGCCATCGCCTACGTCCACGACGGCATGCATATCCACGCCAACCGCGCCTATCAGGAGCTGTTCGCCTACGAAGATGCCGACGAACTGGAAGGCATGCCGATGATCGACCTGATCGCCGGCAGCGACCAGTCCGGTTTCAAGGACTTCCTGAAGAACTACCAGAGCACCGAAGGCCAGGCCGAACTCAACTGCAGCGGAGTCAAAGCCAATGGCCAGAGCTTCAAGGCGCAGATGAGCTTCTCCCCGGCCACCTATGATGGCGAGCCCTGCATCCAGGTGGTGATACGCGCCGAAACCGGCAATGCCGAACTGGAAGAGAAACTGCGCGAGATCAGCACCCAGGATCTGGTCACCGGCCTGTTCAACCGCGTGCATTTCCTGGAGCTGATGGACGCGGCCGCCGAGCGCGCGATCAATGCCGGCCAGCCGGCCAGCCTGGCCTATATCCGTGTGGATCGTTATGCCAGCCTGCTGGCCGATATCGGCCTGGCGGGCATCGACCTGCTGCTGACCGACATGGCCAACCTGCTACGCGCCCACTTCCCGGAAAACGCCAAGATCGCCCGCTTCGGCGATGACGTGTTTACCGTACTGCAGCCCGGCAGCACCCCGGAACAGGCCCGCCCGAGCTATGAGGCGCTGCTGAAGAAGGTTGAAGGGCACCTGTTCGATATCAGCGGGCGCACCGTACAGACCACCCTGTCCATTGGCGGCGCCGGTCTCAACGAAAAGACCGCCAAGGCCCAGGACGTGATCGACCGCGCCCATCGCTGCGCCGACGAACTGAGCGACGGCAACGCGCTCAAGCTGTTCAATCCGGCCGACGAACTGGCCGCCGCCGCCAGCCGCGGCAACGTCGTCGCCATGGTCCAGCAGGCCCTGGAAAACAACAGCTTCCGCCTGCTGTTCCAGCCCATCATCAGCCTGCGCGGCGACAACTTCGAACACTACGAAGCCCTGCTGCGCCTGATGGGTCCCCAGGGCGAAGAAGTACCGCCCCTGGAGTTTCTCGCCGCCGCCAAGGAAGCCGGCCTGGCCGAGAAGATCGATCGCTGGGTGATCCTCAATGCCATCAAGCTGCTGGCCGACCACCGCAGCAAGGGCCATGACACCCGCCTGTTCGTCCACCTGTCCAGTTCCAGCCTGCAGGACGCGACCCTGCTGCCCTGGCTCAGCGTGGCCCTGAAGGCCGCACGCCTGCCGGCCGACTCCCTGGTATTCCAGTTCAGCGAACCGGATGCGGTGGCCTACCTGAAACAGGCCAAGACCATCAGCCATGGCCTCAAGGAGCTGCACTGCAAGGTAGCCCTGACCCAGTTCGGCTGCGCCCTCAACCCCTTCAATACGCTCAAGCACCTGCATGTCGACTTCGTCAAGATCGACGGCTCCTTCGCCCAGGACCTCGGCAACGCAGAAAACCAGCAAGCCCTCAAGGAACTGCTGGCCAGCCTGCACGCCCAGGCCAAGCTGACCATCGTGCCCTTCGTCGAGAGCGCCAGTATCCTGGCCACCCTCTGGCAGGCCGGGGTCAACTATATCCAGGGCCAGTACCTGCAGGGCCCGAGCCAGGCCATGGACTACGACTTCGCCGCCGGCGACGAATAGCTTCACACCAACAACAAGGGCGCCATCGGGCGCCCTTGTTGTTTATACCGATCGACCTATTCCAGCCCGTCGCGGTCGCGAAAGCCCAGCAGATAGAGAATGCCATCCAGGCCCAGGGTGGAGATGGCCTGCTTGGCCGACTGCTTGACCAATGGCTTGGCCCTGAAGGCCACACCCAGGCCAGCCAGGCCGAGCATCGGCAGATCGTTGGCACCATCCCCCACGGCGATGCACTGTTCCAGCTGCAGCCCTTCGCGCTGCGCCAGCTCACGCAGCAGGTCAGCCTTGCGCTGGGCATCGACGATCGGCTCAACCGCGACCCCGGTGACCTTGCCATCGACGATCTGCAGCTCGTTGGCATACACATAGTCGATGCCCAGTTTGGCCTGCAGCTGCTTGGCAAAGTAGGTGAAACCACCGGACAGGATGGCGGTCTTGTAGCCCAGACGACGCAGCTCGGCGAACAGGGTCTCGGCGCCCTCGGTCAGGCGCAGCGAAGCACCGATGCCCTCCAGCACGGTCTCCGGCAGCCCCTGCAGCAAGGCCAGGCGCTCCCTGAAACTGGCGGCAAAATCCAGCTCGCCACGCATGGCCCGCTCGGTGATCTCGGCCACCTGCTCGCCGACCCCGGCGGCCTTGGCCAGCTCGTCGATCACCTCGGCCTCGATCAGGGTCGAGTCCATATCGAATACCGCCAGGCGGCGGTTACGGCGGAACAGCGAATCACGCTGGAAGGCGATATCAACGTTGAGCTCCTGGGCCACGCTGAGGAACTCGGCACGCAGCGCCACCGGATCGGCCGGCTCGCCGCGCACGGAAAACTCGATGCAACCCTTGCCCTGCTCGGCCGGCATATCCAGCGGCATGCGCCCGGACAGGCGATCGATATGGTCGATATTCAGGCCGTACTTGGCAGTAATCGCACTGACGCGCTGCAATTGCTCGGCGGTGACCTTGCGGGTCAACAGGGTGACGATATGCCGGGCCTTGCCCTGGCCACTCACCCACTGCTGATAGTCCGCCTCGGATACCGGAGTGAAACGCACCTGCTGATCCAGCTCGTAGGCGGTAAACAGAATATCCTTGAGCACCGAGGAGGCCTGGGCGGTACCGGGGATTTCCACCAGAATGCCGAACGACAGGGTGTCATGGATAACGGCCTGGCCGATATCGAGAATATTCACCCCGCCCTGGGCCAGCACGCCGGTGATGGCAGCCGTCAAACCGGGGCGGTCTTCGCCGGTGATATTGATCAGGACGATTTCGCGCAAGGCCAGGTCTCCACAGGGCATTAGGGACAGCGGCCTGTCGAACGGGTCACAGGCCAGGGAAATGACCCGCATTCTACCCGCTTTGCGCGGCAAACAGCCACGCACGGCGCTTTGCCCCCTGCGGGCGGCTGGCTATACTGCGCGCCAACTCCAGTCGATACGAGCCGCGCTCTGTGAACCGGCCCAACCCCGCCAAATCCGATAATTTCTTTATTCTGCTGTTTCAGGCCCTGCGTCAGCGACGCATACCCCTGGTGCTGCGCATCGCCAGCCACAGCCTGCTGCTGGTGGCCCTGGCGCTGCTGATCTATGCCTGGGTGATTGGCATGCAGTTCAAGCACGCCATGCAGCAACAGGCCGAAGCCCTGGGCAGCAGCCTGATCACCCAAACAGCCGCCTCGGCCACCGAGTTGCTGGTGACCAACGACATCCTCAGCCTCAACGTGCTGCTCAGCAACCTGGTGAAGAACCCGCTGGTGGCCCACGCCGCCATCTACAGCGTGGACAACCGCATTCTGGCCGAATCCGGCGTGCGCCCGAGCAAGGACATGCTGGGGGAGACCCAGGGGCTGTATTCCACCCCCATCACCTTTCAGGAAGTGATAGCCGGCCAGCTGCATATCAGCCTGGACATGCAGCAGTTCCAGCACCCCATGACCATCAGCCTGCAGAGCATGGGCATCCTCAGCCTGATCCTGCTGGCCCTGACCCTTAGCCTGAGCATGCGCCTGGGCCGGCATATTGCCATGCCCCTGCTGCAGCTGCGGGTCTGGCTGCGCGACCCCGACGATCCGGCTCCCGGTGCCGGACGCCAGGACGAAATCGGCGACCTGGCCCGCCAGCTGCAAAGCCGCCTGGTACCGCCCCGCCCCACCCCGCCCAGGCTCGACCCGGTTTACGATGCCGAGCCTGCGCTCGGTGAAGACGACTACGACGCCGATGATTATGGCGACGAGGATTATGGCGACGAGGATTATGTCGAAAGCCTGCCCCAGACCCAGGATGACAGCGACTTTATCGTCCCCGACCTGGGCGAGACGGACTTCGATGAACTGGACGCAACGGATCTGCCGCACGCACCGCGGCATGAACAACCGGCAGACGCGGACGACCCCTTTATCGACCTTGGCGCCGAAGAAGACGAGCAGCCCGCCTTGCCCGCCACCGCGCCCGCGGCCCAGGCCTGCGCCGTGCTGGCCATCCAGCTCGGCGCCCAGGAACAGTTGCGGCGCCTGCCGCGGGCGCGCCTGCTGGAGTTGCTGCAACGCTACCGCGACTGCCTGAGCCAGGCCGCGGCACTGTACCAGGGCCAGCTGCACACCCTGAGCGATGGCAGCAGCCTGATGCTGTTCCATCAGCAGCACAGCGGCGAGGATTACCTGACCCACGCCATCTGCTGCGGCGAGCTGATGCGCGCCCTGGGCCATGCCCTGCAGATCGAGGTGGCCGACAGCGGCATCACCCTGCAGCTGCAGCTGGGCCTGACTAGGGGCGAAGGCCTGCTGGAGCTGAGCCAGGGCGACCTGCTGCTCAGCGAAAGTACCCAGAACGCCCTGGCCCTGTCCCAGCACAGCCGCAACCTGCTGCTGGTGGAGCGGGCCATCGCCGATGATCCACGGGTAGGCGACTGCGCCCGTATCCGCGCCATCGCCAGCCCCCAGGGTGCCTGCTGTGTGGAGCGTCTGCTGGAACCCTATCCGGCCCTGCTGGAGCGGCAACTGGGGCGCATGCACTAACAGGCATGCCGCGACGGCACCCCGAACGATGAAAGTCTGCACGGCATGCCCACCCTCATCCGGCGCTTCGCGCCACCTGCTCCCAGAGGGAGAAGGGCAGCAAGGAGGGCGTCGCTGCGCGACTTTAACGCTAAAGCGTAGACACCCAACTGCCTGGGCGCCCCCCGATTTAGCCTGAGAGGCGCCGGATAAGGGCAGGCATGCCACGAATGCTTGCGCTCGCGGCATGTGCGTTAGAAGCGAAACACCTCGGCCTCATTGCGCGACGGTTCGGCCACCGGGATACGGGGCGCGGGAGCCGGCGCCTGGGCGGGCTTGTTGCTGGCGGGTTTGCGCGCCGGCGGCAGCGGCGCCGCGGGGCTGGCCTGGCCATACTGGCGGGTGGCATCGACCAGCAAGCCGGCCAGTTGCTGCAGCAACTGACTCTGGGCCTGCACCTGATCGGCCAGCGAGCCCTGGTGCGGCTGCTGCAGGCGAATCAGACGACCATCGAGCAACTTGCCATCGCCCCCCGAGAGGCGCCACTGGGCGTCCAGCACGGCGGGTTGCTGCGGTCCCGAATCCAGACGGGTAATCGACAGAGCCAGGCGCAGTGCCGGCTCGAAACCCGGTGTAGCCGGTGCCAGCTGCACCCGCTGGCTGTCCAGGCGGGTGGCCAGTTGGCGCAGCAACTGCTGCTCGATATCCCGGGCCAGGTTGCCGGCCCACCGGGCATCCTCCGCCGTCACCAGACTGTCATCGGGCTGGCGCTGCAACAGCGCCTCGCGCTGCAGGTAATCGGCCACGGTCACCGGCCCCAGCAGCAGTGCCAGGCCCTGCTGATTGCTCGGCATCTGCCATTCGCCACCATTGAGTTGGTACAGCGGCACCGGTTGGTAGCGGGTGCAACCCGCCAGCCCCAGGCTGGCGGCCAGCAGCATGGTCAGCGCCACACGCATTGTGCTCATCGTTTTATCCTGCCGGATCGAAACCCGGCTTATGCCAGAAAAACCGCGGCGCACAGCGCAGCGGTGAATGCGTATCATCCAGGCAAATGCCGGGCAACTCCAGCCCGGCGTCACACTCAACTGGCCAGCGGCTCCACCAGCAGGCTGTCGACCCGCTGGAAACCGCGCGGCAGCTTGTTGCCGCGCCGCCCCCGCTCGCCCTTGTAGTGCTCCAGATCGTCCGCCTTGAGGGTCAGGGTACGCTTGCCGGCCTGCAATACCAGGCTGGCACCGCTGGGCAGCACCGCCAGGTCGGTGAGGTATTCCTCGCGGCTGGCCACCCGCTCGCCGGGAATGCCGATGATCTTGTTGCCCTTGCCCTTGGCCAGTTGCGGCAGATCCGCGACCTTGAACAGCAACAGCCGGCCCTCGGTGGTCACCGCTGCCAGCCAGTCTTCCTCGCGGTTGGCCAGCGGCTTGGGCGGCACCACCAGGGCGCCGGCAGGCAGGCTGAGCAGCGCCTTGCCGGCCTTGTTCTTGGCCTGCAGGTCCTCGCCCTTGACCACGAAGCCGTAGCCGGCATCCGAGGCGATCACATACAGGGCGTTGTCGTCCGGCAGCAGCACACAGTCGAAGGTCGCCCCCGGTGGCGGGGTCAGGCGGCCGGTCAGCGGCTCGCCCTGGCCCCGGGCGGACGGCAGGCTATGCGCCGCCAGGGAATAACTGCGCCCGGTGGAATCGATAAACACCGCGTACTGGTTGGAGCGCCCCGGGGCGGCCGCCTTGAAACCATCGCCGGCCTTGTAGGACAGCCCCGTGGCGTCGATATCGTGGCCCTTGGCGCAGCGTACCCAGCCCTTCTCCGACAGCACCACGGTGACCGGCTCGGTGGGCATCAGCTCGGTTTCCGACAGGGCGCGGGCCTCGGCGCGCTCGACGATCGGCGAGCGGCGGGCGTCGCCATACTTCTCGGCGTCGTCGAGGATTTCCTGGCGCACCAGCTTCTTCAGCTTGGTCTCGCTGCCGAGCAGGGCCAGCAGCTTGTCGCGCTCCTTGGCCAGCTCGTCCTGCTCGCCACGGATCTTCATCTCCTCCAGGCGCGCCAGCTG
>OGCL01000984.1_pt1 | contig 26823 bp, 26 predicted proteins | sample 1570041 | NCBI WGS metagenome assembly OGCL01 (sample SAMN06266162, study PRJEB24511) | hot springs metagenome | isolation source: Hot spring water | place: South Africa: Limpopo | collected 2015-06-22 | reverse complement strand
CTGGGCGTGGCCCTGCCGCTGCTGGCCTTCGGCGTGCTGCGCGGCCTGGGCTTCGACCGGGTCAATGCGGCGGCGGTAGCGGCTCACTATGGCTCGGTCAGCGCCGGTACTTTCGCCGTGGTGGTGGCCTATATGTTGGCCAAGGGCATCGAGTTCGAGAGCTATATGCCGTTGTTCGTGGCGATTCTGGAGATTCCGGCGATCCTGGTGGGTATCCTGCTGGCCAAGGGCATTGCCCGGGGCACCGACTGGGGCGAGCTGGGCCGGGAAATCTTCCTCGGCAAGAGCATCATGCTGCTGTTGGGTGGCCTGGTGATCGGCGCGATTGCCGGCAAGGAGGGCATCAAGCCCCTGGAGCCGCTGTACACCAGCATGTTCAAGCCGGTGCTGGCGTTCTTTCTGCTGGAGATGGGCCTGATCGCCTCCGGCCAGCTGGGCGCGCTCAAGCAATTCGGTCTGCGCCTGCTCGGTTTTGCCCTGCTGATGCCACTGTTCGGTGCCCTGGTGGGGGCTTTGCTGGCGCGCTTTATGGGCCTGAGCCTGGGCGGCACCGCGGTGCTCGCCACATTGGCCGCCTCGGCGTCCTATATCGCCGTGCCGGCGGCCATGCGCCTGGCTCTGCCCGAGGCCAATCCGTCGCTGTCACTGACCGCCTCGCTGGGTATAACCTTTCCCTTCAATATCCTGATCGGCATACCGCTCTACCTGTTGTTGGCCGAGCAACTGATCGCCTGGGGACTCTGAAATGGATGCACATACCCGTACCCTGCTCACCGTGATCTGCGAGGCAGCTCTGGAGAAGAAACTGGTGGCCGACCTGGAGCAGCTCGGCGCTCCCGGCTGGACCATCTCCGACGCCCGCGGCCGCGGTGGCCGAGGTGTGCGCAGCGCCGGCTGGGACACCGAAGGCAATATCCGCGTGGAAATCATCTGCGCCCGCGACCTGGCCGAACGCATCGCCGAGCATCTGCAGGCGCGCTACTACGCCAACTTCGCCATGGTCTGCTACCTGGCCCAGGTAGAGGTGCTGCGCCCGGAGAAGTTCTAGTCGGTATTGCAAGTGATCCCGGATTGCGCCGGGGCTTATCCGGGCTACGGATGGGCGTAGCCCGGACAAGCGCAGCGTAGTCCGGGGCTTTACCAACAAGGAGGTTGGCATGGTCAATTACCGGCGCGTACGGCTGGCCGGAGGCACTTATTTCTTCACCCTGACCCTCAAGGATCGCCGCAGCGATCTGTTGGTCCGTCGTATCGACTTGTTGCGCAATGCCCTGCAGCAAGTGAAGCGGCGGCGCCCATTTACCCTATCTGCTGTGGTGGTGATGCCCGACCACCTGCATCTGTTGGTGCAAATGCCACAGGGCGATAGCAATTACTCAGCCCGTCTGCGGGATTTCAAAGCGCTGTTCGTCAAGTCGCTCAGGGCTGCCGGTGAGCCCATCAGGCTCAACAACAGAGGCGATGCGGGTATCTGGCAGGCGCGTTTCTGGGAGCATCTGATCCGCGATGAGCAGGACTTCGCGGCCCATGTGGCTTATATCCATTTCAATCCGGTCAAGCATGGCTATGTTCAGCGAGTCATGGATTGGCCGTTTTCCAGCTTTCATCGCTTTGTGCGTCAGGGTCTGTTGCCAATAGATTGGGCGGGTGGTGAACAGCTTGAACTGGCCGGCGGCGACTGAGTGGCCTCCCCGGATTGCGCCGGGGCTTATCCGGGCTACGGATGGGGGTAGCCCGGACAAGCGATAGCGCCGTCCGGGATTTTGCCCTCCCCGGATTGCGCCGGGGCTTATCCGGGTTACGGATGGGGGTAGCCCGGACAAGCGCAGCGCCGTCCGGGGGCTTGGTCTCCCGGATTGCGCCGGGGCTTATCCGGGCTACGGATGGAGGGTAGCCTGGACAAGCGATAGCGCAGTGCGTGATTGCCGCTGGGCTGTGATCAGTGCCGCCGGGCGGGCGTCTACCAGCCAGTGCCCGGGATGGTCCCGGGCGTTGTGCCGAGATGCAGATGCAAGCGCTGTTAAAGCAGATCCTCGATGAAGTGCGCCCCCTGCTTGGCCAGGGCAAGGTGGCCGACTATATCCCCGCCCTGGCCGATGTGCCGGGCAACCAGCTGGGCATTGCGGTGTACAGCAATGACGGCGAGCTGTTCTACGCCGGTGATGCGCGCACGGCCTTTTCCATCCAGAGCATTTCCAAGGTGTTCAGCCTGGTGCAGGCCATTGGTCATAGCGGCGAGGCCATCTGGCAGCGCCTGGGCCATGAGCCGTCCGGGCAGCCGTTCAATTCCCTGGTGCAGCTGGAGTTCGAGCGTGGGCGGCCGCGCAATCCCTTTATCAATGCCGGCGCCCTGGTGATCTGCGATATCAACCAGTCGCGCTTCGCCGCCCCGGCGCTGTCGATGCGCGACTTCGTCCGCCGCCTGGCCGGCAACCCCGAGGTGCTGGTGGATAACCGGGTGGCCGAATCCGAGTACCAGCACCGCGCGCGCAATGCGGCGGCGGCCTACCTGATGCAGTCCTTCGGCAACTTCCATAACGAGGTGGAGGCGGTGCTGCGCAGCTACTTCAGTTGCTGCGCCCTGCGCATGAGCTGCGTCGACCTGGCCCGGGCCTTCTGCTTTCTGGCCAATCAGGGCTACTGCAAGCACAGCGGCGAGCAGATTCTCAGCCCGCGCCAGACCAAGCAGGTCAACGCCATCATGGCCACCAGCGGCCTGTACGACGAGGCCGGCAACTTCGCCTACCGGGTCGGTCTGCCGGGCAAGAGCGGCGTGGGCGGCGGTATCGTCGCGGTGGTGCCGGGGCGTTTCAGCGTGTGCGTGTGGTCACCTGAGCTGAATGCCGCCGGCAACTCCCTGGCCGGGATCAAGGCCCTGGAGCTGCTTAGCGAGCGGATTGGCTGGTCGGTGTTTTGAGGGGCTCGGCGCGGATTGCCGCATGCCACAGCGGCCGATAATCCCGTAACCGCTCCAGGCGCCAGGCGGCCAGGCTGAACAGCAGGCTGAGCAGGGCACCGCACAGCAGCAGGGCCTGGTCGGCGGGCAGCTGTTCCAGCAGCAAACCGGCGCCCAGACCGCCGGCGGCCGGCACCACCTGACTGGTGATGGTGTAGAGGCTGAGCAGGCGCCCGCGCAGGGCGGTTTCGCTTTCCTGTTGCAGCAGGGCGACGATCAGGCTGACCGCAATCCCGGCGCCCATGCCGTTCAGGCCCAGGCAGAGCAGCGCGCCAGCCAGGCTGCCCTGGGCGCCCAGGGCACTCAGGGCCAGACCGCTGAGCAGGGCACAGGCCAGCAGCACTCGGCCCTGACCAAAGCGGCGGGCCAGGGGCAGGGCCAGGGCACCGCCCAGCAGCAGGGCCAGGGCCAGGGCGCCGAGAAACAGGCCGCGGCCCAGTTCACCGAGCAGCAGGTGCTGCTGGGCGAAGCGCGGCAGCATCACCTGGATCGGCCCCATGGCCAGGTAGATCAGCACGGCGCTGAGCAGCGCCTGGGCCAGCAGCGAGGTGCCGAGGGCATAGCCCAGGCCCTGGCGGATGCGTTGCAGCACATGGCCGTCGCCGCCCAGGGCCGGCACCCGCAGGCCCAGCAGCAACAGCGCGGCCAGGGCAAACAGGCCCAGGCCCAAGCCATGCACCGCTTCCCAGCCGCCCTGCAGGCGGGCCAGGGCCAGCAGCAGCGGGGCCAGGCCAAAACCGAGCATCACCAGGGCATTGAACAGCACCGCCAGGCGTGCCTGCTCGGCGCCGGCCAGGCGGCCGAGCAGGGCCATGCGCGCCGGCGCCAGCAGGGCCCAACCGACCCCGGCGCAGCTGGCGCCGAGCAGGTACAGCGGCACGCCAAACGGGCTGAAGCGGTGGGCGGCGGCCAGCGCCAGCAGGGCCAGCGCGAAGGCGCCATGGGCCAGCTGGGCGATACGCTGTGGCGAGTGCTGGTCGCACCAGGCGCCGGCCGGCCAGCCGAGCAGCAGCGGCACGCCGAAGCACAGGGCGAAGCCGGCGCCGGCCAGGGCATCGCGGCCCCAGACGTCCTGGGCGTAGAGGATCACTGTGTAGTTGGTCAGGTGCCCGGCGAGAAAGCCGGCCAGGCAGGCGATAAAGAAGCGGATCAGATCCCAGCGGCTGTAGGCGGGCACGGCAATCTCCACAAGGCGGGCGGGCGCAGGGCGCCCGCCGAAGGTGCCATCACTCGCCGGGAATCAGGCGGATCAGGGTCGGCTGGCCGTCTTCGATCTGCCAGCTGGGGAAGGCGCTGTTGCTGGTGTAGATGCTGCCATCGGCGGCGATTTCCACATCCCGGGTAAAGCTGACCTTGCGCGGCAGCGGGTAGGTACGCCACTGGCTGCTGGCGATATCCAGGCGCAACAGGGTGTCGGAACTGGTGCCGTTGACCCAGACCTGCTGGCGCTGGCGGTCGACATTCAGCGAGTAGGGGGTTTCCACGCCATTGATCGCGCTGGGCAGGGGGAAGTCGGTAAAGCTGCCATCGGCCGGGCGATAACGCACGATCTTGCCCTCGGGGAAGGCGCTGATCCACAGGTCGCCCACGGCATCCACGCGCATCCGTCGCGGTGCCTGGAACGGGGTGTCGATCACCTGCACGCTGTCGTCGGTCGGGTCGATCACGCCAATGGAGTCGGCATGCAGGCGGGCGAACCAGACCTTGCCGTCCGGGGCGATGTCGATGCCATAGGGCATGGGCATGCCGCTGACCCGCTCGTCCACCGGCAGCCAGTGCATCGGCAGGCCCCAGTTCATCAGCTTGCGCACCACGCCGTTGAGGGCCAGGCCGATGGACTCCTTGGTGCTGCGCGAGGGCAAGTCGTAGAGGCGGAACTCGCCGCTGGCCCGGTCGAAGCGCGCCACCTGATTGGACAGCGCCAGGGTGAACCAGACCCGGTCCTGGGCGTCGATACGCACTGTGTGCGGGTACAGGCCCTTGGCGAAATAGTGGGTGGTAAAGGTCTTGCTGGCCGGGTCGAACTCGAACAGGCGGCGCTGCAGCGAGGGGGTGATAAAGATATGCCCGTCCTTCGGCGACTCGGCGAAGGAGTGGATGCCGGCGGTGGTTTCCAGCTTGGGGTAGGTCTTCAGGCGGCCGCTGAACAGCCCGCCGATCTCGTCGCCCGCATCCACCGGGGTCTTGTAGACCACGGCCTGGCCGGTGCGCGGGTCGATCTCCCACAGGCGGTCCTGCAGGTTGTCGCCGACATAGACCTTGCCGTTGGAATGCAGCAGCAGGTCGTGCATCTGCGAGAAGGCATCACCCAGGGGCCATTCGACAATCCGGCTGCTGCTCAGGTGAGCCTCCCAGGGCTTGGCCCGGGGCACCTTGTGCGGGTTCTGCCGCAGGTCGCTGTAGCCCTTGTGGAACACCTCCAGCAGCGGCTTTTCACGTTGGCTGGCCGGGCGCGCGCCGTAGGCGATCATGCGCTCCAGCACCTGCTGCCATTCCTCCATACTGCGCTCGCGGCGCATAAAGAAGCTGCCCTGCTGGTGGCAGAAGCCGCACTGCTCCAGGGCGGTCTTGCGCAGGGCCTCGTCGCCGCCGAAGTCGAGGGCGGCGAACCAGGCGTTGGCCGGCTGCTGAGCGGCCAGGGCGGCCGGGTCGGTTTCCGCCTGCAGGCGCAGGTCGAGCACGGCATCGTGGGCCACGCCGCTCTGTTGCAGGTCGCGGTAGCCGGGTACGCGCACCCGCAGGTTAAGGCTGACCGGCTCGGCGTAGTCGATCTGCAGGCGCCCGTCGGCGCCGCTGAAGCCGGTGATCTCCGGGCTGATGCGCTGCTCGCTGCGCTCACGCGGGTAGCCGTTGTCGTCGCCGGCGGCGCGCCAGGGCCGTTCGGCCTTGAGGCTGACCATGGCCTGCGCCAGGGGCTGGCCGTCTGCGTCGCTGATCTGCAGTTGCAGGGCGCCAGCCGGCAGGCTGATGGCGAGTAGAAGCAGGGTGACAATCGACTTAGGCATGCTGCATCCCCTGGGCATCGAGAAAGGCAATAAAGGCTTCGCGGCTGCTGTAGCGCGGGGTATAGCCGAATTCCTGCTTGAGCCGCTGGTTGGCCAGCACCGGGCGGTAGCGCAGAAAGTCCACCTGCTCGGGGCCGTACTGGGACAGGCGCAGCGGCTTGAGCACGGCCAGCAGGCCACGGATCAGCCCGGCGGGCAGGGGCAGGTAGGGCTTGCCGAGAATCCCGGCGATCTCGCGCAGGCTCAGGGCGCCGTCGCCGGCCAGGTTGTAGATGCCGCAGGCGCGCCGCTCCAGGCCACGGATGATGATGCTGACCACGTCCTGATCCCAGATAAACACAAAGCGGCTGTCGCGGCCGCGAATGCCCAGCACCCGTGGCTTCTTGAACATATCGGTGATCTGGTTATCGACCCGTTTACCGAGCACGGTGCCGGGGCGCAGGATCAGCTGGCCCAGCTGCGGATGCTGCTGCCGCGCCGCCGCCAGCAGTTCTTCCACCTCGCGCTTGTGCTTGGCATAAGCGAACTGCGGATGGCCGCGCAGCGGCTGCTGTTCATCCAGCCACTCGGCATTCTCGGCATGGTAGCCATAGGCCGCGCCGGAGCTGGTGACGATCAGCTGCTCGACGCCCTCGCGCGCCGCTGCCTCGACCAGGGCCCGGGTGCCGCCCACGTCGATGGCGTGCAACTGCGCCTCGCCCATGCCCGGCGGCGGGGTGACCACCGACGCCAGGTGGACGATGGCCTGGGGCTGCCAGCGCGCCACGCACTGCTGCACCGCCAGGGGCTGGCCCATATCCAGTTGTACGGGCTCGACATTGACCGGTATACCGGCGCGGTTCAGGGGGCGGATATCGCAGGCGATCAGGCTCCAGTCGGGGTGCTGGACAGCCAGCTGATCGAGCAGTTGGCGACCGATAAAGCCGGCCGCTCCGGTAATCAGGACACGCATGGGGAACTCCGGGCACAAAGCATTCACAGGTTGCTGGCCGCGGATTGGTAGGGTGCGCTGTGCGCACCGCGCAGTTTGACCTGTGGTGCGCACGGCGCACCCTACCCAGTGTTTCAGCCCATGGCGCAGCAACCACCATGTGGCAAGCCTAGGCCCTGGCGCGCCGGCAGGCTGTGGCAAGGCCTGCCAAAGAGTCTGACCTAAGGTGCCAGGTGGGTGCTTTCACTCGATGGCTGAAAGCGCAGGTCGTGATCAGCCAAAGAACCAGTAGCACACCCCGATGGCCGCGAGAATGCCGGCCAGGTCGGCGACCAGGGCGCAGCCCACGGCATGGCGGGCGCGCTGGATACCCACCGCGCCGAAGTACACCGCCAGCACATAGAAGGTGGTTTCCGTGCTGCCCTGTACGGTGGCGGCGAGCAGGGCGGGGAAGCTGTCCACGCCGAAGTTCTGCATGGTCTCGATCAGCATGGCCCGCGCCGCGCTGCCGGAGAAGGGCTTCATCAGCGCGGTGGGCAGGGCGTCGATAAAGCGCGTGTCCCAGCCCAGGGCCTCGATCAGCCAGCGCACCCCGTCCAGGCCCAGATCCAGGGCACCGGAGGCACGCAATACACCGATGGCGCAGAGCATGGCCACCAGATAGGGCAGCAGGTTCTTGGCCACGTCGAAGCCTTCCTTGGCGCCGTCGATAAAGCTCTCGTACACCGGCACCCGGCGCGCCGCGCCCACCAGCAGAAACAGCAGGATCAGGCCGAACAGGGTGAGGTTGCCCAGCAGTGAGGACAGCGCACCGAGGGCGGTGACGCTAAGGCCGGCGAGCAGGGCCATAAAGCCGCCCAAGAGCAGCGCACCGGGCACCAGATAGGCCAGCACCACCGGGTCCCACAGGCGCAGACGCTGGACCAGGGCTACCGCCAGCAGGCCGGCCAGGGTCGAGGCGCTGGTGGCCAGCAGAATCGGCAGAAACACCAGGGTCGGGTCGTCGGCACCCTGCTGCACCCGGTACATAAAGATCGACACCGGCAGCAGGGTCAGGGACGAGGTGTTGAGCACCAGAAAGAGGATCTGTGCATTGCTCGCCGCCGTGGGGATGGGGTTGAGCTCCTGCAGGGCACGCATGGCTTTGAGGCCGATGGGGGTGGCGGCGTTGTCCAGGCCCAGGCCATTGGCGGCGAAGTTCATGGTGATCAGGCCGAGGGCCGGGTGGCCGCGCGGCACCTCGGGCATCAGGCGGGCGAACAACGGGCCCAGCAAACGCCCGAGCAGGGCCACCAGGCCGGCCTGCTCGGCGATGCGCAGCAGGCCCAGCCACAGGGTCAGGGTGCCGAACAGCACCACCATGACCTCCACCGACAGCTTGGCCATGGCGAACAGGCTTTCCACCATGGCGCCGAACACGGCGGGATCGCCCCCCAGCAGCCAGCGCGCCAGGGCGGCCAGCGCCGCCACCACGAAAAATCCCAGCCACAGGCCGTTCAGCATGCGTTATTCCCCCAAACGATGACGCGGATCTTAGCGGCTGGCGCTATTGTTCAGTACCCAGAGCAGGGCTGCCGTCTCGCTGTCCGGCTCGCCGTCGTAGTTGGCCTGGCGGTATTTCATCTGGAAGGCGGCGATCACGTTGCGCGTGGCCTGATCCAGCTGGCCATGTATGGGCACCTCGTAGCCATGCTCGGCCAGTTGCTGCTGGAACCAGGAAGCGTCCGGCAACTGCGCCTCGAACAGCTGCTGCTGGCGCGCCACTGCGCCGGCTTCCGGCCAGGGGATCAGGCCTTCCTCGGCCAGGCGCTGCCAGGGAAACAGCGGCCCGGGGTCGACCTTGCGCTGCGGCGCCACGTCGCTATGGGCGAGGATGCTGCCCGGTGCCAGGTCATGGCGCTGCATGATGTCCTTGAGCAGCACAATCAGCGCCTCGATCTGGGCCGGCGCATAGGGCTGCCAGTAACGCCCCCTGGGCCCGTCATAGAAGCCCTGGTTGACCAGTTCGATGCCGATGCTGGTGCCGTTGAGCCAGGTGCGGCCCTGCCACTGGCTGACCCCGGCATGCCAGGCGCGACGGTTTTCGTCCACCAGGCGGTAGATGGTCGCCGGGTTCTCTGCGATCAGGTAGTGACTGCTGACGTCACCCTGGGTCAACAGTTCCAGGGAGTGGGCCAGGTCGGTGGAGGTGTAATGCAGGATGATGTACTGCACCCGGCTACTCTGGCCCTGGGCCTGGTGCTGGGTATTGATGCTCGGTCCGCTGGCACAGCCGGCCAGCAGGGTGAGAAGCAGGGGTAGGAGAAAAGGTCTCATCATTCGATATGCAGCACGCTTTGCAGGTTGTCCAGCAGCATGTCGACGCTGAGCATGATCAACAGCATGCCCATCAGCCGCTCCACCGCGGTCAATCCGCGAGGGCCGAGAAAGCGCTGCAGCCAGGAGGCCTGCAGGAGGATAAAGGCGGTTGCCGCCCACGCCAGCAGCACCGCGACGTAGAGCTCCCACAGCGGCCCCTGGTGGGTGTTGCGCAGGGTCATCAGCACCGCCAGGGCCGAGGGGCCGGCCACCGCCGGGGTGGCCAGGGGCACCAGCATCGGCTCGCCGTCGGGGGTATCGCCGAGCAGCCCCTGGGGGCCGGGAAAGATCATGCGCATGGCGATCACGAACAGGATGATGCCACCGGCGATGGCAATGGCCTCCCGCGACAGGCCCAGGGCGCTGAGGGCCTTGTCGCCGAAGGTAAGAAACAGCAGCAACAGAGCCAGGGCGAACAGCAACTCGCGCCCGGCCACCCAGAGGCGGCGCTTGGCCTCGACATTCTTCAGGGCGGCCAGGTAGATGGCGATATTGCCGAAGGGGTCGGTGACCAGAAAGATCAGAACGGCGATGCCGAATATTTCCATGCTGCACTCCTTGGGGGCTGTGCATAGTTTATGACGGCCGCCGGTTTCTTGCTGCCTCCTTGCGGATAGGCTGGACAGAAGTTGTACATGGCCAGTGGCCGCTATGTTTGACCTTTTAGGCGGCAAAGCCTGACGCCTGTCGGTTGTGCGTGCGCTGCGCGGCAGAACTGCTAGTATTAAGCTGTACATATATCCGTTTAATGTACATGTTTTGTACGAATTAGAGGCCGCTGGTATGCGTACATTGCTCTGGTTCAAACAGGATTTGCGGCTGGATGATCATCCGGCCCTGCAGGCGGGCCTGAGCGCCCGACAGTTGTTGCCCCTGTATGTGCTGGATCCTGCCCTGTTCGAGGCCAACGAGTTCGGCCTGCCGAGCCTGGGCGTGCACCGGGCGCGCTTTCTGCTGGAAAGCCTGGCGGCCCTGGATGGCGAGTTGCGTCAGCGGGGTTCGGCCCTGCTGGTGCTGCAGGGCATTGCCGAGCAGCTGATTCCCGAGTTGGTGGCGCGCTTGCAACTGGAACAGGTGCTGACCCTGGAGGAGATCGCTCCCCAGGAACGGGCCCAGCTCGGTCGCGTGGCCAGGGCCCTGGCGCCGGTGCCACTGCACCAGGCGGCGGGCAACAACCTGTTGCAGCGTGATGAGTTGCCCTGCGCCCTGGAGCAGTTGCCCGCGGTGTTCAGCCGTTTCCGTGAGCAGGTCGAGGCGCGCCTGCAGGTGTTTCAGCCGCGCCCCGCGCCGGCCCGGCTGCCGCCTCTGCCGGAGGGCGCGCAGGCCTTGCTGCGGCCCATTCCCAGCCTGTCCCAGCTGGGCCTGGGCGAGCCGATGAATGTACCGGCCAGCGCCTTTCCCTTTGCCGGCGGCGAGCCGGCGGCCCTGGCTCGGGTGCGCGACTACCTGTGGACCAGCCAGAACGTGCGTCACTACAAGGACAGCCGCAATGGCCTGATCGGCACCGAATACTCGTCCAAGTTCTCGCCCTGGCTGGCCAATGGCAGCCTGTCGCCACGTCGGGTGCTGGCCGAGCTGCGCCGCCACGAGGCGCAGTACCAGCGCAATGATTCCACCTACTGGCTATGGCTGGAGCTGCTCTGGCGCGATTTCTTCCGCTGGACCCTGGTGCGCCATGGCAGCGCGCTGTTTCGCAGCGGCGGGCTGAAAGCCACGGCCGGCGCCCCGCAACAGCTGGATCAGCGCTTTGCCCAGTGGTGCCAGGGGCGCACCGGCATGCCCATGGTGGATGCCAATATGCGCGAGCTGGCGGCCACCGGCTTTATCTCCAACCGTGGCCGGCAGATAGTCGCCAGCTACCTGATCAACGATCTGCAACAGGACTGGCGGCATGGCGCCGCCTGGTTCGAGGCTCATCTGATCGACTACGAGGCGGCCAGCAACTGGGGCAACTGGGCCTACCTGGCCGGCGTCGGCAACGACCCGCGGCACAAGCGCGTGTTCAATGCCTTGCGCCAGGCCCGGGAGTACGACCCTGAGGCGGCCTATGTGAGTCTCTGGCTGCCGGAACTGCGCGAGGTGCCTCAGGCCCTGCGGCATACCCCCTTCCTGATGGCCGGCGGCCACTTGCGCAGCCTCGACTACCCGAAGCTGGAGCAGATACCCGAGAGCTGGAAGCCCTATCTGGGCCATGTCGCCTGATAGGGGCCAGAGTTGGGCTGGCCAGGTCGTGCAGTGGCCTGTTAGCCCAGCTCGATGCGATTGCGCCCGCCATTCTTGGCCCGATACAGGGCCTGGTCGGCGCGCTCGAACACCTGCTCCGCTGCCTCGCCCTCGGCAAAGGCGGTCAGCCCGCCGGAAATGGTGATGGTCACGCGCTGGTTGCGAAAGTGGAAGGGGCACTGCTCGATACCCTCGCGCAGGGTCTGCAGCAACTGCAGGCCGCCGTCCGGCGGAGTGGCGGGGATCAGCAGCACGAACTCCTCGCCGCCGAAGCGGGCGATAAAGTCGGTCTTGCGCAGGCGCCTGCTCAGTTCGCCGGCAATGATCTTCAGCACCCGGTCGCCGGCCAGGTGGCCATAGTCGTCGTTGATCCGCTTGAAGTGATCGATATCCAGCACCGCCAGCAGCAGTTCGCCGCCGTAGCGCTTCCAGCGCGCCACCTCCAGCTCCAGGCGCTCGCTCCAGCCGGCGCGGTTGGCCAGGCCGGTCAGGGGGTCGATCAGGGCCTTTTGCCGCTGCTCTTCCAGGTGGTCACGGAAGCTCTGCGCCTCCTGTTCCATTTCCGCCACCTTGAGGGTCAGGGCCTGTAGGCGCTGGCTCACTTCTTCTTCGCGGCCATCGCGCAGCTTCTGGTGTTCGCTGACGGTATTGAGCAGGCCGTCCAGGCGCGCCTCCAGGGCGTGCTTGAGGCTGTCCAGATCCACCGCGGTCTGTACGCTGGCCTGCAGGCCGCTGACCTGTGCGCGCAGTTCCTGATTGAAGCTGCGCGCACTTTCGACTGATTCGCTGTAGCCCTCATGGGCCTCGTTGAGGGTGCCGATAAAGGCTGCCAGGCGTTCGTTGAGCTGCTTGAGGTAGCTGGCGAACTCGCGCTGGCCGCTGTCAGTGACGGCCAGGATCAGCACGGCCAGATCGTCCAGCACCACCACCAGTTCGTACCAGTTCAGCCCGCCCTGCAGGCGCTGGCGCAGGGCCTGGCCCTGGGGTTGATGGTGGTTGGGCAGCTCCAGTTCGTCGAGCAGGCCGAGCAGGCTGGCGTTGATATGCTCGGCCACCGCGCTGTAGCCCGGCTCCGGTAGTTCGGGCAGAGCATAGTCGGGATCGCTCGGGCTGGCCGGCGGATCGCGCTCGGGTTCGGCCGCGCTGGCGGCGGGCGTGCTGGACGGGCTGGCGGGCGGTGCTACCGGGTGGGCGTCCTCGTGGCCGAACAGGCGTTGCAGCAGACCCGGGCGGGCGGCCTGGTCAAGTGACAGATGGCTCAGGGTCTGTTGCTGCAGGCGCCCCAGTTCGTCGAGCAGGATGGCCAGCTGGCCGGGCTGGTTGGCACGCTCTTCCAGGGCCCTGGCGAACTGCTTGAGAGCTTTGCGCACCTCCCGTGGTGGGTCCAGTTGCAGCAGTTGTTCACTCAGTCGGGTCAGGCTGGCGAGGCTCTGGGTGCTGCGTTCCTGGCGGCGCTGCTCGGAATTGAGCACGGCCTTTTCCAGGCGTGGCAGTAGCTTGCCGAGGCCCTCGTCGATATCGTCGCGGCGCAGGATATCGCGCAGTTCCTGCATGCACTGGTCGACCGTGGCATCGCTGCCCTCGGCGGCCAGGGAGCTGCGCACCAGGCTGCGGCGCAGCAGGTCGAGGCGCTCCTGCCAGCGGGCTTCGCGGCTTTCCTGTTGTTCCAGGCTTTGTAGGTATTTGCTTTTCCAGCGCTGGGCGTCGTCGCTCATGGCTTACTTCCCGAATCACGGCCTATGCAGCATAGGCGTTGTGGCGTGGCTCGGAGAAGTGGGCAGACGAATCTGCACGGCCACTGGCAGGTGGTCGGAAATCGGCTGGCTCAATACCTCGCAGCGCTCCAGCTGCAGCTCGGGGCTGAGCAGGATATGGTCGAGGCAGCGCTGCGGGCGCCAGCTGGGGAAGGTGGCGGCGATTTGCGGGGCGATCAGGCCGAGGTCGCGCAGGGGCGAGTATTGCAGCAGGTCGCTGGCATGGGTGTTCATGTCGCCCATCAGGATCTGGTGGCGGTAGCTGCCGATCAGCTCGCGGATATAGGCCAGCTGGCGGGTGCGGGTGCGGGCGCCCAGGGCCAGGTGCATGATCACCACCGCGATGGCGTCGGGGCCTTCACCCAGGCGTAGCAGGATGGCGCCACGTCCGGGCGGGCCGGGCAGCGGGTGGTCTTCCATGGCGCTGGGGCGCAGGCGGCTGAGCACGCCATTGCTGTGCTGGGCCAGATGGCCGAGGTTGCGGTTGAGCTGCTGATACCAGTAGGGGAACGCGCCGAGATGGGCCAGGTGCTCGACCTGATTGATATAGCCGGAGCGCAGGCTGCCGCCATCGGCTTCCTGCAGGGCCACCAGATCGTAATCGCCGAGCAGCGCGCCGATGCGCTGCAGGTTGCCGGCGCGACCGGCGTGGGGCAGCAGATGCTGCCAGCTGCGGGTCAGGTAGTGGTGGTAGCGCTGGGTATTGATGCCGACCTGGATATTGAAGCTGAGCAGGCGGATGCAGCCGTCGTCCGGGCAGTCGCTGGCGCCCCCTGCGTTGACCTGTGGTGTGCAGGTGGCGGCAGGACGGCGGGCGTGCCAGCGACCGAGCATGGCCTGTGCCTTACTGCGCCGCGCGTTCCTTGGCGATCAGGTGGTCCGCCACCTGCAGGGCCTTCTGCGGGCCGCCGGAGCTGCCGATATCGAAGCGGTACTTGCCGTTGACGATCAGCACCGGCACGCCGCTGATCTGGTAGGCCATGCCCAGCTTTTTGGCCCGCTCCAGCTGGCTCTTCACGCCGAAGGAGTTGAAGGTCTTGAGGAAGGCCTCGCGGTCGATGCCGTGGCCGGCCAGGTAGTCGGCCATTTCCTCGGGGGTGGCCAGCTTGCGGCCCTGCTTGTGGATGCCGTCGAACACTGCGGCATGCACCTTGTGATCGGCCTTCATCGCTTCCAGGGTGAGGAACAGCTGGCCATGGACGTTCCACATGCCGCCGAACAGGGCGGGGATGCGCACGAAGTTGACGTCCTCGGGCAGCTGTTCGGCCCAGGGGTTGATGCTCGACTCGAACTGGTAGCAGTGGCCGCAGCCATACCAGAACAGTTCGACCACCTCGATCTTGCCCGGCTTGGACACGGGTACGGGATTTTTCAGCTCCACATACTGCTTGCCGGCCTGGATATCCAGGGTGTCCGCCTGGGCGCTGGCGGCGCCTAGCAGGCTCAGGGTGGCGAAGGTGGCGCTGAGAATCAGGTTACGCATGCGAGACTCCTTGGCTGCATACAGGGGGGCGTGGGCAATATGACTTGGACGGCCCAGGCCGGGCAAAGGTTCATTGGCTGGCTGTTATTGTAGCGAGGGCAAAAACGAAAAAGGGCGGCCGTAGCCACCCTTTTTCATTCAGCAGATTACGCAACCCGGATCAGTGCAGACCCTGGATAAAGCTGGACAGGGCTTCAATGTCCTTGTTGCTCAGCTTGGCGGCGATGCCGCGCATGATCATGCTGTCGCCGTCATTGGTGCGATCACCCTCGCGGAAATCGGTCAGCTGCTTGGCTACATAGGCAGCATGCTGGCCGCCCAGCTTGGGGTAGCCCGCAGCCGCCAGGCCGGCGCCGTCCGGGGAGTGGCAGCCGGTGCAGGAGGGCATGCCCTCGGCCAGCTTGCCGCCACGGAACAGGGCTTCACCGCGCTCCACCAGATCGGCGTTGGCAGCGCCCACGCTCATCTGCTGGCTGGCGTAGTAGGCCGAGATGTCAGCCAGGTCCTGATCGCTCAGGTTGTCCAGCATGCCGGTCATTTCCAGAATCGGGCGGGCGCCGGATTTGATGTCCTTCAGCTGCTTGAGCAAGTAACGCTCGCCTTGGCCGGCCAACTTGGGAAAGTTGGGGGCGGCGCTGTTGCCGTCGGCACCATGGCAGGCGCCACATACAATCACTTTACCCTGACCTGCAGTGGCGTCGCCGGCAGCGTGGGCCAGTCCGGTGATGCCCAGGGTCAACAGCAGACTCACGAGTACTTTGTTCATCAGCTAATCCAATTTACGGCTAAGAGAGAAGGTTAGGGGCGCAGATTACTCGGTCATCAGCTTGATGACAGCCTGGTAATCCTCGTCCGTGCAATCCATGCACAGGCCGCGCGGTGGCATGGCGCCCATGCCATTGGTCACGCTCTGGACCAGAACGTCCATGCCTTTGGCCAGACGGGGTTCCCAGGCCGCGGCATCGCCCTTTTGTGGGGCAGTAGGGATCTGGCCGTTATGGCAGACACCACAGGAGCGGGCATACACGGCTTCCGGGTCCTGGGCCGCGTGAGCACCCAGGGAGAGCAGCATGGCACCGGCCACAATCAGCATTTTTTTCATCAGATCAACCTCATCAGGGATGGGGAACGTCCTGCTTTCTAGGGGCAGATGATCTAAATCGTTCCCGTGAACACTTGTCCAGCGGATGGGAGAAAGCGCACACAAAATCTGCGCCATTATATACTGGCGACACTGAAACGGAAACGACGCTGCTGGGTGCACCCCGGACTGCGCGCAAATGTCGCAACGAAGGTTGTGGCGCAATCGTCCTTTTCCTCTCTCTTCATGCTCGTCTCTGCGGATACCCGGATGTCATTCAAGAACCCCATTATCGGTCTGTGCCAGCAGGCCAGTTTTCTGATCAGCGCCGCCAAGGTCGATCAGTGCCCGGACGATCTCGGCCATGAGGTGGCCTTCGCCGGGCGCTCCAACGCCGGCAAGTCCAGCGCCCTGAACACCCTGACCCACGCCAGCCTGGCGCGCACCTCGAAGACCCCGGGGCGCACCCAGTTGCTCAACTTCTTCCGTCTGGACGATGAGCGCCGCCTGGTCGACCTGCCGGGGTACGGCTACGCCAAGGTGCCCATTCCGCTCAAGCAGCACTGGCAGAAGCACCTGGAGGCCTATCTGGGCAGCCGTGAAAGCCTGCGCGGGTTGATGCTGATGATGGATATCCGCCACCCACTGACCGAATTCGACGTGCTGATGCTGGACTGGTCGGCTGCCAGTGAAATGCCCATGCATATCCTGCTGACCAAGGCGGACAAGCTGGCCTTTGGTGCGGCGAAAAACGCCCTGTTGAAAGTGCAACAGGATATTCGCAAGCGTTGGGGCGATCGAGTGAGCATCCAGCTGTTCTCGGCGCCCAAGCGCCAGGGCATCGAGGAGGCACAGGCGGTGCTGGCGCAGTGGCTGCAGCTGGGCGCCGAGCAGGGCGAAAACGCAGCAGACTGAGTCGCCAGGCTGGACGGGAATAAAAGGCGACCAATTGCTGCTGCATGGCGCGCAGCCTTCTGGCGGTCTTGTATGGACGCGTAGGGTGCTCTCCCTGCCTGTTGCGGTCTTGGCTGGCCTTATGCGTACAGGATGGAAGCAGGGCCCTTTCTGGTGCCGGCTGCAAGATTGTCCGTATGGTCAGCATTGGCGGGCGTTGCTAGACTCCAGGCGCCTGTACACAGGGCTGTGTACAAAATACAACAAGCAGAGGCACGCCATGTCCACATCCCAGGTTCACTACCCCTGGTACAAGAAGGAAGACACCGACGCCTTCTTCGCCCTGTTCCAGAACAACATCGCCAACTTCGTGATCATCGCCATCAGCATGCTCGGCATGGGCTTTCCCGCCGAGATCGTGTTCGGTCAGGTGCTGCCTGGTGCGGCGGTGGCGGTGATGGCCGGCAACTTCTATTACGCCTGGAGCGCCGCACGCCTGGCCTGCCGCGAGAACCGCGCCGACGTTACCGCGCTGTCCTACGGCATCAGCACGCCGGTGATGTTCGTCTTTCTGTTCGGCGTGCTGCTGCCGGCCAAGACCCTCACCGGCGACGCCGAGCTGGCCTGGAAGGTGGCCGTGGCCGCCTGCCTGATCAGCGGCGCCATCGAGGCGGCCATCAGCCTGATCGGCGGCTGGGTGCAAAAACATCTGCCGCGCGCGGCCATGCTCGGTGCGGTAGCCGGGGTGGCGCTGACCTTTATCGCTGGGGAAATGCTGTTCAAGACCCTGGAAATCCCCATGATCGGCCTGCTGGTGCTGGCCATCACCATAGTCGGGCTGGTGGCGCGGATCAGCATGCCGTTTCGCCTGCCGGCCTCGCTGTTCGCCATCGTGCTCGGCACCGCCCTGGCCTATCTGGTCGGCGCCGCCGACAGCAGCAAGTTCAGCGATGCCTTCACCCACCTGGGCTTCTATCCACTGCTGCCCAACCTGGCCTGGTACGAAGGCCTGGGCCTGCTGTTCACCACGATGCTGGCGCTGATGACGGTGATCCTGCCGATCACCCTGTACAACGCCATCGAGACCATGAACAACGTCGAGGCCATGAGCGCCGCCGGCGACAGCTACAGCGTGCGTGAATGCCAGGCGGTGGACGGCGTCGGTACCCTGCTCGGCGCGCTGTTCGGCGGCGTGTTCCCCACCACCGTGTATATCGCCACCGTGGGCTCCAAGTGGATGGGCGCCGGGCGCGGTTACAGCATCCTCAACGGTGCGGTGTATGGCCTGGCCACCATGTTCGGCCTGATCGCCTTTATCGCCGCGCTGATCCCGGTGGCGGTGGTGGCGCCGATTCTGGTGTTCGTCGGCATGTCGATGATCGCCACCGCCTTCAACAGCAACCACGCCCGCTACTACCCGGCGGTGGCCCTGGCCATGCTGCCGTACTTCGCCAACTACCTGATGACCCGTTTTAACCGTGGCGCACCCGAGGTGGTGGAAGGCATCTCCACGGCCATCGGTGCCCTCGGCCAGGGCGCCATGTTCAGCGCCATTCTGCTCGGCGCCATGACCGTGTCGGTGATCGACCGGCAGTTCCGCCAGGCCACGGTATTCGCCCTGATCGCCGCGGCCATGGCCTTTGTCGGTCTGATGCACGCGCCCAAACTGGCCTGGTACGCTGCCCCGGACTTCGTTCACGGTTACCTGCTGATGGCGCTGTTCTTCGCCTGGTATATCTGGCGCGGTGAGCAACCGGGGCAGGACGTGCCGGGCAGTGCACCGGCGGGGGATTAAGGACAAACAGCAAGCCAAGCGCCCAGCCCTTGCCTAAGATGCTTCGGCAAGCCGAGGCATTTGCAGCAAGGAGTGGGTTATGCACAGAAAGGTTCTGCTATTGACGGCACTGCTGCTATTGGGCGGCTGTGGTGAGGTCTCAGGGGAGAAGCAAACCAGCACGCCGTTGCCGGTGAGCAATGCCCAGTATCTGCACAAGAATGCGATCTACCTGCCGGATGGCTATGGCCTGGAATTCAGTGGCTGGTTGCGCAACTACAGCCTGGTGGATAACGCCAAAGGCCGCTTCGAGCGCTACACCTTCGAATTTACCGATGAGCTGATGGCCATCGAAGGTGCGCTGTATGCCGTTATCGGCAAGCAGGGCTATGTGCGCCGGATACGCAAGGAAGAAGCGGGCCTGCTGGTGGTCAGCTATATCAAGAAGGGCGTCAGCCCCATCACCATGAGCTATGAAAGCCTGCAGCCCAGCGCCGATTCACAGGCCAAGACCCGTTTGCGGGTGACCTGGAAACAGGGCTGAGTATGTGGCCTGGGTTCAGGGCAACAACTGCGGCGCCTCGCGCTGCAGCTTGCTCTGCAGCATTTCCAGCTGTTGCAGGGCGGCGCGGGCTTCGTCGATTTCCTCGGCGCTGCGGCGGCCGGCCTGGGCTTCTTCCTCGATGCGCTGGCGGATCGCCGGGATCTGCTTGACCCCGCCGGTATAGGCCATGATCAGGGCACGGCTGTGTTGTTCCTCGAAGGCGCGGTATTGCTCGGGGTCGGCCAGCTGGGCCGGCGTGGCCGCCTGGCGCGGCTGGCGCTCGCCCAGGGCCGGGCTGCGCGGGTCGCCCTGTTCGGCCATCAGCTGCATCAGCATCTGGGCTTCTTCGGCATTCAACTCGGGCTCACTTTGTACCCCGGAGGACGTTTCAGGCTCAACCCGGCTCGTCGATAGCGGCGGCGCAGTGGGTGGTGATGCAGGCGGGGCAAGACCGGGCAGAGCAGATGCAGGCCGTTGGAGAGTGACCTGTTCGATTGTCGGCGCCTCCAGGCCCTGCATATTCAGGCTCCACCAGGCTGCCAGGCCGACCGAGACCGTGAGGCAGAGCAGGGTGGTCACTATCCAGGCCTTCATGATGGCGCCCTCCATTGTTCGTAGGGTGCGCTGTGCGCGCCAATAGTGGCGTAGGCTCGGTGCGCATGGCGCACCCTACCCGGCGTCAGGCCGAACGGACGGCTCATAGCCCCTCCACCCTGGCTTCGGCCAGCAGGGCATCGACCCGGGCCTGGAATTGCCGGGTCAGCTGTTCCTTGGCCACCGCCTGGTTCACTTCATAGCGCACGCTGGGGTCGCTGAGCGGCAGCTGGCGATCCTCGCGGACGCGCACCTGGACGATCTCGAAGGCATCGTCGATCCACATCGGCAGCGAGGTGGTGCCGGCCTTCTGCAACAGGGCGGTCTTGCGCAGAAAATCCAGGCCTGCGCCGTCGGCGCGGATCTCGCCCAGATCCCCCGGCGGGCTCAGGGCCTTGCTGGGCGCGGTGGAATAGCGCTGCACCGCTTCGCTGAAGTCCAGGCCCTGCTGCAGCTCGGCATGCACCCGGTCTGCCGTGGCCTGATCGGCCAGGCGGATATGCGCCGCCTCGACCCGGCTGACGTTCTGGTACTGCTGGCGATGGCGCTGGTAGTAGGCCTCGGCGTCGGCGTTGCTGACCTGGCTGGCCAGTTCGCGCAGGCGCGGGGTTTCGTGGTGGAAGTCGTTGTGCAGGCCGATCTGGTGCAGGTACTGGTGACGCACCAGCTTGTCCCGTACCAGCTGACGCAGGCCGGCCAGTTCGGCGTCGTTAAAACCCTGCTGGTGTTGCAGCTGGTGCCAGAGAAAGTCGCGCCAGGCACGTTGGCGCACGGCTTCTGCCAGGTACTGCAGATTGCCCTGTTGCAGCTCCACCTGCCCCTGCACGTTGTCGCCCTGGTACAGCTGCAGCAGGTCGAGCTGGTGCTCGGGACCGCCGGGGAACTGCCAGTGGATCAGCACCAGGGCCTTGGCCTGCGCCTGCTGCGCCGGGCTTAGCTGCAGGCTGTCGAGCACCAGGCCCTGCTGCGGCGCGGCGAGGATCTCGCGCAGTCGCTGACTACTCAGGGGCTGGGGTTGGCGCAGATAGGGGCGCACATCCTGTGCGAACTGGCGGCCGTAAACCTGTTCGATCAGGTTGGCTGCCTCCACTTCCACCAGGGCGTCCAGTTCGCGGCGATAGCTGTCCTGCAACTCGCCTTCCACCTCGCGGGCCAGCAGATGGTTTTCCGCCAGGCCCAGGCGCAGGCGGCGCAGGTCGGTATTGAACTTGACCCGGGTCATGGCCTGCTCCAGCAGGGCCACGCTCTTGCCGGGCAGGCGCTGCTCGTTGATGCGCAGATCCTGGGCGGCCAGGGCCGACAGGCAGATGCCCGTCAGCCCCAGTGCCAGCAGGGCGCCGGCCAGAGGCCGCACTTACAGGCCGCCCTGGCCGTGGAAGCTGTTGGCACCCTTGGTCAGCACCGCCACGGTCAGCGCGATGGACTCGGGGATCAGCTCCCGGGCCACCCGCAGGCGGGTGCTGTAGCTGGTGTCGTACAGCGGCTCGGGGCGCTGGTAGGCGACCCGGGCGGTCTGGCGCAGCAGTTCACGGATCGGCTTTTGCGGGTCATAGTTGCCGACCCGGCTGGCCACCGCCGTGCTGTTGTTCAGCCCTTCCTTGAAGTAGTGGTCGTCCACCCAGCCTTCCCAGCCGGAATGGCCGTTGCCGGAGGTGACCCAGGCGTGGTGCGGCTGAGCCACATCGCCGGTGGCGTGCAGGGCATAGCCGATGGTCTGCAGCGAGGGCGCGGTCTTGAACTGGTCGAACCAGTACTTGGCCAGGTTATCGATGGGCTGGAAGGCGGCGGTCTGGAAATCGCCATAGTGTTCCTGCCAGTTGGAGTAGCTGCCCTGGCGGTAGTGGGCCTCGGTGGTGTCGAAGTCGCTCTTCTTCAGCTCGCGGTTGTACAGGTAGACCATGGCGTACCAGTCCACGTCACCGCTCCAGCTGCCGTCCACCTTGCGGTAGCGGTAGTCGTAGCCGCCATGGGCATTGCCGTGGGCGTCGCCCTGGCGACCCATGTTGATAAAGTGCCAGTAGGAGGTGTAGTTGACGATGGACGCCGCCGCGCCATACACCGGCGCATGCTCGTAGCCGACCCACCAGCCGCCCAGGCGGGTGTCCTTGAAGTCGTCGACGTCATAGGCGGCCTGGCCGAGGATTTCCCCGGCGCGGGCCTCGCTGCCGGCCGCGCCGACATAGAACTGGTAGGCGCGACGCATCTCGGCCGTGGCCTGGGCCGAGTTCATAAAGGCCAGGGCGTCCTTGACGATGTTCTTGTGGGTGGGTTGCGACCAGGCGCTGGCCTGGGTGGCGGTCAGGGCAAGGCCTAGACCAAGTACCAGTGTGCTCAGGGTTTTCATAGGGGGCAGGCGCTCTCTTGTTGTTGGAGTTGAGCATTACTAGCGATAGTTGATGGCAAAACTGTTGCAACTTCGCCAATCAACTAGAACCCAAGCCCCTGCCACCCCACTACCCAACCAAGGTTTGGTGGTATAGACCAAAATGATGGGCCGCTATTCGCCCGCCCCATATTCCGGGTGCAAGGCCCCGGTTTCGCCACTTTCCAGCACCACATAGGCGCTGGAGCAGAACAGCGAGTTGAGCCGCTGCATATCGCCGATCAGCTCCATATGCAGGGCGCTGGTCTCGATGCTCTGCACCACCTGGCGCTGCAGGCGGCCGACATGGGCGTGGGCCAGGCGCCGCTCCTGGGCGCGGAAGCGACGTTTCTCGTGCAGCAGCTGGCGCGCGCTTTCCTTGTCGCCGGAGAGAAACACCGACAGGCCCAGGCGCAGGTTGGCCAGCAACTGGGCATGCAGGGTGGCCAGTTCCTCCAGGCCGCTGTCGGAGAAGGAATGACGCTGGGCGGTACGCTGATCCTGCACCTTGGCCAGCATGCCCTCGATGATGTCGCCGGCCCGCTCCAGATTGACTGCCAGCTCGATGATCTCCGCCCAGCGCCGGCTGTCGTGCTCGCTCAACACCTCGCGCGGGACCTGGGCCAGGTACAGCTTGATTGCGCTGTACAGCGCGTCGATATCATCGTCGAGGCGGCGCAGCTCCTTGCTCAGAGCCGGCTGGCTGCCGTGCAGCACCTGCAGCAGATGGCCGAGCATGGTTTCCACCAGATCGCCGATGCGCAGGGTTTCGCGCACCGCATTGGCCAGGGCCAGGCTCGGCGTGGCCAGGGCGGTGGGGTCCAGGTGCCGTGGGCGGGCCACGCCGCTGTCCTCGGCGCGGTCCGGCAGCAGCCAGTTGCAGAAGCGCGCCATCCACCCCACCGTGGGCAGCATCAGCAGGCAGCGCAGGCCGTTGTAGAGCAGGTGGAAGAAGATCACCAGCTCCGCCGGGCGCCAGTCAAGGTCATCCAGCCAGGCCACCAGGGGATCGAGCAGGGGGATCACCAGCAGCAGGCCGATGATCTTGTACAGCAGGCTGCCCAGGGCTACCCGGCGCCCGGCCGGGGTCTGCAGGCTGCTGGTGAGAAAGGCCAGCACGCCGCTGCCGATATTGGCGCCTATCACCAGACCGATGGCCACCGGCAGGCTGATCAGTCCGGCGCCGGTCAGGGTCGCGGTGAGCAGCACGGCGGCCAGGCTGGAATAGGAGATCAGGGCGAACAGCGCGCCGACCAGGGCATCGAGCATCAGGTCGCCGGTGAGCGAGGCAAACAGCACGCGAATGCCGCGCGCTTCGGTGATCGGCGTGGCGGCAGCGACGATCAGCTCCAGGGCCAGCAGCATCAGGCCCAGGCCGATGGCCACCCGCCCCAGTTGGCCGACACGGGTCTGCTTGCGCGAGAGAAAGAAGATCACCCCGACAAAGATCAGCAGCGGGCTCAGCCAGTGCAGGTCGAGGGTCAGCACCCGGGCCATCAGCGCGGTGCCGACATCGGCGCCGAGCATGATCGCCAGCCCCGGGGTCAGGGCCATCAGCCCCTGGCCGACAAAGGAAGTGACCAGCAGCGCGGTGGCGTTGCTGCTCTGTACCAGGGCCGTCACTCCAATGCCGGCGACAAAGGCCAGGGGCCGCCGGCTGACGTTATGGCTGAGCACCTTGCGCAGGTGCGAGCCGTACACCCGCAGAATGCCGGTACGCACGATATGGGTGCCCCAGATCAGCAGGGCGATGGCCGACAGCAGATTGAGCAGGGTGAGCATAAGGCGGCCTCCCTGGCGGTTATTGGATGCGTAATGCACGCTTTCTGCGGCCCTGTATTGAGCTATAGGCCGCGAAACGGCAAGCCGCCAGTGGCAGGCTCAAATACGGGGCTGCCTTGCCCTGAGGAGCATGCCGCTGCAGCCCGACGGAGAGAGGGGGGCACTTATACCCAGGCCATAAGCCGTCCACGACAAACGGTTAAGGCAGATGCTCGCCGGCCCTGGCTTTGCGGTATACTGCGCGGCCCTTGGCCGGTCACCCGGCCTGACTTCGCAGACAAGCCACGCCGGTTCTCCCGCGTGGCTTGTTGGTTTTTGCCGCGCCTGCGGGCGCCAATTTGAGAAGAGGCACGTTGATGAGCGCACTGGTAGGCGTGATCATGGGCTCCAAGTCCGATTGGTCCACCCTTAGCCACACCGCTGAGATGCTGGACAAACTGGGCATTCCCCATGAGGTCAAGGTGGTGTCCGCCCACCGCACCCCGGATCTGCTCTTCCAGTACGCCGAACAGGCCGAGGAACGCGGCATTCAAGTGATCATCGCCGGAGCCGGTGGCGCGGCCCACCTGCCGGGCATGTGCGCGGCCAAGACCCATTTGCCGGTACTCGGTGTGCCGGTGCAGTCGGCGGTGCTCTCGGGCGTCGATTCGCTGCTGTCCATCGTGCAGATGCCCGCCGGTATTCCGGTGGCTACCCTGGCCATCGGCAAGGCCGGTGCGGTGAATGCGGCGCTGCTGGCGGCGAGCATCCTCGGTCATCAGCACCCGCAGTTCCATGAGCGCCTCAAGGCGTTCCGCGCCGAGCAGACCGAATCTGTTCTGGAAAACCCGGACCCGCGCGAGGCTTGATGCGATGAAGATCGGTGTAATCGGTGGCGGCCAGCTGGGCCGCATGTTGGCCCTGGCAGGCACCCCGCTGGGGATGAACTTCGCCTTCCTCGACCCGGCGCCGGATGCCTGCGCCGCCGCTCTGGGCGAGCATATCCGCGCCGATTACGGCGATCAGGACCACCTGCGCCAGCTGGCTGATGAAGTGGATCTGGTGACCTTCGAGTTCGAAAGCGTGCCGGCCGAGACCGTGGCCTTTCTCTCCCAGTTCGTCCCGGTCTACCCCAGCGCCGAAGCCCTGCGTATCGCCCGCGACCGCTGGTTTGAAAAATCCATGTTCAAGGAACTGGGCATTCCCACCCCCGAGTTCGCCGATATCCAGTCGCAAATCGATCTGGATGCCGCCGTGGCCGCCATCGGCCTGCCGGCGGTGATGAAGACCCGCACCCTGGGTTATGACGGCAAGGGCCAGAAGGTACTGCGCAAGCCTGAAGATGTGGTCGGCGCCTTTGCCGAACTGGGCAGCGTACCCTGCATCCTCGAAGGTTTTGTGCCCTTTACCGGTGAAGTGTCCCTGGTGGCGGTGCGTGCCCGTGATGGCGAAACTCGCTTCTACCCGCTGGTGCACAACCGTCACGACAGCGGCATCCTCGCCCTGTCCGTGGCCAGCACCGAGCACCCGTTGCAGGCCCTGGCCGAAGATTACGTCGGCCGCGTGCTGGAAAAGCTCGATTACGTCGGCGTGCTGGCCTTCGAGTTCTTCGAGGTGGACGGCGGCCTGAAAGCCAACGAGATCGCCCCGCGGGTGCACAACTCCGGGCACTGGACCATCGAAGGCGCCGAGTGCAGCCAGTTCGAGAACCACCTGCGCGCCGTCGCCGGCCTGCCGCTGGGCTCCACTGCCAAGCTGGGCGAGAGCGCCATGCTCAACTTTATCGGTGAAGTGCCGCCGGTGGATAAGGTGATCGCCATTGCCGACTGCCATCTGCATCACTATGGCAAGGCCTTCAAGGTCGGGCGCAAGGTCGGCCACGCCACCCTGCGTTGCGCCGATCGCGCCACGCTGGATAGGCAGATCGCTGCGGTCGAAGCCCTGATCGCCAAGGCCTGAGCCGGCTCGACGGGGCTGCCACCCGGCTCCGTCGAGGAACCTCCCATGCTCCATGGCGTCAAAGTGCCTGCAACTTTTTGCGCTTAAGCCCATTGCAGATGCGCTTAAGCACATTCCAGACATGGAGGCTCGCCATGAGCATTCTCGGCATTATCTTTATCGGCCTGATCGTGGGCTTGATCGCCCGCTTCCTCAAGCCCGGCAACGACAGCATGGGCTGGATCATGACCATCCTGCTCGGCATCGGTGGCTCCATCGCGGCCACCTATGGCGGCCAGGCCCTGGGCATTTACCGGGTGGGTGAATCCGCCGGCTTTATCGGCGCAGTAATTGGCGCGGTGATCCTGCTGGTTGTCTATGGCGCCCTGAAAAAGGGCTGAGCCCATTGTGAGTGTCATCATGCGCTATCTGTTGCTGCCCCTGCTGCTGGTCACCAGTCTGGTTCGCGCCGAGTTGCCGGAAACCGACTGGCTGGAGCTGATGCCCGAAGAGGATCGCCTGGCCCTAGAGGCCATGCCGGAAATCAGCCACGATGGCCCCGAGCTGGATGGCACCTTCTACAACCCGGACGGCCTGCGCCAGCAGGCCCGGGATCTGCCGGCGGTGATGTACTCGACCAAGACGGTGGCCACCTTCGACAACCAGCCAATCCGCCTGGGCGGCTACCCGGTGCCGTTAGAGACCGACGCCCGAGGCCATAGCACGCTGTTCTTCCTGGTGCCCTATCCTGGTGCCTGCATCCATGTGCCGCCACCGCCGCCCAACCAGCTGGTGCTGGTGCGCTACCCCAAGGGCATCGAACTGGAAGATATCTACGCGCCGCTCTGGGTCAGCGGCACCCTGCATATCGAGGCGGTCAGCAACGACCTGGCCGACGCCGCCTATGCCCTGGATGCTGCCCAGGTCAGGCTGGTGGACGAGGCCGATCTTTAACCGGCCGTTGAAAAACTACCTCGGCTTTGGCTTCCTGCGTCGCGATCCACAGGAATGTGGTGAATGCCGCCAACCCGCCGGGAGCGGGTGCGGCCCTACCTCCTGCATCCATGCAGTCGTGCGTGGGCAATCCTGCGTTAACGGGCATGCCGCGACGGCACCCCGAACGATGAAAGTCTGTATGGCATGCCCGCCCTCATCCGGCGCTTCG
>OGCL01000982.1_pt1 | contig 26832 bp, 27 predicted proteins | sample 1570041 | NCBI WGS metagenome assembly OGCL01 (sample SAMN06266162, study PRJEB24511) | hot springs metagenome | isolation source: Hot spring water | place: South Africa: Limpopo | collected 2015-06-22 | reverse complement strand
AAGCCTTTGTGATATATTCATCTTGCACCTCCTGGGTGAGAAGTGGATTGAATCGCTCAATCCATTCTTGACTACTGTTGAAGCTATCCCAGGAGGTGTTTTTGCCCTTTGTCAAGCATTTTGATTACGGATTATGGTCAACTCTATCGAAGGATCTTTCCGCTTAAAAGCATTTTTTTCTTGTCCGATTTCGATGGATATATTATAAAATGTTTGGAATTTAATGGGGTGGATGATGATCGAAATTCGATTTCATGGAAGGGGAGGGCAGGGGGCGGTGGTGGCCTCCAAAGTGCTTGCCGTTGCCTTTTTTCATGAGGGACTCTATGTCCAGTCCTTTCCCGCCTTCGGCGTTGAAAGGCGGGGCGCTCCAGTCATGGCTTTTCTGAGGGTGGACCGTGAACCCATCCAGTTGAGGGTCAACATTTATCAGCCCGATCACATCATCGTGTTAGATCCCACGCTGATTGGAGCTGTGGATGTCACGGCTGGTTTGAAACCGAACGGATGGATTTTGATCAATTCAGGTCATGCCCCTGAAACCTTTCATCAACTGAAGAATTTTAGAGTCGCCACGGTTGATGCCACTTCCATTGCTATCCGTAATGGTTTGGGATCCCGAACCAACCCGATTGTCAATACCGCCATCTTGGGAGCTTTTTCAAGGGTGACCGGTCTGGTGGGAATTGATACAGTAGCTCTTTCGATTCGAGAAGAGACACCCGGCAAGAAAGATGAGAATGCCAAGGCGGCAAGAGAAGCCTATCATGAAGTAAAATTCGAAATTCGAAGCACGGGCGAAGCTTCCCGAAGGGATCAATCCGAAACAATCTCAAATGATCAAAATCCTAATTTCAAAAAGATTGATTCTTAAAGTTTCGGTCAATCGAACAGTTGAATTTGTTTGGAGCTTCGATATTCGGATTTAATTACAGACGCAATATTATTCCATTCATAGTTGAAGGGAAAAGATGTCCAGACAATTTCAATTTAAGGGCGCTTCTGAGATGCCGATAATTGCGGTCTCCGCCGGGGATATGGCGTGGAATAAGACCGGAGCCTGGAGAACGCAGAGACCTGTTTATGAAGACAAAACCCCGCCCTGCAGTGCAGCCTGTCCAGCAGGAAATGATATCGTTAGATTCATCCAAAAGATTGCAAAGGAAGATTTCGAAGGAGCTTGGAATATTATCAAGGAAGAGAGCCCTTTTCCGGGAGTCTGTGGAAGGGTCTGTTTCCATCCCTGTGAGTCAAAGTGCAATCGAGGATCGTTTGACGAACCTTTAGCCATTCATGCTCTGGAGAGGTTTGTTGCAGACTTTGGTTATGGCTTAAACAAGAAGACAGCGAAGTTAGGGGAAAAAAATAAGGAAAAGGTTGCCATTATCGGTTCCGGACCTGCAGGCATGAGTTGTGCCTATCACCTTGCAAGGCTTGATTATGACGTGACGGTCTTTGAATCCTTACCTTTTGCAGGTGGTATGCTCAGGCTTGGCATCCCCTCCTACCGATTGCCCAGAGATGTCCTGGATAGGGAACTTTCAGATATTGAGGCTTTTGGAGTTAAGATCCGGACAGGTGTGACCCTGGGGGAGGATATAAGATTAGAGGACTTAAAAGATCATCAAGCCGTCTTCATCAGCACAGGAGCACACAAAAGCAGAGGCCTCCAGATTCCTGGGGGGAGAGAAAAAGGAGTTTTAAGTGGCCTCGATCTATTGAAGAGGATCAACCTTCGAAAGAGGATCCAGTTAGGGGATAAGATCGCTGTGATTGGCGGTGGGAATACTGCCATTGATGTTGCGCGATCGGTTATCCGTATGGGCAAGAAGGCAACGATTCTCTATCGTCGCTCAAGGGAGGAGATGCCAGCTTTTGACGAGGAGATCTTAGAAGCACTTGAAGAGGGAGTAAAGATTAGGTATCTGGTCAATCCGCTACGAATTGGACAGAAAGATGGCCTGAAACGAATCGAATGTTTAAGAATGGAATTGGGTGAGAAAGATGAGAGTGGCCGAAGAAGGCCCATTCCCATTCCCAACTCAAATTTCCGTATAGATGTTGACCACGTGATTGTGGCTACAGGGGAGGAGATCGAGGTTTCTTTTCTACCAGAGGGATTGGAGAAGAGAGAGGGAATCCTTCTCACCCGAAGGGATGGAAGCACTGGGATTAAAGGAATTTTTGCTGGCGGAGACCTCACCTCCAATCAGCGAACCGTTGCTCATGCCATTGGTTCAGGCAAGAAAGCAGCCATGGCCATAGATGCGTTTTTTAAGGGTAAGGATCCAGATGTTATTTTTCAAAATCTCATCGGTGAAGGACCTTCCCTTTCAATCTTTAACTATCTCCATCCCGCAGAAAGGGTGAGAAATCCTCACGTGGTGGCTTTTGAAGAATTGAATATGGACTACTTCGAGCCTGCGAAAAGGCAGGGAGAATCGAAGATCTCTGTTAAGGAAAGGATTAAAGGATTTAAAGAGGTCTCTTCGACTCTTTCAGAAGGGGTTGCGCTGGAGGAAGCCGGACGCTGTTTCAACTGTGGCACCTGCAATGAGTGTGAGGTCTGCTATGTCTTCTGCCCGGATGCTTCGATCTTAAAAAGAGAAGGGCTTTTTTCACATCAGGTGGATTACGATTACTGTAAGGGGTGTGGCATCTGTTTTACCGAATGCCCCAGGGGAGCGATCTCTCTCAAAGAGGAGGAGAAATGAAGCGCGTCATTACGGGAAACCAGGCTGTGGCCTATGGGGTCATCTTGAGCCGTGTGGATGTGGTTTCCGCCTATCCCATCACTCCTCAGACAACCATTGTGGAAGAGCTTTCCGAACTGATCGCAAGCGGTCGGTTGAAAACGAAATTCCTTAAAGTCGAATCAGAACACTCTGCTATGGCGGCTCTGATCGGGGCATCAACAGGAGGCGTGAGGTGCTTTACAGCGACCTCCTCGCATGGATTGGCCTATATGCATGAGATGCTCCACTGGGCCTCGGGTGCAAGGCTCCCCATCGTGATGGTCAATGTGAACCGGGCCATTGGTCCCCCATGGAATATCTGGAGTGATCAGAGCGATTCGGTCTCCCAGCGCGATACAGGATGGATTCAACTTTACTGCGAAAATAACCAGGAAGTGCTCGATACCATCATTCAGGCTTACCTCATCGCAGAGACGGTGAAACTTCCTGTGATGGTGGTCCTCGATGCCTTTGTCCTCTCCCACACGGCTGAGCCTGTGGAGATTCCAAGCATGGAGGAGGTGGATGGCTTCTTGCCGCCCTTCTGTGCGGATTATGCCATTGATACTGAAGAACCCAGAGCCTATTCCCAGATTACCACCCCAGACTACTTTTTAGAATTTCGATACAAGATCCAGAAGGCCATGGAGCAGGTCCCGGAGGTTTACAAGAAGGTGGATGATGAATTTAAGACCCGATTTGGACGGGCTTATGGCTCAATAGAAAGATACGGAAATGAAGAGGCAGAGGTTTTGTTGGCGACCTCTGGAACCGTAACCAGCACGTCGAGAATTGTAATCAAGAAGTTAATGGAGCAGGGGTTAAATGTTGCCGGAGTTAAAACTAAAAGATTTCGGCCTTTTCCCACAGATGAGATTTATGGGGCGATTCAAGGAGCAAAGAAGATCGCTGTCATTGACCGGAATCTCTCTGCCGGAGTGGGTGGCATCTTTGCTCAGGAGTTAAGAGCTTCTTTGTATTCTCATCAGGAGAGGCCTCCGGTCTTTGGATTTGTCTCCGGGTTGGGTGGAAGGGATATTACCCCTGAACTGATCGAAGAGGCAATTCGATATACAATGGAACATGACCGGCCCGAAGAAGAGATAATATGGCTGGGTTTAAAAAGATAAATTCGAAGCACGAATTTCGGGCGAAGCTTCCCGAAGGGATCAATCCGAAACAATATCAAATGACCAAATGAAGAAATCCAAAACCTTATCGTTTTTGAAATTCGGTCATTTGGATTTAGGATTTGTTTCGAGTTTCGATATTCGGATTTCGGATTTTGTAGAAACCAAAAAGAGTGCATAGATGAATAAAATAAAAGTCCCTATCGAAGAAAATCTTGGTCATGGTCATCTGGCGTGTGCGGGATGTGGGGCTGCCGTGGCCATGCGGTTGACCCTGAAAGCCCTTGGAGAAAAGACCGTGATGGTCTTTCCTGCCTCCTGCTGGTCCATTGTTCCTGGATTCTGGCCCTATTCCAGTTATAAGATTACGGCGATTCATGCCGGCTTTGTCACAGCCGCAGCAACCGCATCCGGAGTTAGGGCTGCACTGGATGTTCGAGGGGATGATGACACCCTGGTAGCGGTATGGGCTGGAGATGGCGGAACGTTCGATATTGGACTTCAGGCTCTTTCCGGAGCAGCAGAGCGAAACGAGGATATCCTTTATATCTGCAATGACAATGAAGGCTATATGAATACAGGAACCCAGCGGAGTTCAGCCACACCACTTATGGCCTGGACCACAACCACTCCAGTAACACAACCCAAAGAGAATCCCAAAAAAGACATCATGGCCATCATGGCAGATCATCATATCCCCTATGCGGCGACGGCGACAATTGCCTACCCGGAGGACCTCATCCGGAAATTAGAGAAGGCAAAAGCCGTCCGTGGAACCCGCTTCATCCATCTGTTCTCTCCCTGTCCGCCAGGCTGGAAGATGGCCTCGGAGCAGACCATCAAAATTTCGAGACTTGCCGTCCGCTCAAGGATCTTTCCACTGTATGAGATCGAGAATGGGAGGTTCTACACAATTCAAGAAGAATCCCGGGTGGTTCCTGTCAGGGACTACTTGAAACTCCAGGGCCGTTTCAGCCACCTTACAGAAAAGGACATCGAGACCACGCAGAGAAATGTGGACGATGCCTGGGAACGCCTCCAGAGAAAAGCCCGCTGTTGAATAAGAAAAAGATTCGGTCAAGGTTTATGAAATATTTTCGATAGCCGAATCGGGGAAAATGGGGTTTAGCTTCCCTTTCCTAACACCATCACTTCTATTTGATCCACCCGTTCAAAATGTTTATCCCTTGTCAAAAGGGTCCCTCCGATCTCCATACAACAAGCAGCAATCCAAACATCATTGATGGGTATCTTCATTCCTTTTTTCTGTAAAGACCAATAGATCATCGCATACTTTCTCGCGACATCGTCATTCACATCAATGGTTTCAATTTTCAAACGACTCACAACCTGACGCAATTTTTTTTCATTGAACTGCTGTCTACTCCCCTTCATGAATCCAAAAAAAAGCTCTCCCATCACGACAGAAGGGATATATATAAATTGCCCGTAGGTTGCGATCGCATCTACGGCATCGGTCAGCCCCTCTGCAAAGTCACAATAGATGCTTGTATCCAGGACAAGCTTCAATCCCAATCCTCCGCTTCCACCTTATTAAAAATTTCAACTGCCTTCCTCAGTTCTTCGGCCTCTTTATGGGAAAGCCATCCCGATAGCTCTCTGACGATTTGTTCGCGACCCTTCACAAGACCAATTTTTTCATCCACTGCTTCAAGGATGAAGGTTGTCTTCGTTTTTTTGCTTTTTGCAGCCGCCTTTTTAATCATTTCATCTTTTTCAGAAGGGATTCTCAAGCTTAAAGGCATCGTCTTCCTCCCTGTATCTCATTTTTCCCTATTGTATCTCATAGGAGAAATCCAGTCAATAGTTTTGTTAAGGACTAATCTTTTTATCCTTTTCGAGTGGTCGTAACAACAGAGCCATCCTTTCATAAAGCGATCATTTTCAACAACACCCATATTCTAATACAAGAAAGGGCATGCCCTCGTTAGAGAAATGAATAGACGGGGACTTCAGATTTGTCTCAGAACAACAAAAAACCTGACTGAAAAATTCAGTCAGAGAGTATGGAGGTGTTGGCTACAAGAATCAGTCAGAAGTGATCACCTTACTTTGAGTTTTACCCCGTTAGGAAGCTCCCCTGCTTCCCCCTTGAAAAGAACAGCTTCTATCGGGGGTTCGCCATCCCGTCGGAAAGTCGAAGACTTTCTAACGGGGTGACCTTCCCACCACAACTTAAATATATTTCCATACCGAATTACCGTTACCTACCCCCGAAATTTCTTTCCATTATTGATATTTCTTGTTTCCTTTGAAGACATTATCTTCCTTAATAATGTATCAGTGGCGACACGGATAGAGAGAGGTGCTATCAACTGGGGAAGCCCTCCTTGTCCCTTATGGAAACATAAAGAGCAGAGGTAGGCACTATAAGTCGATGGACGAAGTGTGTCGATAGGCAAGAGGGTGGCGGATGAGTCCGTGGTCATGCAGAGGTTAAGGAAAACATAACGTTACCGGAGCGAAAGGGCTCTGCTGTATCTCGGTTCTTTCGAGGTAAGTGAGGCAGGGGAGAATGAGAAAAGCTTCCGTTGGTCTGCAGGAGCTGAGGCGAAAGATATACAGCAAAGCGAAGACAGATTCGGCTGGAAGCGGTGGAATAGGAAAGAGATTTACGTGAAATGGGATCTTTATCAGGACTACCGGATACGTTATCTCTACCTGAAAGCCGCTCCAGGTCGATAGGCGGATAAGCTTTGTTGCGATGAGAACAGGAAAGCCGTATGAGGGAAAACCTCACGTATGGTTAGAGGTGGCAGGGGATGGAGAAGTGCGATGGAGAGCCTAAACGGGCACACGGCGGATACGGCCAAGGAGAGCCCTAAAGCAACTCGCCATTCCTTGATCCTACACATTTGAAGAGAAGACTTAAGATCACCATTAAAAAAGAGGTTTGAGGAATCTCGATAATTAAGTCTGACTCCATTTTTAAACCATTACCAGAAGTGTCAGATTAGGTGTAACCCACTTCACTAATACGATGGAGATCCCTCCCTTTTTATCTGATCGAAATTCCCTCTGTTCACTTGTTCATCAAGTAGTCGTGGATAGAGTTGGCGGCTTTTCTTCCGGCGCCCATAGCGAGAATAACGGTTGCTGATCCAGTAACGATATCTCCTCCGGCCCAGACGCCGGTTTTGGAAGTCTTTCCGGTTTCGAGGTCAGCCACGATATAGCCTCTCTTATTCAGTTCGAGTCCAGGCGTGGTAGTGGGAAGGAGCGGGTTGGCGCCTGCCCCTATGGCAACAACCGCCATATCGCATTCGAGCTGAAACTCGGAGCCCTTGATCGGGACGGGTCTGCGTCTTCCCGAATCATCCGGTTCCCCTAATTCCATCCGTAGACACTCAACCCCGGTTACCCAACCATTATCATCGCCTAAAAACCTAATTGGAGCTGTTAGCAGATAGAACTGAACTCCTTCTTCCTCTGCATGGTGAATTTCTTCGATACGGGCAGGCATCTCATCTCTGGATCTTCGGTAGATAATCTGGACAGTATCCGCACCCAAACGGAGGGCAGTTCTGGCAGCATCCATCGCGACATTCCCTGCTCCGAAGACAGCCACATTCTTTCCCCGGGCAATGGGCGTGTCGTATTGGGGAAAGAGGTAGGCTTTCATCAGGTTGGATCGCGTCAGATATTCATTGGCTGAATAGATGCCGCAAAAATTTTCCCCTGGGATATTTAAGAATTGTGGTAAACCTGCCCCCAAGCCCAGAAAGACGGCATCATATTCGCTAAGAAGTTCATCCACGGTCTCAATTCTTCCGATAACACAGTTGCATTCGATGGTTACCCCTAACTTCTCCAGATAGTTGACTTCTGCCTGAACAATATCTTTTGGGAGGCGGAATTCTGGAATGCCATAGATTAAAACCCCTCCTGGTTTATGAAGGGCCTCAAAAATCGTCACTTCATGCCCCTTCAGAATCAGATCACCGGCCACCGTCAGCCCCGCCGGTCCCGAGCCCACCACAGCCACTTTTTTCCCTGTCGAAGGGGCCTTTGAGGGGATAAGAATCTCCCCTTTCTCCCTTTCCCAATCGGCAGCAAATCTTTCGAGACGGCCAATGGCAACCGGCTGGTCTTTCTTCCCAACAATGCAGAGTATCTCGCACTGATCTTCCTGCGGGCAGACCCGTCCACAGACGGCCGGCAGGCTATTTCGTTCTTTTAGTTTCCGGGCTGCTCCAACGAAATCTCCATCCAGAATTAATTTAATAAAAGCAGGGATATCAATTTCAACTGGACACCCTTCAATGCATTTCGGTTTCTTACACTGAATACAACGACTTGCCTCCCGCTGAGCCAGTTCAGGCGTATAACCAAAGGGGACTTCATTAAAATTCTTTGCCCTCACCTTGGGTTCTTGTTCAGGCATCTTCTGCCTTGGGATCTTCTCTTTCTTCTCTTTTTCAGCCATGTCCTTCCCCCTTTACCCTGTTAGAGAATCCCGCTCGGTTTAGCGGGGCATCATGATTTCTATATTCATCCCATTCCAAAGGCCTCCATCGAATGCCTTTTCTTCTCAACGGGGTTTATCTACCTATCTCTTTAAAACGATCCATAGAGACTTTCTCCTCTACGAGATAAGCTCTCTGCCGCTTGACCAGTTCATCATAGTCTACCTGATGGCCGTCAAATTCAGGTCCATCCACACAGCAGAACATGGTCTTACCGCCTACAGTCACCCGACAGGCTCCGCACATGCCTGTAGCATCAACCATGATGGGATTGAGACTGACCATGGTCTTGACCCCATACTCCTTGGTCATCTTGCTGAGAAATTTCATCATCGGAACCGGACCAATTCCCACCACCAGTTTAACCTCTTTATTTTCATCGAGAATCTTCTTGAGGACATCTGTTACAAAGCCATGGTGACCGTAACTGCCGTCGTCGGTAGTTATCCTCAAATCGTGGCTGGCCGCCTTCATTTCGTCTTCAAGGATGAGGAGGTCTTTGTTCCGTGCACCGATAATGGCAATGACATGGTTACCCGCTTCTTTGTAAGCCTTCGTGATGGGATACATAACAGCAACCCCTGTTCCACCTCCAACACAGACTACCGTGCCGAGATTTTCGATGTGGGTTGGTTTACCAAGGGGACCAATAATATCTTGGATCGAATCGCCCACATGGAGAGTCCTTAGAAGAGCGGTGCTCTTTCCAACGACCTGAAAGATTAAATCAATGGTTCCAGAATCAGGGTCTGTTCCGCCCATGGTCAGAGGAATCCTCTCTCCTGTCTCGTTTGCCTTCAGGACAACGAACTGTCCTGGCTTTGCTTTCCTGGCAATGCGGGGTGCATCCACTTTAAAGTGGCAGACTGTTTTTTCCGCCATTTCCCTTTTATATGTGATTTTATACAAAATCCCCCCTCCTTTCTGATAAACATTTCACAAAGTCTGCTATTATATAATCCAGGCTAAAACCAATGTCAATTCTTTTAAATATATCTTTGGGGGAGAGGACTATGAACACTTTTTCATTCTCTGGTTACACCGAGAATAATATGATTCCAAAGAGTTATCTTAATTAATTCAGGTATACCTAAATCTTGAGTATTGGCTTCTTTTCGATATTGCCGGAGATTTCTGGATTTTTTTAATAATCTCTTGTATGATTGCTTGACAGATGATAAAGTTTCTTTTATAAAGATTTAATCTGGCTATCATAAAAACTGATCTCCTGAACTTAATAAAAAGTTTTTGGGAACCCCCAGAGGCTCTTTAGGAAGTCCTGGGGGTTTTAAGTTTGAAAGGAAGGAGAGAGATGAGCCAAAAACTTTATGTCGGTAATCTTCCCTTTGGGGCCTCGGAAGAGGATTTAAAAACTCTTTTTTTGGAAGCCGGGACAGTGGAATCGGCTAAAATTATTGTAGACCCTTATTCTGGGCGCTCAAGAGGATTTGGTTTTGTAGAGATGGCCTCAAAGGCAGAAGCCGAAAAGGCGATTTCGCTGCTCAATGGAAAAACTTTTATGGAACGGGCCCTGGTGGTGAACGAGGCCAAGCCCCAGAAGAAAAAAGGCGGCGAGTTCAGAGGTGGCAGAAGAGATAGAAACCGATAGCCGATCTATCGACGCGAAAGGAAGAGGCGTTGGAAGTTAAAGTTCAAAACAATCAAATAGAAAATGCCATCAAGGCGTTGAAACGTCAACTCGCTCGGGATGGCATTCTCAAAGAATTAAAAAAGAGAAGGGCTTACGAAAAGCCCTCCGTCAAGAAGAAAAGGAAGCAACAGGAAGCCCGGCGAAGGCGACAGAAAGCTGCCCGACGATTTTCAAAGTAAATCCTCTAATGGGAAAGCTCACACGGAGCATTAAACCCCCTATTCGTCCCGTATAGAGATAAATCTCTAACGGGGTCAACCGGCTTTTCTGATCGATTCAGAAGGAGCCAGTTAATCAGGAGAGTCAGACAGGTTGTAGTAATTCTTTTTATAAGAATCTCTCAGGAGAGTGAGCGATTCTTTAACCTCCCCAAAAGACCGCTTTAGCGCTTCATACTTTTTTTCGAGCTCTGCATTTTTAGCCAGGACTTCCTCGAGCCGGAATTGGAGCTCCTTGTTCTCCTCATGGAAGTAGAGGGCCTCACGTTCCTTCATCTTGCCTTTGATTCTGACCAATTCATTCTGATCCATCTGAGATTCAAGTTCTTGAATCCGACGGAGCGCTTCCTCTTTCTCTCTGAGAATTTTTGTCAACTGGTCTCTTAGGCCCTGCAGCTCCTGCTGAAGCTCATGAATCTTCCGGAGGGCTTCCTCGTTTTCTTCTTTCAGGTAGATCGATTCAGCATGGGCCTCTCGAAACCTTTGAAGTTCCTTCTTTTCAGCCTCGAGTTGGATTCGTAGGTCCTTGTTGTCCTGAGCCAATTGGTGGATGGTCTTCTGTTGGGAGGCGATGTCCATCTCGAAGGCTTTTTTCGCCCGGCCTGAGGCAAGAAGTTGCGTATGAAGATCCTCAATCAGCCTGAAGACATCCATGCCCTGACCGGACTCCACGGCTGTCCTGGAGGGTTCAACCATGACCTGCTTTTCCAGTGGTTTCTCTTGAGGTCTGATTTCCTGGATCACTTCGGGCCGATCCTCTTCGAGGAATTCGAATTCCTCAACCTGCTCCTTCAGAAGAGGTTGTTCCAATTTCCTCATCTTCGGCATCTTTTCGGCGACACTTCGGTCAAATCCATCGGCCGTCATGACCTGGGGTTTGATCTTCATCTTCCTGCCTCCTCGATTCCCTCTTTCTCCCTTGCTTGAAGAGGCCAACAAGGAAGTAAAGGGTTATTTGAGTCTTTCCTTCATATAGTCTTCCATCGCCTTTAACATTTCGACAATCTTTTCCACCTCAACCTTGATCTTGTTAACCTCCTCAAGAACCCGGTTGGCCCTCTTGAGGTCAAATTCAAGAGCGGATCGAACCGTTAGGGAAGCACGGAGTTCCGAATAGAGTGTGTGGATCCGATCCGTCACCTCTTCTCGTTTAGGCTCATCAGCGATTCGTTTAATGGTAGAGATCACCTTTGGCTCCCCTACATCCCAAGGTTTTTCTATGGCTTCTTTGTTTAGGGTATTAGGGAATTTCTGCGCGACATTGTTGGTAAACTCATCCGTCATATCCGTTTCCTTTCATTCCGAAGATTTCACCGATCAGGTTCTGTATGTCCTCTGCTCCTTTGGAGGATTGGGCAAAGAGAAAGATAGGGGTTCCCTGGCTGGTCGCTTCTGCTATCTTTGTATCCTGCCGGATGACCGTGCTAAGAAGGTATTTTTTGTAATGGGTCTCCAAGGCTTTCTTCGAGCGCCTGCAGATCCGATGGGACTCATTATAACGGTTTAAAAAAATGAAGATATTTTCAAAGACGAAAGAGAAATCCTCTTCAATGGTCGAAAGGGTCTCAAACAGGATCTTGAGGCCATGATAAGAGAGAAAATCGGCCAGAACCGGGATGAGAAGATCGTTGGACGCAAGGATCGCATTGAGGTTTAAGAGCCCGATGCTTGGAGAGGCATCCATGACGATGACATCATAACTTTTCTCTAAGGAGCTGAGCAGTCGTTTCAATCTGAACTCCCTCGAGTTCATGGAGAAGAGTGAAAGCTCCACAGGTGAAAGATTGAGGTTCGATGGAATAATGTCGAGGGTAGAGAGATCTGTTTTGATGATCACCTTCTCGATATCTTCCTTTTCAACCAGAGCATTATAAAGCGTTTTGGGATACTGCTCATTATTGAGACCCAGACACTGAGTTAGATGTCCCTGTGGATCAAGATCAATGAGGAGCACCCGAAATCCCATCTGGGCCAAACGAAAACCATAAGAGGCAGAGAGACTGCTCTTTCCGGTTCCACCCTTGAAGTTGAGGAAGAGCTGTTTTCGGATGGATGGAATGGGTGAGGGTAGCGACAGATAATTGCGGTATTTAACAACATCCTCCGGTTTATAAAACCTTTCTTTTCGTTCATTCCTTTTAGCCGGGGGAAGGAGGCCCAGAGTTTCTTTTTCGAGTAGTTCCTGTTTTGAAATCCCAAGGAGTTTGGCAAAGGCCTGTGGCGAATAGACCTGGTCTCCAAAAATCTGTGCCTTTTTTATCAGAGGAAGAGATTGAGTCTCTATCATCTTTTGTTTCAACCTTACCTCGCAAGGAAACTGTGAATAACCGGTCTTTCGAGCATTCGATTTAAAAGGTCCTTTGCCCATTTTCGGATATCCGGATCGGAATCGGTCATCGCCTCCATCAAACGATTCTCTCCTTCCTCGGGATAGAGGGACACCAGAGAGAAGAGAGCGGCTTTTCTTACCTTTGAATCCTTATCTTTTGACATCTCCACCAGGATGGGCAAACCTCCTTCGATTGGATTCCATCCGAGAAGTGTGGCCAGCTTTCGTCTCACCCAAGGGGAATCATCGCTCAGAAGATGCATCAAAAGATTCAGATCCAACTTCTCCTTGAGATGAAACATTCCTCTCAAAGCAACCATTCTGACCCGAGGGTCCGGATCTTTTAAATATTTTTTTAAAAAGGGAGAGATGATAGAATTTCCAAATGCAATCAGGATGGAAAGTGCTTCCGCTCTTATGCCTGAATCAGAGTCCGACAGGATCTCCTGCAGAAGGGGCATTTCGATGCAGAGATGGGAGTTCTCAAGGTAAAATTTTACAGCGAGGCTTCTGACTTTCGGATCGGGGTGTCTAAGATCCGCCTTTGCCTGTTTAAGAATTTCTCTGATTGATTGAGTTTCTGAAGGGACATCTTTTAGAGGATTGAAAGACTGATCTCCCCTTTCTTCATAGACAGGGCGAATATGATCCGAAAGATCTTTTTCCGGTTCGGTTGATTTCAAATAGATCAATCGAAAACGATCGGTCACAACAGTTTCCTCTTATGTGCCAAAATCCTTTTGAACGGTTCTTTCTTTTAAGGAGTCCTTGAATTCAAACTTAAGCTGTTCGGAGTATTTATCCAGGAGCATATCAAGAGCCTCTCTCACATAAACCGCCTGTGGGACCTTCGTTCTATCAGACAATCGTTTGAGAGCTTCAACCTGGTCGCTATTGATATAAATTGTCCTGGCAACCTTTGTCTGAGGCAAATGAACCTCCCTGAAATAGTTTAAAACACAATACAATACAATATATATATTGTCAAGAGAAAAATTCTTTTTTAATATTTATTATTATCAATAATTACAATATGTTATAGATTTTTAAATATTTCGAACCATGTTTTTAAGTCTTTAAATGTGCGGAGAACTTATAAATAAAAGCAAAAATAATATTGAATAGAGGCCTCTTCTTAGGGAGAAGATGAAGATGGGGCGATAGAGAATCCTTTAATCATTCCGGTCAAATGATAATAAGGTCATCAAAGCTTACTTAGCTTTTTAATCAATTTAAAAATAAAAACTTGACATTTAAAAAGAGATTAGCCATAATTCTCAGCACGGTAAGTTGTAAGGAGTATGTGGTTGAATCAAAAGAAAGGCCGCAAAGTTTTTGACTAAAACTTCTGTGGCCTTTTTTTATTTAAGGGCCAGAGGCTATTACAACTTACGCATCATATAGACGAGAGGAGGTGAATTGTAGTGGCCAAAGGTCGTGTCAAATGGTTTAATGAGAAGAAAGGTTATGGGTTTATCTCCAGAGAAGATGGAGGAGATGTCTTCGTTCATTTCTCCGCCATTAAGAAGGATGGTTTCAAAACCCTCTACGAAGGAGATGAGGTTGAATTTGATATTTCCGAAGGGCCCAAGGGTCCTCAGGCTACCAACGTGACGCCGGTATCCTAAGAAAGACTTCTTCAGATGCGAAGAGACCCTGGAGGTTCTTCCGGGGTCTCTTTTTTTATCTCTGGCCACTTTCCTTGGCAAAGGGAAAGACCTGCTGGAAGGAGTGGATCGCCTATGGCTGAAATCAAATCAACCCTGGAACTGGCTCTGGAACGCACAAAAAAATTTTCCCTATCTGAAAAGGACAGAGAAGAGATCAGGCAGAAAGAAATTCAGCAACGAATCCTGAGCTTTTTTCACCGATATCGAGACAATCATCTCCCCCTGCATGACATTCAGAAGGAGTTAGAACGCATGGACGAGAAGACCAGGCACAGCGTGCGGGAAGGTCTTCTCTCCCTCTGGACAGAAGGACTTTCGCTGGATGAGCAAGGGGAGAAATTTCTCAAAGGGATTGAATTTCTAATACGTAAAGAGATGGGTGCGGTTCAAGAAGCCTTTCATCAACTCCGTATCCAATACCAAGAGGATCAGATTCAGATCAGACAGAAGATGAAAGCCCTCCTCATCGCCTCGCTGAAAGAGGAGGGGATTGGTGGAGATGCGGTGGATCCCAATGTAGAGGCAAATGATCTCTGGAAAGAGGAGACCTCCAGACTGAACCAACAGTTTCATGCCCGCCTGGAAAGTATCAAACAGCAGATAAGCACCTTATAGATAGGGATAATAATTTTGACGAATGTATTCAAAGTTCTGAAGGACCACTGCTTTTCCAACCCCCATTTCTCCATGTCCGGATAGAAGGATTTCCACATCCAGATTGGAAAGGTTCTCAATACTCTTCATGAGAAGCCTGGGGTTGCCTTCGATAAAGTCGGTCCTCCCAATGCCTCCATAAAAAAGCACATCTCCGGTAAAAAGGACTTTTCTCTCTGGCCAATAGATCGAAATAGAACCGGGGGAATGGCCTGGGGTTTGATAGATATGGAAGATTTTCTCTCCGAAAAGAAATTCACCCTCCCTGAGAAAGAAATCAATCCGATATTTTGGAATCGGCTGTCTCATCATCTCGAAAAGATACCTTCCGTTTCCCTGAAGATAACGTTCTTCTTCCCGAGACATGGCCATCTTGATCGGTTTGTCATAGAAGGCTTCCACTCCTTCCATATGATCCGGATGAGAATGAGTTAAGAGGACAAGGTCAATTTCCTCTGGGGACAAACCATCTTCCTCCATCTGGCTGAAAAGATGTCCAAGATGACGCAGATGGCCTGGATCAATCAAAAGCGTTTTTTTTCCGCGGATCAAATAGGAGTTACAGTTGTTTTCATAAGGATTCTGCCAAAGATAAACAAAGAGGTCTTCTTCAAATTTCATGCCTTCTTCCTCAAGAGGATAACAGTTATAGATTAAAATGAAGATTTGGGTATTGCAAGATCGGCGTTGTTTCTTGCTGGCCCAATTTGGAGCAAAGGTTGAAGTTAGACAGAGCATCCATTATTATAGTTAAAAAAATGAGATGCAGGGAGGAAGAAGAATGATTGTTAAACAATACGAAGTCGGAAATTTTTCAATCTTCTGTTACCTCATCGGGGATGAAGAGACCCAGGAGGGTCTCTTCATCGATCCGGCGGATGAGGTGGATTCTCTATTAAAAGAGGCCAAAAAAAATGGGTTGGATAAGATCAAGTATATTGTTAATACCCATTGTCATGTTGACCATATCATGGGCAATGCCGAGATGAAGAAAAAGACCGGAGCCAAGATCATTATCCATGAAGAGGAGGCGGCTTATCTCACGCGCACCTCTCCCGATCTTCTCATGATGTTCCAGGCTACCCCCTCTCCGCCAGCAGATATTCTGGTCAAAGAGGGAGATCGAATCAAGGTAGGAAAAGTTGCTCTTACGGTGCTACATACGCCTGGTCATTCTCCTGGCGGAATGTCCCTCTACATGGATGGAATGGTCTTTACAGGAGACACCCTCTTCGTGGGTTCGGTTGGAAGAACGGACTTTCCTGGAAGTTCCTGGGATGTGATGGAAGCCTCCATTCGGAATAAACTGTTCACCCTTCCTGGAAATACGGTCGTTTTTCCAGGGCACAATTACGGTTCCGCACCCACTTCAACCATCCAGTATGAGAAACGATACAATCCCTTTGTCCGGGGGTGAATCCTGTGGTTTCCCAAGGGGATGTCCAAACCAATAGACTACTTTGCTGAAAAAATATTGATTTGATCACACCCTCGAGTTGGGAAAAAGAAAAGATTGTATAGTTGGAAATGGAGAGCCCAGCCTCGTGGCATGGAGGTAAACCATTTAAAACTTTATGATGTTCAAATCAAAAACAGCCCATTTCGAGAAGAGGGTTGTAATCGAAAATCTTCATCAACATGTGGGGTCTCTCTCTGTAAAAATCGGAGAGCGGCACCTCTGGAAAGAGGGGTCGCTTGAAAAAGCAGCCGATTATATTGAGTCAGCTCTGACTTCTTATGGGTATACGGTTCAGCGCCAGACCTACTCATGTTATGGAAAGAATGTCTCGAATCTGATCGTTGAGAAGAAAGGGACAGAGAAAGAGGTGGTGGTCTTCGGTGCCCATTATGATACAGTTCCCGGAACTCCTGGCGCGGATGATAATGCGTCCGCAGTAGCGGGTTTGCTTGAACTGGCGAGGCTGCATCGGAATATACCCAATCGGAAAACCCTTCTATTTGTTGCCTTTGCCAATGAAGAGCCTCCCTGTTTCGGATTTTCCAACATGGGAAGCATGGTTCATGCAAAGGCTTTAAAAGATCAGGGAGTGGCGGTTGAGGTCATGATCTCTCTGGAAATGATCGGGTTCTTTCGCCCTGAGCAGGTTCAGAATTATCCCATGCCTGGGATGAGACTCCTCTATCCAAAGACAGCGGACTTTATCGGTGTGGTTGGAAATTTTCGCTCATCAAAATATGTCTCCCTCTTCAAAAAAGGCATCAGAAAGTATTCTACCATCAATGCAAGGTCATTAACCGGACCTGAATTTTTCGGAGGGATCAATCTTTCGGATAATTCCTCCTTCTGGCGCCATGGATTCAGAGCCATCATGGTGACAGACACCTCGTTCTTCAGGAATCCCAATTACCACCAGGAGACAGATACGATTGACACCCTTGACTTTGAGAAGATGGCTGAGGTGGTCAAGGGACTTCACTTTACGCTTTTGGAGATGTAAATTCATAGTCACATCGTCTCATGGTCGGATCGTCTAATCGTCGTGTGACTAACCGACTATCTGACTGACGACTATCAGACTATTATTCAAGAGGACGGTATGGCAAAGGAGATCAGGCTGCCAAAGCCAAACGAAAAAGGACCGGTCTCCATCGAAGAGACACTTCATCAAAGGAGGTCGGTGAGAGACTATAAAAGGGCGTCGCTGAACCTGTCAGACGTGGCGCAACTTCTCTGGTCAGCCTCAGGGAAAAATCTCTTTCGGAGAACGGCCCCTTCTGCCGGAGCCACATACCCCTTGGAGATCTATCTGGTTGCGGGTGAAGTGGAAAGTCTGGAATCGGGGGTCTATCATTATTCCATCCCCAGACATAGCTTGGAGAAGACCAAAGAGCAGGATGTCCGGAGGGGGTTATGCCGGGCGGCCTTAGAACAGAGGATGATCGAGAGGGCGCCGGTCAGTATCCTCATCGCCGCTGATTATAGAAGAACAACAAGCCATTATGGCCAGAGGGGATTGCGTTATGTTCATATGGAAGTAGGTCATGTGGGGCAGAATGTTTCACTTCAGGCCGTAGCCATGAATATGGGAACGGTCATGATCGGTGCGTTTGATGACCAGCGGGTTAAAGAGATTCTTGAAATCGAGGAGGAGCCCCTGTATATCATTCCTGTTGGGAAAATTTGAAGTTGGGTTAAGGTAAGGGCAAAGATGCCAGTTTGGTCTTTGGGCAAAGGCGAGGGTTTAAATTATTTAACCCTCACCCATTTAGGTTTCACCCAATCGGCCTCCCCGCCATAACCCGTTCATCTTGCCTAAATGTTTTTAGATTACCCGGTTGGGTTCCTTCATGCAGGATTGCCTTTCAAACCGATGGCTTCAGCCACTTCCTGCATTCCTTTAATCGTGTCCTCAATCAGTTCATCCAGCCCCACCTGAAGCATCTCTGCACCTTTTTCGATGATGGAGCGGTCCACCCCAGCGGCAAATCGTTTGTCCTTCCACTTGTTCTTCACGGATTTAACCTGCACATCGAGGACGCTTTTGGATGGACGGATCAGAGCCGTGGTTACAACAAGGCCTGTCAATTCATCTATGGTATAAAGATATTTTTCCAAATTGGTTTCAGGCTTGACCTGAGAACAGATTCCCCACCCATGGGAGATGGCTGCACGAATGTACTCTTCTGGCCAACCTCTCTCACGGAGAATCTCGCCTGTTTTTTGGCAATGCCGGTCAGGGAACTGTTCATAGTCGAGATCGTGAATCAGACCGATGATTCCCCATTTTTCCTCATCCTCCCCCCGCTTACGAGCAATGTAGCGCATGACTCCCTCGACCGAATAGGCGTGTTTCCTCAGGCTATCACTTTCATTATATTGATGAAGCAGCTCCAGAGCTTCCTGCCGTGTGGGTATTTTTTGTTTCATGATGGTCCCCTTTCCTTACTTTCCATTCCCTTTATCACGTCTTTCCCTGAAGGTCAAGTGTTCAAGGGCTCCCAACTCCCTTGCAATATAAAATGAAAAAAATTAATGTTATTCATCATGGCCACACCTTGAGGGATTAGATCAATGAAATTACTTAAAGAACTGGGCCGGTATCGAATTGGAACCTATGCGGACATCATCTACAGAAATGCTCTTCTCTATCCAGACAAAGAGGTTTTTATTTATGGAAAAGAGAGGGTAACCTTCTCGCTCTTCAATCAACGGGTCAATCGTCTCATCCATGCACTGGAATCCTTTGGAATAAAAAGAGGGGATCATCTTGGCATTCTGTCGTGGAATTGTATTGAAAGCACGGACGTGACTGGAGCTGCCATGAAGGGCGGTTTTGTGGTAGTGCCCTTCAGTCCGAGGCTTCAGGCAGCTGAACTGGTAAAGATGATAAACGATTCAGAGGTCAAGATCCTCTTTGTGGGGCCAGAACTTTTTGGCCTGGTGGATGTCCTTCAGGACAAAATAAAATCGGTCAACCATTATGTAGCTCTGGAGGAGAAGGCCCCCCGTATGGCATTTTACAATGATCTTATCCAATCATGTTCGGACAGAGAGCCTGATCCGCAGGTGGACGAATATGATCCTTTCATCATCTTTTATACCAGCGGGACCACAGGTCTTCCCAAAGGCGCAATCTACACTCACTATCAAAAGCTCGAAGAGGCCAGAACAAAGATTCTTACAACAGGCCTGAAGCCAGAGAATAGGCATGTGATGATCTTACCCCTTTTTCATATCGGGGGGTGGTCTCATTTCTGGGCCTTCTTCATCATCGGTGCAACCAACATCCTCCTTCCCAATCGTTCTTTTGATCCTGCCTTCACGTTAAAAACGATTCAGGACGAAAAGGCAACGGATCTCCATATCGTACCCACTCATCTGGTTGGCCTCCTCTCCCTTCCTGATATTGAGAGGTATGATTTGAGAAGCCTCAAACAGATCTGGTATGCGGCTTCTCCCATGCCGATTGAACTGTTAAGAAAAGGGATGGCAACGTTTGGACCGATCTTTGGCCAGGGCTACGGTCAAACCGAATCCGGTCCGGACATTACGATCCTCACAGAAGCAATGCACCAGGTTGTTGAAAGATCACCTGAAGAACAGAGGGTGCTCAGTTCATGCGGCCAACCCTGTTTAGGGGTGCATGTGAGGATTGTAGATGATCATGGGTGCGATCTCGATCCATATCAGATTGGGGAGATCATTGTTCAGAGCCGATCGATCATGACGGGTTACTGGAAAAAATCTGACATCACCGCAGAGACGATTGTGAATGGATGGCTCCATACAGGCGATATGGGTTATTATGACGAGAAGGGTTTCCTCTATATTGTGGATAGAAAAAAGGATATGATTATCACAGGCGGAGAGAATGTCTATCCAAGGGAGGTGGAAGAGATTCTCTACCAGCATCCGGATATCCTCGAAGCGGCTGTTATCGGAGTGCCTGACGAGAAATGGGTGGAAAGGGTACATGCCCTGATAGTGCTTAAAGAAAGAGCAAGGCCCACACCAGAAGAGATCATTGAATTTTGCCGATCGCGGATTGCAAAGTTCAAAGCTCCAAGAACGGTTGAATTCGTAACTGCGCTCCCAAAAAATCCGCAGGGTAAGATATTAAAAAGGGAACTCCGTGAAACATACCGGAAAAGCGAAAAAAAAGAATAAACCACTTTCAAAAATGGGTAGGGCAAGCCCATTGAATAGAAAATTTATGCAAACCGTATAGGCATCAGAAAGGAAGGCGAAGATGAAGAGGAATAGGGTGAGAAGGATCAGGCTTCAAGTAAATGGGGAGGTTTTTGAGCTTGAGATGGGTAGCCAGTCGGATCGGGTTATGCCATCCCATACCCTTGCCCATACCTTGCGGGAGACCTTAGGCCTGACAGGTACCAAGGTTTCCTGCAATGAGGGAGCCTGTGGAGCCTGCACCGTTTTACTGGATGGGAAACCGGTTCCCTCCTGTATGCTTCTCACAGTGGAGTGTGATGGAAAGAGTATAACGACCATTGAGGGATTAAGGGATTCAGAGACAGGTAAACTTGATCCTCTTCAGGAGGCATTCATCAATGAAACAGCCTTTCAATGCGGGTTTTGCACCCCGGGCCTGATCATGAGCGCAAAGGCACTTCTTCAGGAGAATCCCTCACCCACAGAGGAAGAAGTCAAGGAAGGCCTTTCAGGAAATTTCTGTCGTTGTATCAGCCACTATGAAGTGATCAAGGCGGTGATGTCAGCCGCTAAAGCAGTGAGGTCATGAGATGGAGAACGCCTATCGCTATATTGGAAAATCAATCCCACGAAGAGATGCTCAAGCGATTGTTACAGGAGGAGCCAAATATCTTAATGATATGAAGCTTCCGAACATGATCTACGGGAAAGTCTTAAGAAGCCCTCATCCCCATGCACTAATCAAGAAGATTGATAAGAGTAAGGCAGAAAAATTGAACGGAGTTGAAGCCATCCTGACCTGGGAAGACGTCCCGGACTGGAGAGGGGGAACACCGCGCTCTACCCGTATCCTTGACCAGAAGGTCCGGTATGTAGGGGATGTGGTGGCTCTTGTGGCAGCCACCAGTGAAGAGATAGCCGAAGAAGCCCTTCATCGGATCCACGTGGAATATGAACTTCTGCCTCCTGTCTTTGATATGGAGGAGGCTTTGAAGCCCGGTGCTCCACAGTTGTATGACCAATTCCCTGGAAATGTGGTGACGCCTGGAGTTCCCTTTTTCGGCCCCAAAAGCCTTCAAGAGGTCGTCATGGGAGATGTGGAGAAAGGTTTTCGCGAAGCAGATGTCATCACAGAGGGAACATTCGGCTACGAGAACATGCCCAATCCTCTGCCTCCTGAACCGCCTGGGGCCATCGCCCTATGGGAAGAGCCAAACAAAGTGACGCTCTGGGTATCGAATCAAGCCTCTTACATGGATAAGATCACCCTTTTCCATGTGATGGGTCGGCAGGTCGAGGTGAGAACCATTGGTGGCCCCTGTGGTAGCAGTTTCGGGTCGAAGTTTATGTCCTGGCAAGTGCAGTGTTACGCTGTCCTCTTAAGCCGGGCAACAGGTAAACCCGTAAAGATTGTTTTTACAAAGGAAGAACATCTTGCGGCCTTTACGTTACGACCTTCATCACGGATGAGCGCCCGTGTGGGCATGAAGAAAGATGGAACGGTCACAGCGGTTTCGGGCACCTGGCTGATTGATACGGGTTATTATTCCATGACCACACAATCACAGGTGGCGGTAGGCTGTGGCGAGGTCCAGATCATGGTTCGCTGTGCCAACTGGAATCTCAAACCCGTGATTGTCTGTACCAACCGGAATGCATCAGGCATTGTTCGAGGTTTTGGCGGTCAGGAGTTGAAGTGCACGCTCATCCCCCTTCTGAGCTTAGCCATGGAAAAGCTGGATATTGACCCATTTCAATTCCTTAAAAAGAATTATGTCAAACCAGGAGACGGCTACTTCTGGCGAGACGGGATCTGGTACACCTACAGGGGGGTGGATTATTCGGAGGCCATGGAGAAAGGCGCTCAGTTATTCGGCTGGAAGGAGAAGTGGAAGGGATGGCTCACACCCACGGCGATCAACGGCACAAAGAGAAGAGGCATAGGGGTAGGAGTTCATGGTAATGCTGATATCGGGGAGGATGCATCCGAAGCCTATGTGCGTCTCCATCCAGATGGAACGGCCATGCTCTATTCCTGTATTACGGAGCACGGGACCGGGCAGAGGACGAACTTCGTCAAGATGGTGGCTGAGGTGCTTCAAATCCCCATAGAGAAAGTCTCTGTGACTCCCTCTGATTCACTGATCAATCCCTATGAGTTCGGTCCAGCAGGTTCTCGAGGAACCTATGCCATAGGAAGTGCCGTTATTGCTGCAGCAGAAGATGCCAAGAAAAAACTCTTTGAGATCATCGCCCCTATGTTAGAGGCAGATCCCTCTGATTTGGAGACGGAGGATGGATTTATCTTCATCAGGAGTCGTCCTGAAAAAAAGATTTCCTGGAAAGCCATGGGGGTTGACCGGACCTGCCTTGGCTATGGACGATTCGAACCTGACTATACATTGAGTAACTGTATGATGACCTTTGTTGAGGTCGAGGTGGATACAGAGACTGGAATGGTCAACTTAGTGCGGGTGGTCAATGCCACGGACGTAGGAAAAATCATAGACCCCCTTGGCCTTAAAGGACAGCTCAATGGATGTCTCGGATCTGCTGGCATTGATAGTGCCCTCTTTGAAGAGATGGTCCTTGATCGTTCCACAGGTCATATGCTGAATACGAACCTGATTGACTATAAGTGGCGAACCTTTTCCCAGCTACCGATCATTGAAAATGTGGTTCTCGAAACCCCAATGCCTACTCACCGTTTCCAGGCCGTGGGGGTGGGTGAGATCGCCACCTCTCCGGGCCCTTCGGCGGTGCTGATGGCTGCTTCCAATGCCATCGGGACATGGATTCACCAATACCCCTTGACCCCCGAGAAGATCCTTTCAGTCATAAAAGAGCGAAAAGGGAGCGAGAGATGAGAACCTTCGAACATCACCAAGCGAGGTCTATCCCAGAGGCCATTCAATATATGGAGAGGTATGGTGGACGGGCAAGGCTCAACGCCGGTGGAACCGATCTGTTAGGTGTCCTTAAAGGCGATCTGTTCTCTGAATATCCTGAGGCTATCATCAATTTAAAGACCATCCCCAACCTTCAATACATAAGAGAGAAACATCAGACCTTGGAGATCGGAGCACTGACCAAGCTGGTGGATATCATAGAATCACCATTGATTCGAGAGAGATATCCAGTTCTTTCTGAGGCTGCCCGTTCAATTGGAAGCCCTCAGATCAGAAACATCGCCACCCTTGGCGGGAATCTCTGCCAGGAGGTCCGATGCTGGTATTATCGTTATCCCCGGAATATCGGGGGGCCAATCCTGTGTCTTCGCAAAGGGAGGGGTTCATGCCCTGCCCTAAAAGGGGATCATCGGTTTCATGCGATCATGGGAGCCAAAAAATGCTTTGCGGTATGCCCATCCGATATGGCGACGGCCTTAGCGGTGCTGGATGCCAAACTTTTGATCGCTGGCCCAGAGGGAACGAGGGAGGTTTTGGTTACGGATTTCTATCATCCTTTAGGCCATGGTCTTAAGAAGAGTGAGGTTTTGAAGGAAATCAGGGTTCCCTCTCTCAAGGCTCCAGCCTATCAGCGATTCATTAAATTCACTTTGAGAGAGCCGATCGATTTTGCCGTCGTCAGTGTTGCCATTCATGTTGTATTGACAGCAGGAAAATGTGAGAAGGCGCGCATCTCCCTTGGGGCTGTTGCCCCATCCCCTGTTCGAGCCTATGAGGCCGAAAAGATCATAATGGGAAAAACCATCGTTGAAGATCTCGCTCAAGAAGCAGCCGAAATGGCCCTAAAAAGGGCAAAACCTCTGAGCCAAAATGGTTATAAGGTTGAAATCGCTAAGACCCTGATCAAAAGAGCGATTTTTGGATCCGTGAATTGAATCATTTAAGCGGTGCGTTTGGGGGCCGCACCCTACATTGTTTTTGCATTCATAAGAAAGGGAGGTTTTTCATGCCAAAGATTATCGAAGGGGTCTATTTTGTTCCTGGTCAGGATGAGATGATGCCGGATGCCCATTCCTATGTGATTGGACATCCCTCTTCAAAGGATCTTTCTCTCATTGACCCGGGCCTTGTTGGAAAGGGAAATTACAAGATTGATTCGATCGAAAAGATGGGGATCGCTCTGGAAGATATTAAGAGAATTATCATGACCCATACCCATTTTGACCATATTGGTGCGCTACCCGAGGTTCAAAAAAGAGTTCCCTGGGCAGAGCTTTGGGTCCACCACCTGGAAGGCGAACCTCTGGAGAAAGGAGACGAAAGGACGGTTTACGGGATGGAGATGTTCCAGCAGGTCTGCCAGGTGCAGTACCGAATCAAGCCTGGAATGTTCACCTTCAATGTCCACCGAAAACTTCAGGGAGGGGAGAGCCTAACTGTCGGACAGATGCAATGGGAAGTCCTCCATATCCCTGGCCATTCTCTGGGAAGTATTAGTCTCTATCATGCCCCTGACAGAGTCCTCATCCCAGGCGATGTCCTTTATGCAGATCATGCGATTGGCCGTTTCGATCTCTTTGGAGCGGATGGAGAAGAATTGAAGAAATCTCTAAAACGACTTTCTCAATTGAAGGTAGAGATCCTTCTACCTGGGCACAATCGAGTGGTTAAAAAACTTCCTGAAGGCTATGTCCTTCAAACCTTAGAGCAATGGGAACCTTATCTCACATAAGATCTCACCGTATGATTCTGAGGAAAGCCTTCTATCTTTTCACTTTTTTTGTCCTGCTTGGATCCCTGGCCAAGCCCACCCTGGCCCAACCCAAGCAGGAGATCTGGTATCATACAGGCTATCCAGGAGGAGTGGTGGGACCAAGAACAGGGATGTCGGCTTTAACCGGACCCACAAAGATGCCGGCCATCTTTGAAGCCATTTTGCGAAATCGGTTAATTGAGTCCGCTCATATCCACACGGATAGTCCCTCTGTAACAGGCAGAAATCCATTTGCTTCGCCCATTGATCTTGAAAGCCTCCGCATGGTCCACACCGACCGTTACCTAAGAGCCATCCTCACAGGAGAGCCTTTAAGCCTGGCAACCTCGCAGGGACTTCCAACATGGAATGAAAGCATTGCAAGAGGGTGGCTTCTCAATGTGGGTGGTCTCTATGCGGCAAGCGAAGCAGCCCTTTATAAAAAAACGATCACAGCCAATCTTGGACACGGTTATCATCATGCTACAGTGAATCGGGGCATGGGGTTCTGTACGATCAATGGCCTTGCCGTGGTTGCCAAAAAGCTGATTCGCCAGGGAAAAGCAAAACGGGTCATGATCCTCGACCTCGATCACCACGAAGGCAACGGAACTGCAGAATGCATCATTGGAGAACCATCCATCTGGAATGTCTCGATTTACGGAAGTTATATGGGAGGTCCTCCATCCACTGGGAATAATCATCTCTTTCAAATTCGCCATGAAGCCTTTGAGAAAGGAGTAAAGCGCGATCTCCACTACCTCGCAGTGATCTCTGAAATTCTTCCCCCATTGATCCGGCTTCAAGACCCAGACCTCATCCTCTATCAGGCAGGGATGGACCCCTTTGATGGTGCGGGAATCAGTAAGGAGGCACTGGCTATTCGTGATGCCTATCTCTTCTCGTTCTGCCGCTCAATGGGCAAACCTGTCACATGGGTTCTGGCAGGCGGATATGCGGATATGGAAACCCTTGTCGAATTGCATTTAGGAACGGTCCGAATGGCCAATAAAGTGTTGGAGGAAGTCAAGTTAGGAGATAGGATCGAGCACAGGGGAACAAAACCCTATTTATGGTCTCCTAAAAATGGAATCATCTCCTTTCCCAACTGGAAATCACTACTCAAAGAAACGTTGCAGTGGAACAAACCCCCTTCGATGACCGATCAACAGATTCAGGCATTCGTTGCCGCACGCGAACGACTTCTTCAGGAGGAGAAGTTGCCAAAAGAGGAGATTTCCTCAGCTTACCGAAAGCTTTGGGGAGATGGAATCAGCCATCAACGGTGAATAATAAATTCCTCCTTAAGGAGCCATTGGCTTATCTTGGAATTTTGAAACACCCCTTCTCTCTTGGATAAGCCCCTCCCCGATCAGATTAAACCCCATCACTGTGATCAGAATGGCCAATCCTGGAAAGAGCATCAGGTGAGGAGCGGTTGTGAAGAGAGGACGACCTTCACTGAGCATGGCTCCCCATTCCGGATCTGGCGGTTGTGCTCCAAGCCCGAGAAAGCTTAGCCCTGAAAGGGCAAAGATCACCCTTCCGATATCGAGTGGCGCGAGCACAAGAATTGGGGAGAGGATATTGGGAAGGTAATGACGGAGAATCATGTGCAGAGGACCTGCACCCAATGCACGGGCTGCCTCAATAAACTGTCTGCC
>OGCL01000980.1_pt1 | contig 26853 bp, 19 predicted proteins | sample 1570041 | NCBI WGS metagenome assembly OGCL01 (sample SAMN06266162, study PRJEB24511) | hot springs metagenome | isolation source: Hot spring water | place: South Africa: Limpopo | collected 2015-06-22 | reverse complement strand
AGCCCCCCATCGTCCAGGCCTTGTAGGAGCCAGCTTGCTGGCGATCCCGGCAGTTCAAAAGCATCGCCAGCAAGCTGACTCCTACAGGGTTTGTCGTGGGGCAAGCGATAGCCAAGCACCCTCTCCCCCAACCCCTCTCCCACAGGGCGAGGGGAGCTGAGCGTGCAACAACGCCACTCACCGCAACAATCATCCAGGCGCCAAACCCTAAGCCCCCCATCGTCCAGGCCTTGTAGGAGCCAGCTTGCTGGCGATCCCGGCAGTTCAAAAGCATCGCCAGCAAGCTGGCTCCTACAGGGTTTGTCGTGGGGCGAGCGATAGCCAAGCACCCTCTCCCCCAACCCCTCTCCCATAGGGCGAGGGGAGCCGGTCGTGCACGCTTCAAATCATTTCTATCAGCCACAAACCAGCAAACGCCACGCCCCAGGTTCGCGGCTAAAACCGCGCCTACGGGGCCAGGCCGACAGCATGGCAACGGCTGGCTGCAAACCAGTCCCCTCGCCCCTCTGGGGAGAGGGTTAGGGAGAGGGGTGCAGGTCATGCCAGGCTCAAATCATCCCTATCAGCCGCAAAACCAGCAAACACCTCCAGGCTCGCGGCTGAAGCCGCTCCTACGGGGTCAGGCGCTGTTTGGTACAAGCTGAGCAAAACCACCGTCCATAAAAAAAGCGAGCCACCCGCAAGGGTGGCTCGCTTTCAGTTAAAGCAGCCAGGGCCGCAAAGCCCTGGCTTTACCCGTCAGGCACTCAGCGCCAGGTCCATCAGCTCCCGGTTGGCCACGGCATACATGGCGTAATCGGTGGTGGTGGCGGTACGCAGTTCGCCGAGCATGACCTTCCAGCGGTCCACCAGGCGGCGGTGCTGGTCGAGCCACAGGCCGACCCGTTCCTCGATATCGTCCGGGCCTTCGGCCATCTGCAGGACCGACACGGTGATGGCGCGCTGCTGCCAGTCCAGGTCGTCGCGGAAGGCTTCGCGGGCCAGGGCCTGCCAGTTGTTTTCCACCGGCAGGCTGGTGATCTGCTGCAGGTACCAGGACAGCTCCAGCGCACCACCCACTGCGAAGTAGGCGGCGGCCACGCGGCCGGGGTCCTGCTCGGTGACGTCGGCGGCTTCGATGATCGGCAGCAGGGTATAGAGGTGGCTGGTGCCGGCCACTACCCGGGCCAGTTCCTCAGGTACGCCAGCCTCCACATACCCCTGGAAGCGCGCCAGCCACTGTTCGCGGGCCGGGCCTTCGAGCAGTTCGTCCAGACGGCCGACCAGCGCCTCGATGCGCGGGGCGAAGTGGGCCACGTCGCGGGCGGCGTCCAGGTCGTTGCGGCGGCTGCGCAGGAACCAGCGGGTGGCGCGGCGGCCCAGGCGCATCAGCTCGTCCATCAACTGCAGCTGCAGCTCGGCCGGCACCTTGTGGTCCAGGGCCTCGATCTGTTGCCACCAGTGCGGCAGGCGGAACAGGTCGCGGACGATGACATAGGCGCCGGCCACATTGGCTGCGCTCATGCCGGTGGACTCCTTCAGGCGCTGCACGAAGGTGATGCCCATGTGGTTGACCAGGTCGTTGGCGATCTGGGTGCTGACGATTTCGCGCTTGAGGCGGTGACGGCGCATGGCGTCGCCGAACTTTTTGGTCAGCACCGCCGGGAAGGCGGTTTCCATCTCGCGCGCCAGGTAGTCGTCGTCCGGCACCAGGGACTTGAGCAGGGACTCCTTGAGGTCGATCTTGCTGTAGGAAATCAGCACTGCCAGCTCCGGCCGGGTCAGGCCCTGGCCCTTGTTGGCGCGTTCGGTCAGTTCGTCGTCGCTGGGCAAAAACTCCAGGGCGCGATCCAGCTTGCCGGCGCTTTCCAGGGCGTTCATCAGGCGCTTGTACTCGCCGACCCGCTCGCGGGCGCGGCGCTCGGCCAGGGACAGGGCCTGGGTCTGCTTGTAGTTGTTGCCCAGCACCAGGGCGGACACCGCATCGGTCATCTCGGCCAGCAGCTTGTTGCGCTGCTTGCCGGTCATATCGCCGGCGGACACGATCTCACCGAGGAGGATCTTGATATTGACCTCGTGGTCGGAGCAGTCCACGCCACCGGCGTTGTCGATAAAGTCGGTGTTGCTGGCGCCGCCGTGCAGGCCGAACTCGACGCGGCCGAGCTGGGTCATGCCCAGGTTGCCGCCCTCGCCCACCACCTTGGCGCGCAGTTCGCAACCGTCCACGCGCAGGCCGTCGTTGGCCTTGTCGCCGACATCCACGTGGCTTTCCTGGCTGGACTTGACGTAGGTGCCGATGCCGCCGTTCCAGATCAGGTCCACCGGAGCCTTGAGCAGGGCATTGAGCAGCTCGGTGGGGGCCAGTTTGTCGGCGCTGATGTCGAAGCGTTCCTTCATCTGCGGGCTGATGGCGATGCTCTTGGCGCTGCGCAGGAAGATGCCGCCGCCTTCGGAGATCAGCCCGGTGTCGTAGTCGGCCCAGCTGGAGCGTGGCAGGTCGAACAGGCGCTTGCGCTCGACAAAGCTCTTGGCCGCGTCCGGGTTGGGGTCGATAAAGATGTGCATATGGTTGAAGGCGGCCACCAGTTGCAGCTTGTCCGACAGCAGCAGGCCGTTGCCGAACACGTCGCCGGCCATGTCGCCGATGCCGATCACCGTGGTGTGATCCTGTTGCACGTCGATGCCGCGCTCGCGGAAGTGACGCTGCACGCTGACCCAGGCGCCCTTGGCGGTGATGCCCATGCCCTTGTGGTCGTAGCCGGCCGAGCCGCCGGAGGCGAAGGCGTCGTCCAGCCAGAAGCCGTAGTCGGCGGCGATGCCGTTGGCGATATCGGAGAAGGTCGCGGTGCCCTTGTCCGCCGCCACCACCAGGTAGGGGTCGTCGGCGTCGTGGCGCACCACGTTCTGCGGCGGCACCACGGCGCCATCCTTGAGGTTGTCGGTGATGTCGAGCAGGCCGCTGATAAAGATGCGGTAGCAGGCGATGCCTTCGGCCAGCACTTCGTCACGGCCGCCACCCACCGGCAGACGGCGCGGCACGAAGCCGCCCTTGGCGCCCATGGGCACGATTACCGCGTTCTTCACCTGCTGCGCCTTGACCAGGCCGAGCACCTCGGTGCGGAAGTCTTCCTCGCGGTCCGACCAGCGCAGGCCGCCACGGGCCACGTCGCCGAAGCGCAGGTGCACGCCCTCGACCCGCGGGCTGTAGACGAAGATCTCGAACTTGGGCGTGGGGCGCGGAATATCCGGAATCAGCCGTGGGCTGAGCTTGAAGCTGAAGTAGCTCTTGGGCGCGCCGCTGGCGTCGGTCTGGTAGAAGTTGGTGCGCAGGGTGGCCTTGATCAGGTCCAGGTAGCGACGCAGGATGCGGTCCTCGTTGAGCACCGCGACATTGTCCAAGGCAGCGAGGATGGCCTGTTCCAGCTTCTGCTGCTTGCCGTCCAGGTCTTCGCTGCTGAGCTTGCGCGCCAGGTAGAAGCGGGTCTTGAACAGGCGCACCAGTTCCTTGGCGATATCGGCATGGTTGACCAGGGTGGCAGCGATATAGCTCAGGTCAAAGCCCAGACGAATCTGCTTGAGGTAACGGGCATAGGCGCGCAGCAGGGCCACGTCGCGCCAGGGCATGGCGGCCATCAGCACCAGGCGGTTGAAGGCGTCGTTTTCCGCATCGCCGCCGACGATATGCACGAAGGCATCCTGCAGGGTGTCGTTGAGCTGCTGGATATCGACATTCACCCCTTCGGCATAGGTGAAGGCGAAGTCGTGGATCCAGAACTCGCGACCATCGGCGCGGCGAAGCTTGTAGGGGAACTCGCCGAGCACACGCAGGCCGAGGTTTTCCAGAATCGGCAGCACATCCGACAGCGGCAGCGGCGTGTCGGCGTGGTACAGCTTGCAGTGCAGCTGCTGGCCGGCCTGGGTCAGGGGCTGGTAAAAGCTCATCACCAGGGCCCGTTCACTGTTCAGGCTGAGCAGGTGCTGCATGTCCACCACCGCCGAATGCGGGGCGAAACGCTCGCGGTAGCCGGCCGGGAAGCCTTCCGGGAATTCGGCCAGCACCTCGGTGCCCTGGGCCTCGCCGAGGCTTTCGACGATCAGGCTGGAGTAGTCGTCCTTCCACGAACGGCAGGCCTGGATGACTTCCTTTTCCAGGCGCACGGGGTCGATCTGCACGCGATTCTTCGGATCGACCTTGAGAATGAACTGCACCCGCGCCAGCACCGACTCGGAGAAGAAGGTCCAGAACTCGCAGTCGGTGGCTTGCAGGCGCTCCATCAGCACCTGCTGGATCTTGATGCGGGTTTCGGTGGAATAGACATCGCGCGGCACATAGGCCAGGCAGTAGCAGAAGCGGCCGTAGGGGTCGCGGCGCAGGAACACGCGGATCTTGTTGCGTTCCTGGATCTGCACGATGGCCAGGGTGGTGTTGAACAGCTCCTCCACCGGGGTCTGGAACAGGTCGTCGCGCGGCAGCACTTCCAGCACCTGGGCCAGTTCCTTGCCCAGGTGGGCGCTGCTGTCAAAGCCGGAGCGCTGCTTGATCTCGGCCACCTTGCGGCGAATAAAGGGGATGTTCCATACGCTTTCGGCATACACCGCCGAGGTGTACAGGCCCATGAAGCGGCATTCCTTGACCACACGGCCCTTGGCGTCCAGCTCGCGGATCGACACCAGGTCCGGGTAGGCCGGGCGGTGCACGCGACTGGGCACTGCGGCCTTGGCGAAGGACAGCAGCTGCGGCTCGCGCAGGTAGGTCACGGCCTCCGGCTCGATATGCAGTTCATCGGCCTTGAGGCCGCTGCGCAGGCGCTTGGACAGGCCCAGCAGGGAGCCTTCGTCGTACTGCATGCTGCCGCCACCGGGCACGTCGACCACGGTGAACTCCTCGTAGCCGAGGAAGGTGAAGTTGTCGTCCAGCAGCCAGTTCATAAAGACTTTGATTTCGTCCAGCTCGGCGCCGTCGACCTTGAGCTTGGCCTTGTCCAGCCAGGCCAGCAGCTCGCGGGCCTTGGCCTTCATCGGCTGGAAGTCGGCCACGCTCATGCGCACATCGCTGAACACCTCGCCAATGGCCTTTTCCAGGCTCTTCAGCTCGCCGGCGCTGGAGCAGCGGTCGATCTCCAGGAACATCAGGGCTTCCTGCTGCACGTCCTTGCCCTGGCTGCCCTTGGGCAGGATCTCCAGCAGTTCGCCGCTCTTGTTGCGGCGCACGCTGAATACGCTGTTCTGCAGGGTGTGGATGCTGTAGCCGCGGCGGTTGAGCTCCATGCGCGCGGAGTCGACCAGGAAGGGAATGTCGCGGTGCAGGATTTCCACGGCGCTGTGGGTCGATTGCCAGCCGTGCTTTTCGTAGTCGGGGTTGAACACCCGCACCTGCGGCTCACTGCTATCGAAGCGCTGCAGCATGCGCCAGGCCGACAGGGTGCAGCCCACCAGATCGGACAGACGCCGCTGGGTCAGTTCCTCCAGGGCGATGATACCGAAGAATTGCTCGGCGAACAGGGCTACTTGTGGCAAGGCCTGCTCGCTGACGTGCTGCGCCAGTACCGTTTGCAGTTGATGCTGGAAATCGGCTTTGCTGGCCGCCGTAAAGAACGCCATGGGTTTGCTCCGTTTGGCTTGTTATTCGACTGGGGGCTGGATGACTTTCGCCACAACCTTGTAGCTCAACGTTAGTCTAGGAGGCGGCGATTGCATTAAAGTGCTGCCTCTAACTCTAGGCGACGTCTTCGACTCGCTGGTCACATTTGCCGGATGAGCTTAACGATGGAACACCGTGACGCGCTTATCGCGCTGCGACATTTTCTTTCAGCCCAGATCCTCGGCCAGGAAAAACTGATCGAAAGGCTGCTGATCGCCCTGCTCGCCGACGGCCATCTGCTGGTCGAGGGTGCCCCCGGTCTGGCCAAGACCAAGGCGATCAAGGAGCTGGCCGAAGGCATCGAGGCGGAGTTCCACCGCATCCAGTTCACCCCCGACCTGCTTCCGGCCGATATCACCGGCACCGAGATCTATCGCCCGGAAACCGGCAGCTTCGTGTTCCAGCAGGGGCCGATCTTCCATAACCTGGTGCTGGCCGACGAAATCAACCGCGCCCCGGCCAAGGTGCAGTCGGCGCTGCTCGAAGCCATGGCCGAGCGCCAGGTGTCGGTGGGCCGCAGCACCTATGAGCTGTCGCCGCTGTTTCTGGTGATGGCCACACAAAACCCCATCGAGCAGGAAGGCACCTACCCACTGCCGGAAGCCCAGCTCGACCGCTTCCTGATGCATGTGAAGATCGGTTTTCCCGACGCCAGCGTGGAGCGCAAGATCCTCGCCCAGGCTCGCGGCGAGGCCCTGCACGGCGAAACCAAGCCGCAGCGCCTGGTCAGCCAGCAGGCCATCTTCGCCGCCCGCGAGGAAATCCTCGGCCTGTATATGGCCGATGCGGTGGAGGAATACCTGGTGCAGCTGGTGATGGCCAGCCGCACCCCGGCCAAGTTCGATGCCGAGCTGGCCGAGTGGATCGCCTATGGCGCCAGCCCGCGCGGCTCCATCGCCCTGGACCGCTGCGCGCGGGCCCATGCCTGGCTGGCCGGGCGCGACTTCGTCAGCCCCGAGGATATCCAGGCGGTGCTGTTCGACGTGCTGCGCCACCGCCTGATCCTGTCGTTCGAGGCCGAGGCCGCGGGCATCGATCAGGACCGGGTGATCCAGCGTATTCTCGATGTGGTGGCGGTGGCCTGATGCAGCCGCACAGCGTAGCCCGGATGCAATCCGGAAATGCCCCCTGGCCGCGCCCGGATTGCATCCGGGCTACGGGTTAGTGCCATGCACGCCCAAACCCTGCACCCCGCGATCCAGATCAGCCTCGCCGAGCTGATCGAGATGCGTCATCGCGTGCGCGAGGTGCAGCTGTTTTCCACCCCGGCGCGGCGCAGCCCGCTGATCGGCCTGCACCACTCCAAGTTGCGCGGGCGCGGGGTGGACTTCGACCAGGTGCGCATCTATCAGCCCGGCGACGACGTGCGCACCATCGACTGGCGCGTCACCGCGCGCACCCAGGAGCCCCACACCAAGCTGTTCCACGAGGAGCGCGAGCGGCCCATCTACATCATGGTGGAGCAGAGCTCGCGGCTGTTCTTCGGTTCCTGCCTGCTGTTCAAGTCGGTGCTGGCGGCCCAGGCCGCCAGCCTGATCGGCTGGTCCGCCCTGGAGCACAACGACCGCATCGGTGGCCTGGTGTTCGGCGGCATCGAGCCCCACGAGATCAAGCCGCGGCGCAGCAAGCAGAGCCTGCTGCAGCTGCTCAACCGCCTGGCCCGGGCCAACCAGGCCCTGGGCAGCCACACCAGCGCCCCCGCCGAAGCCCTGGCCCTGGCCCTGCGCCGGGCCCGCGAGGTGCTGCGCCCCGGCAGCCTGGCAGTGATCATCTGTGACGAGCGCAGCCTGAGCGCCAGCAGCGAACAGCAGCTCAGCCTGCTGGGGCGGCACACCGACCTGTTGCTGCTGCCGATTTCCGACCCCCTGGATCATGCCCTGCCCGCCGCCGGCCTGCTGCGCTTTGCCCAGGGCGCCAGCCAGCTGGAGCTGGACACCCATGGCCGCGAGCTGCGCCAGGCCTATGCCGAGCTGGCGGCGCAGCGCCAGGCCCAGTGGCAACGCCTGGCGCAGAAACTGGGCGTGCCCCTGCTGCCCCTGGGCAGCCAGCGCGAGCTGATCGAGCAATTGCGTGAACAGCTCAACGCCCCCCACGGCAGGAAAGCGCCATGAACCTGCTGGAGCAACTGCAACCGGTGATCGCCCCGCCTGCCGTGCACTGGTGGCCGCCGGCCCCCGGCTGGTGGCTGCTGGCCCTGCTTGTGCCGCTGCTGGCCTGGGCCCTGTGGCGCCTGGGTCGCCAGCTGCTGCGCCAGCGCCGCACGGCCGCGCCAGAAGAGCGTCTGGACCCGCTGCGCCAGGCCGCCCTGGACGAGCTGGAACGCCTGCGCAAACCCTACTACGGTGCCGAGGCCGGGCCCTGGCTGCAGCAGCTCAACGCCCTGCTCAAGCGCCTGTGTCGCGAGCGCTATCCCGACAGCCACAGCCATACCCTGAGCAGCCGCGCCTGGCTGGCCTTCCTCGACAGCCGTTGCCCGGCCGCCGGCCTGACCCGCTGCATGGTCCTGGTGGAAGGGGCCTACAAGCCCCACTGCCAACTGGACGACAAGGCCATCGACCAGTTGCAGCAGGCCGTGGCCCTGTGGATTCGCAAACATGTTTGAGTTCGCCTGGCCCTGGGTCTTCCTGCTCGCCCCCCTGCCCTGGCTGCTGCGCCTGTGGCTGCCCGCCGCCGACAGCGGCGAGGCTGCCCTGCAGGTCGGCTTTCTCGCCGAACTGGAGGGCCTGAGCGGACGCCAGGCGCGTCCCATCCTGCCCGGCTGGCGCCAGCAGGCACCGCTGGCCCTGATCTGGCTGTGCCTGCTGCTGGCGGCGGCGCGCCCGCAGTGGCTGGGCGAGGCGGTGGCACAACCGGCCAGCGGCCGCGACCTGCTGCTGGCCCTGGATGTTTCCGGCTCCATGGATTACGCCGACATGCGCTGGCAGGATCAGGAGATCAGCCGCCTGAATCTGGTCAAGGCACTGTTTGGCGACTTTATCGAAGAGCGCCACGGCGACCGGGTGGGCCTGATCCTGTTCGGCAGCCGCGCCTTCCTGCAGTCGCCGCTGACCTTCGACCGCAAGACCGTGCGCACCTGGCTGGACGAGGCGCGGCACAATATCGCCGGCCCGCAGACCGCCATCGGCGACGCCATTGGCCTGGCCGTCAAGCGTCTGCGCCAGCGCCCCAGCGAAAGCCGGGTGCTGATCCTGATCACCGACGGCGCCAACAACAGCGGCGAAATCGACCCCATGACCGCCGCCCGCCTGGCGGCCAGCGAAGGGGTGCGCATTCACACCATTGGTATCGGCGCCGACCCGCAGAGTGGTGGCGTGCTCGGCCTGTTCGGTTTCAACCCGGGGCTGGACCTGGACGAGCCGACCCTGCGCGGCATCAGCGAGCTGACCGGCGGCGAATACTTCCGCGCCCGCGACGGCCAGGACCTGCAGCGCATCGAAGCCACCCTGGATCGCCTGGAGCCGGTGCAACAGGACCCGACCCTGGGCCGCCATATCGGCGTGCTCTACCCCTGGCCCCTGGCCCTGGCCCTATTGCTCAGCCTGCTGCTGGTCGGGCGCAACCTCTGGCCCAACGCCCTGCAACGCTGGCGCACGCGCCTGCCCCGCGGGAGCCATCAGCCATGAGCCTGCTTGCCCTCTGGCCGCACTGGGTACGCCCCTTCTGGCTGCTGGCCCTGCCCCTGCTGGGCTGGCTGCTGTGGTCGCTGTGGCAACGCAAGCAGCGCAGCGGCCAGTGGCAGCAGTTGCTGCCGGCGGCCTTCCATGCCGTCCTGCTGCGCGGCGGCCACAGCCGTCGCAGCCGCCTGCCCCTGCTGCTGCTCGCCCTGGCCTGGCTGCTGGCCCTGCTGGCCCTGCTCGGCCCCAGCTGGCAGAAGCTGGAACAGGACCGCCTGAAGCCGGCCGACCCGCTGGTGGTGCTGCTGCAGCTGACCCCCAGCATGCTCGCCGGCGACGCCAGCCCCAATCGCCTGGAGCAGGCCAAGCGCAAGCTGCTGGACCTGCTCGAAGCCCGTCAGGACGCGCAAACCGCCATCGTCGTCTATGCCGGCAGCGCCCACACCCTGGTGCCGCTGTCGGACGACCTGGCCACCAGCCGCAACCTGCTCGATGCCCTCAAGCCCTCGATCATGCCCGAGCCGGGCCAGCGTGCCGACCTGGCCCTGGCCCGCGCCCTGCAACTGCTGGAACAGGGTGCCTTGGGCAAGGGCCGCCTGCTCCTGCTCGGCAGCAGCCTGGATCACAGCGAGCGCAGCGCCATCGCCACCCAGCTGCGGCGCAGCGGTGCGCGCCTGCAGATGATCGGCTTCGGCAGCAGCCAGGGCGCGCCGATCCAGCAGGAGGACGGCAGCTTTATGAAAGATGGCGATGGCGCAATCCTGGTGCCGCGCCTGGACAGCCCGAGCCTGCGCGCCTTCTTCCAGCAGATCGACGGGGCCTTCCAGCGCGCCAGCCTGGATGAACAGGACCTGCGCAGCCTGGGCCTGCTCGAACGCAGCCAGGCCCTGCGCCATGACGGCGAACAGACCCGCCTGCACAGCTGGGCCGAGCAAGGCCACTGGCTGTTGCTGCCGCTGCTGCTACTGGCCGCCTGCGGCGCCCGCCGCGGCTGGTTGCTGTGCCTGCCCCTGTTGCTGTGCCTGCCGCAACCCGGCTATGCCCTGAGCTTCGATGACCTCTGGCTGCGCGCCGACCAGCAGGGCCAGCGCCTGCTCGACGCCCAGCGCCCGGCGCAGGCGGCCCAGCGCTTCAAGAACCCGCAATGGCAGGGCCTGGCCCTGTACCAGGCCGGCGACTATGCCGGCGCAGCCGAGCGTTTCGCCCAGGGCGAGGATGCCATTGCCCACTACAACCGCGGCAACGCCCTGGCCATGAGCAACGAATGGGAAGCGGCCCTGGAGGCCTACACCCAGGCCCTGCAGCTGCAGCCCGAACTGCCCCAGGCGCAGCAGAACATGGCCCTGATCGAGGAACTGCTCAGGCAGAAGGAAGCGCAAGCCCAGCAGCCCGACGACGAGTCCGGCGAAGCGCAGAACGAAGCGCCCGAGGCGCAGTCCAAGGGCCCGAGCCAGGCGCAAGGCAGCAGCCAGGCCGAAACACCGGCCGAGCCCCTGTCGAGCGCACCGCAAAGCCCGACCGATGAGGGCGCGCAAGCACCCACGGGCGAGGCGGCTGCCACTCCCCCGTCCAGCCCGGACAAACCCCGCGAGCCCGGCGCCGAGAGCGAAGGCACCGCAGTGGAGGCACCGGGCGAGCTGGATGACGAACGCCAGCAGGCTCTGGAACAATGGCTGCGGCAGATCCCCGATGATCCGGCCGAGCTGCTCAGACGCAAGTTCTGGCTGGAACAGCAAGAACGTCAGGAATACGCCCCATGACCCGCCTGCTCTGCCTTCTGCTTCTCACCCTGCACCTGGGCGTGCAGGCCAGCACCAGCCACCTCAGCGCCACGGTGGACCGCACCCGCCTGAACGCCGGGGAAAGCCTGGAACTGACCCTAGAGAGCAGCGACCCCGGCCAGTTCGGTCGCCCGGACCTCACGCCCCTGAACGAGCTGTTCGAGGTCATCGCCAGCCGCCAGGTCAACCGCCTGAGCAGCCAGAATGGCCAGGCGCGCAGCAGCACCCAGTGGATCATCACCCTGCAACCCAGGCAGACCGGCTATGTGGTGATACCGCCCCTGACCCTGGGCGAGCTGCAGAGCCCGCCCATCACTCTGCATGTGCAGGAGGGCGACAGCCGCGCCAATGGCCAGCTGGCGGCGGTATTCATCGACGCCAGCCTGGATCAGGGCAGCGTCTATGTGCAGGCCCAGAGCATTCTCACCCTGCGCATCTACCACTCCGTATCCCTGTACGACGACAGCAGCCTGACCCAGCTGGAACTGGCCGATGCCCGGGTCGAGTCCCTGGGCGAACCCAAGACCTATGAAAAGGATTTGAACGGCATCCGCCACGGCGTGATCGAGCTGCGCTATGCCATCTACCCCCAGCACAGCGGCGAGTTGCTGATCCCCGGGCAGACCTTTACCGCCACCGTGGTGGAGCGCGCCCGCAGCAACGACTTCAACCCTTTTGGCCCGCGCAGCGGCCGGGTGACCCGGGTCAAATCGCCGTCGCTGCGCCTTGAGGTCAGGCCCAAGCCCGCCGAATACCCTGCCGATGCGCCCTGGCTGCCGGCCCGCAGCCTGAGCCTGGTGGAAGCCTGGAGCCCGCAGCCGGACCAGGCCAAAGTCGGCGAAGCCCTGACCCGCAGCCTGCTGCTCAAGGTCGATGGCCTCTCCAGCGCCCAGCTGCCGCCGCTGCCGGCCACCCAGGCCGCGGGCCTGCGGCGCTACCCGGATCAGCCGCAACTGGCCAACCAGGCCAGCGAACAGAGCCTGATCGGCAGCCGCGAGGAACGCGAAGCCCTAGTGGCCAGCCGCGAAGGCGAGATCGAACTGGCGCCCATCGAGCTGCTGTGGTGGAACACCCTGGAGGATCGCCTGGTGCGCAGCAGCCTGCCGGGGCGCACCCTGCAGGTGGCCGGCAACCCGGCCCTGGAGGAAGCCCCGGTTGCCCTGGTCGAGGCACCCCAGCCCCTGGTGATCCAGGGCCCGCCCCTGTGGCCCTGGCAACTGAGTACCCTGCTGCTCGGCCTGACCAGCCTGTGCGGCTTCGCCCTGTGGTGGCGCGCCCGCCAGCAACCGCCCATTGCCCGCAGCGTGCAGAGCGGCCCCAGCCCGCGGGACCTGCTCGACGAACTCAAACGCAGCTGCCTGGCCAACGACTCCCAGGCCACCCGCCACGCCCTCGACGCCTGGGCCCGCCAGCAGCCGGAAACCCTGGCCGACATGGCCGCCCGCTACCTGCCCCTGTCTGCCGCCCTGGACGGCCTCAATGGCGCCCTCTACAGCGAGAGCGGCCAGCACTGGCAGGGCCGCGAACTCTGGCTGGCCATCCGCAGCCTGCCGCCCCTGGACGCCGACAGTAATCCCGCTGCCCAGGAGACCAGCCCCCTGCCGCCGCTTTATCCGCGTTAGGGCATTGGATCAGCAGGGTGCGCTAAGCACCACGATTAGCAGCGGAACATCGGTGCGCACTGCGCGCCCTACCGCATAAACCAAAAAATGCCGCTCACCCGAAGGTGAGCGGCATCCTTGAAGGCACGGCGGGCAGCGCGGCCCGGGTTGGCCTCAGTTATGGCGGATCAGGTGGTCGAAGGCCGAGAGCGAAGCCTTGGCGCCCTCGCCCACGGCGATCACGATCTGCTTGTAGGGCACGGTGGTCACGTCGCCGGCGGCGAACACGCCAGGGATATTGGTCGCGCCCTTGCTGTCGACGATGATCTCACCGAAGCGGTTGAGCTCGACGGTGCCCTTGAGCCAGTCGCTGTTGGGCAGCAGGCCGATCTGCACGAAGATGCCTTCCAGCTCGACGGTATGCAGTTCCTCGCTAATGCGATCCTTGTACACCAGGCCGGTGACCTTCTGCCCATCGCCCTTGACCTCGGTGGTCTGCGCGCTCTTGATCACGGTCACGTTGGGCAGGCTGTTAAGCTTCTTCTGCAGCACGGCGTCGGCACGCAGGGTGTCGGCGAACTCCAGCAGGGTCACATGGGCGACGATGCCGGCTAGGTCGATGGCCGCCTCGACGCCGGAGTTGCCGCCGCCGATCACCGCCACACGCTTGCCCTTGAACAGCGGGCCGTCGCAGTGCGGGCAGAAGCACACGCCGCGGGCCTTGTACTCTTGCTCGCCAGGCACACCCATCTCGCGCCAACGTGCGCCGGTGGAGAGGATCACCGTCTTGGCCTTGAGCGAGGCGCCGTTGTCGAACTTCACTTCGTGCAGGCCGCCTTCACTGCTGGCCGGCACCAGGGCCGAGGCACGCTGCAGGTTCATCACGTCGACTTCGTATTCCTTGACGTGTTCTTCCAGGGCGCGCACCAGTTTCGGGCCTTCGGTTTCCTTGACCGAGATAAAGTTCTCGATGGCCATGGTGTCCAGCACCTGACCGCCGAAACGCTCGGCGGCAATGGCGGTACGGATGCCTTTACGCGCAGCATAAATGGCCGCCGCGGCACCGGCCGGACCACCGCCGACCACCAGCACGTCGAAGGCTTCCTTGGCGCTCATCTTCTCGGCATCGCGGTTGGCGGCGCCGGTGTCGATCTTGGCGAGGATTTCCTTGACGTCCATACGGCCGGAAGCGAACACCTCACCGTTCAGGTAGATGCTCGGCACGGCCATCACCTGGCGACGCTCGACTTCTTCCTGGAACAGCGCACCGTCGATGGAGACGTTGCGGATATTGGGGTTGAGCACGGCCATCAGGTTCAGCGCCTGGACCACGTCCGGGCAGTTCTGGCAGGACAGCGAGAAGTAGGTCTCGAACTCGAAGGTGCCTTCGATGCTCTTGATCTGCTCGATGGTATCCAAATCCAGCTTGGACGGATGGCCGCCCACCTGCAGCAGGGCCAGCACCAGGGAGGTGAACTCGTGGCCCATGGGCAGACCGGCGAAGCTGACGCCGGTGTCTTCGCCCGGACGGTTGAGGGCGAACGACGGCCGACGGGCATCGCTACCGTCGGTCTTCAGGCTGATCTTGTCGGTCAGGCCGACGATGGTTTGCAGCAGGCCCAGCAGTTCCTGGGATTTCGCGCTGTCATCGAGAGACGCGACGATCTCGAACGGCTGGGTAACCTTTTCCAGGTAGGCCTTCAACTGGGTTTGCAGATTGGCGTCCAACATGATGGAAAGTCCTCAATGACAAGAATTTTGGGCAATAAAATGCCCGGACGGATCGCGCCCGGGCATCGGGCACCACAAGGGCCGGTAATGGCCCTAACAGCGCAGGTAACAATTACAAAACGAATTTCAGAGCGTCGCGAGCGAAGGCTAGGCAAGGCGTAATCTGATGAGGGCGCGGAGTGTACTGAAGTACATGACAAGCCCGAGTCGGATTACAACGCCGCCTAGCCGAGCGCAGCAGCTCTGAAACCGTTTTTAGATCTTGCCAACCAGATCCAGGGAAGGCGCCAGAGTCGCTTCGCCTTCTTTCCACTTGGCCGGGCAAACCTGACCCGGGTTAGCGGCGGTGTACTGGGCGGCTTTCAGCTTGCGCAGGGTCTCGGACACGTCGCGAGCGATTTCGTTGGAGTGGATTTCCAGGGTCTTGATCACGCCTTCCGGGTTGATCACGAAGGTGCCACGCAGCGCCAGACCTTCTTCGGCGATGTGCACGCCAAAGGCGTTGGTCAGCTGGTGAGTGGGGTCACCGATCAGCGGGAACTGAGCCTTGCCAACGGCCGGCGAGGTTTCATGCCAGACCTTGTGCGAGAAGTGGGTGTCGGTGGTGACGATGTACACCTCGGCACCGGCCTTCTGGAACTCGGCGTAGTTGTTGGCGGCGTCTTCGATCTCGGTCGGGCAGTTGAAGGTGAAGGCGGCCGGCATAAAGATCAGCACGGACCACTTGCCCTGCAGGTTCTGCTCGGTGACTTCGACGAACTCGCCGTTGTGGAAAGCGGTGGCTTTGAACGGCTGAACCTGGGTGTTGATGAGAGACATCGATAACTCCTTGTGAGGGTTGAAAAATCTACGGGGCGCATAGTAGCCCGTTTAACGGAAAAAGCTTATTGATTGACGGCATGGTTACGATTGACAAAGCCAATCGCCTACCGGGGTCAGACCAGAGCGGAATCTATCACCAACACCAGCTTGCCGTTAACCCGGTTGCTCGCCAGGGCGGCAAAGGCCGCCTCGGCCTGTTCGACCGGGAAACTGCCGTGCAGTTGCGCACTCAGCCGCCCCTCGCCAAACAGCGGCCAGACATGCTGGCCCAGTTCGCGCAGCAACTCGGCCTTGAACAGCGCCTCGCGATTGCGCAGGGTCGAGCCGATCAGACTGATGCGCTTGCCCAGCAGCAGGGCGAAATCCAGCTGGGCCTGGCGCCCGCCCATCAGGCCGATATTCACCCAGCGCCCGTCCAGGCCCAGCAGCTGCAGGTTGCGCTCGGCGTACTGGCCACCTACCGGGTCGAGGATCACATCGAAGGGGGCAAACTCGGCCAGCCCCTCCAGCGCCCCCTCGCCGCGCAGCACCCCGCCCTGAGCCCCCAGGGCCTCGCAGTAGGCCAGCCGCTCGGGGGCACCGACACTGACCCAGCAGGGGCTGCCAAAGGCCCTGCACAACTGGATGGCCGCCGAGCCCACGCCACTGGCGCCGGCGTGCAGCAGCACCTTCTCTCCGGGTTTGAGCCCGGCCAACTGGAACAGGTTGAGCCAGGCGGTGGCATACACCTCCGGCAACGCCGCCGCCTCCGGCAACGACAAGCCCGTGGGCACCGGCAAGGCATGCCGGGCATCGACCACCACCTCCTCGGCCATGCCGCCGCCGGCCAGCAGGGCGCAGACCCGGTCACCCACCTGCCAGTCGCAACCGGGGCCCACCTCGCTGACGATGCCGGCGCACTCCAGGCCCAATACCTGGCTGGCGCCGGGCGGCGGCGGGTAGAGGCCGGCACGCTGCAACAGATCGGCCCGGTTGAGCCCGGCCGCGGCCACACGGATGCGAATTTCGCCGATATCACAGGCCGGCGCGGGCTGTTCCTGCCACGCCAGCGCCCCGCCCACGCCTTGCAATGCCTTCATGCTGCCTCCATAGTGCATTTACACCCTGGCCTGGCGTTGAACGCCGGGCTTCTGCATTGCGCCGATGGAACTTGGCGCCCTTATTGACGGCCTAATATGCGTTATCAACTGCCTACACGTCGAATCAGCATGAAGCGATCCCTGCTCAGCGCCACCCTCGCCCTGGCCATCGGCCTGAGCGCTCCGCTGGCGGCCAAAACCGCCGCCCCCACCGACTGGAGCTACCTGGCGCCGGAGCGCCAGCAGGTGATCGCCAGCCTCAACGTGGTGGAGTTGCTCAAGCGCCACCACTACAACAAGCCACCGCTCAACGACGAGCGCTCGGTGAAGATCTACGAGGCCTACCTCAAGCTGCTCGACCCTTCGCGCAGCATCTTCACCGCCGCCGACATCGCCGAGTTTGACCAATGGCGCACGCGCTTCGACGACCTGCTGAAAAGCGGCGACCTGCAACCCGGCTTCAACATCTACAAGCGTCACCTGGAACGCCTGGAAAGCCGCCTGCATTACGCCATCGCCATGCTCAAGGGCGGCGTCGAGCAGATCGACTTCAGCGTCGACGAATACCTGGAAACCGACCGCGAGAAAGCCCCCTGGGCCAAGGACCTGGCCGCCCTGGACGAGCTCTGGCGCAAGCGGGTGAAAGATGAAGTGCTGCGCCTGAAAATCGCCGGCAAGGAACCCAAGGCCATCGAGGAGCTGCTGGTCAAGCGCTACCAGAACCAGCTCAAGCGCCTCAAGCAGACCCGTGGCGAGGACGTGTTCCAGGCCTATATCAATGCCTTCGCCACCACCTACGACCCGCACACCACCTACCTGTCGCCGGACAACGCGGAAAACTTCGACATCAACATGAGCCTGTCCCTGGAAGGCATCGGCGCCGTGCTGCAGAACGACAACGAGCACGTCAAGGTGGTGCGCCTGGTGCCGGCCGGCCCGGCGGAAAAGAGCAAGCAGATATCCCCGGCGGACAAGATCATCGGCGTGGCCCAGGGCGACAAGGAAATGGTCGATGTGATCGGCTGGCGCCTGGATGAAGTGGTCAAGCTGATCCGCGGGCCCAAGGGCTCCACCGTGCGCCTGGAGGTGATTCCGGCCAGCAACGCGCCGAATGACCAGACCAGCAAGGTGGTCACCATCGTCCGCGAAGCGGTCAAGCTGGAGGAGCAGGCGGCGAAGAAGAAGGTGCTGGAACTTGAGCACGAGGGCCGCGCCTACAAGCTCGGTGTGATCGAGATCCCGGCCTTCTACCTGGACTTCAAGGCCTATCGCGCCGGGGATCCCAACTACAAGAGCACCACCCGCGACGTGAAACGCCTGCTCAGCGAGCTGAAAAGCGAGCAGGTCGATGGCGTGGTGATCGACCTGCGCAACAATGGCGGCGGCTCCCTGCAGGAGGCCACCGAGCTGACCGGCCTGTTTATCGACCAGGGCCCCACGGTGCTGGTACGCAACAGCGATGGCCGGGTCGACGTGCTGGCCGATGAAAACACCGGCGTGTACTACAAGGGCCCGCTGGCGGTGCTGGTCAACCGCCTGTCCGCCTCGGCCTCGGAGATCTTCGCCGGCGCCATGCAGGATTATCATCGAGCCCTGATCCTCGGCGGCCAGACCTTCGGCAAGGGCACGGTGCAGAGCATCCAGCCGCTCAACCATGGCGAGCTGAAACTGACCCTGGCCAAGTTCTACCGCGTGTCCGGGCAGAGCACCCAGCACCAGGGCGTGATCCCGGATATCCAGTACCCGGACATGATGGACACCAAGGAAATCGGCGAGAGCGCCCTGCCCGAGGCCTTGCCCTGGGACAGCATCCGCCCAGCCATCACCCCGGAGCTGGATCCGATCAAGCCCTTCCTGGCCGAGTTGCATGCGCGCTTCGAAAATCGCACCAGCAGCAACCCGGACTTCACCTTCGTGCGCCAGCGCCTGGCCCTGTCCAAGGAGCTGATGGCGCAAACCCGCGTCAGCCTCAACGAAAGCACGCGCCGCGCCCAGCAGAGCGAGATCGAGGCACGCCAGCTGAGCATCGAGAACAAGCGCCGCCAGGCCAAGGGCGAAGCCCTGCTGAACAAGCTCAAGAGCGAGGATGAAGACGAGTTGCCCGTCGATGACGAGAAGAACAGCGCCGAGGACGACGCCTACCTGGCCGAGACCGGACGCATCCTGCTGGACTATCTGAACCTCAATACCCGGATCGCCAAGCACTAGCAGTACGCTGAAAACTACCTGCGTTGGCAATACTGCGTTGAAAACGGCCTCAGAATGCTCATTTACACTGCGTAAACTGCGCTTCTTCGGCCACTTTCGCCTTGTCTTGCCTGCCTCGCCTACGTTTTAAGAGCATTGCCAGGGCGTCATCAAAGGGTCATCAAACTGTCGTGAAATGTGCGGGCGGGTCCATGGATCCGCCCTCGTTTTTTTGCCCAGAGACCCGCCATGATCATCACCGAGCAGTTGAGCGAGCTGGACAGCATCCTCGCCAAAGGTGAGCTGCACAGCCTGTTCCAGCCCATCGTCTCACTCTCCGAGCGCCGCATCCTCGGCTACGAAGCCCTCAGCCGCGGCCCCTCCAACAGTGCCCTGCACGCGCCCCTCAACCTGTTTGCCGTAGCCCGCCACAGTGGCCGCCTGAGCGAACTGGAGCTGCTCTGCCGGCGCCAGGCCTGCCTGGCCTTCAGCCAGCAGAAGCTTGCGGGCAAGCTGTTTCTCAACGTATCCCCCGACTCCCTGCTCGCCCCCCGGCACCAGCCCGGGCGCACCCTGCAACTGCTGCAGAGCCTGGGCATTCCACCCAGCCAGGTGGTGATCGAACTGACCGAGCAGTCTCCCACCGAAGACTTCGCCCTGCTCGACACCGCCCTGCATCACTACCGCGCCATGGGCTTTTCCATCGCCCTGGACGACCTTGGCGCCGGTTACTCCAGCCTGCGCCTGTGGTCGGAACTGCGCCCGGACTACGTGAAGATCGACCGGCATTTCATCGATGGCATCCATCAGGACGCGGTCAAACGCGAGTTCGTCGGCTCCATCCTGAAGATGGCAGCCGCTTCGCGCGCCCAGGTCATAGCCGAAGGCATCGAGCTGGGCGAGGAACTGACGGTACTGGCCGAAATGGGCGTGGATCTGGTGCAGGGCTACCTGCTCAGCCGCCCGCAGGAAAAGCCGCCACGTGACGCCCGGCAGTTGCTGCCACGGTTGCAGAGCGGCCAGAGCGGCCTCGCCGAAGACAGCCACGACCTGAGCGCCCTGCTCAGCGAGCAGCCGGCCGTCGACCAGCACACCGCCATCGCCGAGGTGCTGGAGGTGTTTCGCGCCCAGGCCAATCTCAACTCCCTGGCGGTACTGGATGAACAGCGCCAGCCGGTCGGCATCGTCCACCGCCACTCGCTCTCGGAGGCGCTACTCAAGCCCTTCGCCACCGACCTGTTCGCGCGCAAGCCGATCAGCCGGCTGATGAGCCAGGACTTTCTCGCCGTGGAGCTCACCCAGTCGCTGCAGAAGGTCAGCCGCCTGCTGACCAGCCGCGCGCGCCAGCGCATCGAGGAAGACTTCATCATCATCCAGAGCGGCCGCTATCTGGGCCTGGGTCGGGTGATCGACGTGCTCAAGCTGATCACCGAGCAGAAGCTGCAACAGGCACGCCATGCCAATCCGCTCACCCTGCTGCCCGGCAACGTGCCCATCCAGCAGTGTCTGGCGCGCCTGCTACAGCAGGGCCGCCAGGCCGCGGTGTGCTACGTCGACATCGACAGCTTCAAACCCTTCAACGATCTGTACGGCTATGCCAAGGGCGACGAGGTGCTGTTGTGCCTGGCCCAGTGCCTGAACGAGAGGGTCGATCCGGCACGCGATTTCGTCGGCCATATCGGCGGGGATGACTTCATGCTGGTGCTCGGCTCGGCCGACTGGCGAGAAAAGCTCGGGCGTCTGATCGAGGACTTCCAGAGCCAGTGCCGACGCTTCTACCGGGAAGAGCATCTGCAAGCCGGCTGCTTCATCGCCCACAACCGCCAGGGCCAGCGCCAGGAGTATGCGCTGCTCTCGCTGTCGATCGGCGTGGTGCATCTGCAGGGCGAAGACTGCGCGCAACTGGACGCCGCACGCCTGGCCGAGCTGGCGTCGGACGCCAAGCGTCAGGCCAAGTCGGTGCCCGGCTACAGCCTGCACATCATTCCGGGCTCAGCGGGCTGAGCGACCCGCCCCTTCTGCCATGGCGGCGTAGCGCTCGGCGGCTTGCAGATCGACCTCCACCCCAGGGCCGCCCTGGCGATAGAGCTGGCTCAGACGGCTGGCCGCCAGGGGATGTCCGGCAGCCAGCGCCATCTCCCACCAACGCAGCGCTTGCGCGGCATCCGGCGGCTGCCGGGTATCGCCCTGCAGCGCCTGCACGCCCAGCTGATAGGCGGCCTTGCCATCCCCGCCATTGGCGGCCAGGCGCAGCAGCCTCAGCCCCTCCTCGCGTGCACCGAGGCCCTGGCCGCGAAACAGCAGGATATGGCCGTAGAAACTTTGTGCGGCGGTGTCGCCCAGGTTGGCCATGCGCCCGTACTGCCCCTGCATCCATTGCCACAGGCGCGGCTGCCGCAGCGCCACGGGCCAATGAAACAGGCGCCGGGCCAGCCAGTAGCCAAGCCGCGCGCGCAGGCTCCACAGCAGCCTAGACATCGGCGGGGTAATCGAACTCGAACACCCGCACCACCTCGGATGCATGCCAGGAGGCAGCGGCGACGCCATCGGAAGCACCGCTGAAACGCCCCAGACGGGTAACGCACTCGAAGAAGCCGGTTCGCGGCAGGCGGCTGGCGCCCTGGCTGATCACCAGCGCACTGCGCAGCGGTCGTTCGGCACGGGCATCCAGCGCAGCCAGGTGTTCCAGCGCCGCAGTGAGGGTCTGCATGGCCGGGCTCGGCAACTCCAGGCGCTCGATCAGTGCACGGTATGTCAGCAGATGACGCTGACGGCGAGCATCATCGAGTTCATCGAGCAGGGCCTGCCAATGCTGGCGACTGATGCGCACGCTCAAGACCAGCCCTCCAGCCCCAGGGTCCAGGCCAGCGAACGCAGGATGGCCGCGTCGGGTCGACGCTCGCCACGCTCGATCATGGCCAGATAATGCGGACTGATGCCCACGCTGCGGGCCAGAGCCTCCGGGCTCAAGCCCTTGGCCTCACGCAGCGCTTGCAGTTGCTCGAGCGAAGGCTTCAGCGCATCGACCGGCTGCGCGGCAGCGGGCTCGGCATGCTCCTGGCGCCCGGCCGCCTGCATCAATGCCTGATATTCGCCCCAGGGCAACACGGCATATTCCGGTTCGCCATCGCGGGAAATGATTTGCACAGTCATGAATTTCTCCGTGGGAAAGCAGCACCGACGAACCTCGGCGCCTTCCTTGCGAGCCGCCATCTTAACAGGCGTCTGGCGCCAGAGGCGTGATCTGTACTGCCAAGGCATCACGCTCTATTCTCGAGGCTGAACAAACCGCACCATAGCGGTAGCTGCGTCGAAACATCTGCCAACGGGGAGTCCATCTTGCGAATACTGTACGCGCTTTTGGGTGGACTATTGGCCGCGCCTTGTACGGCGCAGCCCCTGATCTGGGGCTACGGCCCGGCCGACACCCTGCCCTATGTGGAACCGGGACGCGTGCAGCCGCAGCGCGGGCTGGCACCACGCCTGGGCGAGGAGCTGAGCAAACGCTTCGATCTTCCCGTGCAGTTCATCGAAACGCCGAACAATCGCCTGGAGTCCTACCTGCAGGAGGGCCGGCTGCACCTGATCTGCAACACCACGCCGCAATGGATGAGCGAGTCGCAGCGCTATCACTGGTCGCCTCCGTTGTACGAGGAGGAAGACGTGTTGCTGCAGCATCGTGATCGGCCACCGCTGAGCGATCTCGCCAGCCTGCACGGCAGGGTCCTGGGTACCAGCCTGGGTTACGTCTACAGCCAGCCGCTGATGGCCGCCTTCGCCAATGGCGCGATCAAACGCCAGGACGTACGCGACCTCGACACCAGCCTGCATATGCTCGACAAGCAACGCCTGGACGCGGTGATCGACATGCGCCGCAATCTGGCCTACAAGCTCAACCAATATCCGCAGCTACAGCTGCGCTTCAGCCCCTGGGTGGTGGAGCGTTATCAGATTCACTGCGCGTACGGCCCGCACCTGCCGATAGCCGCGCAGCGACTGGACGCCGTGCTGCTGGAGCTGCGTGATCGCGGGCTGATCAGCCAATGGCTGGATGACGCCCTCAGGAATGCTGCGGATCAGCCTGATCAGCAGGTGGCAGATGCTCGATGAGCGCCAGACGCTCCGGAGCCTGCTTCGCGCGCCAGACCTTGAACGCCTCCAGCTCCCCCTGCCAGGTGCGCATCACCCAGGCCAGCACGGCCAGATCGTCGACGAAGCCGACACCCACCAACCAATCCGGAATGGCGTCCAGCGGGGCAATGAAATACAGCAACGCCGCCACCACCATCAGCAGCGCCTGACTGCTGATCTGCCGGTACTCGCCCTTGAACCAGGCCAGGCAAAGGGCGCGCAGTACACGCAAGTCGTCCTTGAACGCGGCGAACCGCCGACCTTCCGGGGAACGCTTGTCACCCAGGGCACGAACCAGCTCCGGCAAGCGCCCGTCCCGCAGGAAGCGAGCCGCCAGAGGCAGGTAACGCATCAGTTTCCATGGAGCTTTCATCGGACCTCCTCGGCAAGCCAGGCAATGCCTGGCCTTGCCTGGCTTATCCACCGAAGCTGTGGATAAATCTGTGCAAAGACTTTCGACAAGCTTACCAAAGGCCCGTGCCATGAGGACTTCGCTCAGATCGGGCATTTTTTATACAAAGGATAAAAGCCATTCAAATCAATAACTTGAGAATTGACATGGCATCACCGCGCGGTGTAGCGAAAATCCGTCAGGGACCGTTTCCGCAATGTGCATAAGCGTAACACTCGACTTGCGACACACCGCCTTTTTCGAGCCAGAAACGACAACGCCCCGTCAAGACGGGGCGTTGCGATGACGCGTGCAAGTGTTACTGCTGCGCGTCTGCCTGATCCTTGATGCCGATCAGCTCAAGATCGAACACCAGCACCGAGTTGGCGGGGATGGCCGGAGATGGGCTCTGTTCGCCGTAGGCCAGCTCACTGGGGATGTACAGCTTGTACTTCTCACCCACGTGCATCAGCTGCAGGCCTTCGACCCAACCCGGGATCACGCCACCGACCGGCAGATCGATGGGGCTGCCACGTGCGACGGAGCTGTCGAACACGCTACCGTCGGTCAGCTTGCCTTCGTAGTGAACGGTCACCACGTCGGTTTCCTTGGGTTGCGCACCGTCGGTCTTCTTCACCACTTCGTACTGCAGACCGGATTCGGTGGTAACCACGCCTTCGCGCTTGCCGTTCTCTTCAAGGAACTTCTTGCCAGCCTCGGCCGCTTCCTTGTTCAGGGCAGCCATGCGCTCTTCGGCACGGTTCTGCAGGAAGGAGAAGGCCTCGATCATGTCTTCGTCCTTGATGCGCGGCTCCTTCTTCGCCAGCGCGTCCTCGATACCCTGAGCGACGGCCTTGGAATCCAGGTCATCCATGCCTTCCTCGGACAGACTACGGCCCATGTTCAGGCCAATGCCGTAGGAGGCTTTCTGCGCCGGGCTCTTGAGTTCGACTTCGCTGGTTTGCGAATCGCAACCGGCAAGCACCAGGCCCACCAGGGCAACCGCTGCCGCCAAACGATGCTGTTTCATGCTTGTTCCTTGTAGATGCGCCCGAAGGCCGTCGAGTGAAAGCGCGAGCTTAGCAGTACGCCGCAATCACTGGCTACGGCATAGGAGCCGAGCAATGCGCATAAGTTCAAGCAAACAAAGGATTTTTTCGAAGATTTCAGCGGATGCCGAAGCGTTGTCACAGGAGGGGATGAAGCGAGGAGAAGAATGGCGCAGCGGACGGGACTCGAACCCGCGACCCCCGGCGTGACAGGCCGGTATTCTAACCGACTGAACTACCGCTGCGCGTAACCTCGAAAAGCGAGTTGGTGGGTGATGACGGGATCGAACCGCCGACCCTCTGCTTGTAAGGCAGATGCTCTCCCGGCTGAGCTAATCACCCTTCACTCTCGAAGTGGGGCGCATTCTAGAGAGCGATCCGGACCTTGGCAAGCCCTCTTCGCAAAAAAATTTATCGCCGCAGCAAGAACTTAGGCGAGGCCAGCGAATTTCCTCAGTGGCTCGTTGTCAGGGTTGGCCTGAGCACGCCAGCGGAGAATAATGCGCGCTCTGTGCCGGCGGAGCGATCATGATCCTGTTGATGGCCCGCCACCTTCATCCGTCGCTGCGCGCCGGCTTTCCCCAACGGGAGAGCGCAAGGACGGCGCCAACCTGCGACCTCATCATCAATGGAGAATCAACCGCTCATGTGGTTTCGTAACCTGCTGGTCTACCGCCTCACCCAGGACATTCCTTTCGACGCCGAAGCACTGGAGACCGCACTGGCCAGCAAGCCGGCACGTCCCTGCGCCAGCCAGGAGCTGACCACCTACGGTTTCACCGCCCCCTTCGGCAAAGGCGCCGATGCTCCGCTGGTGCATGTCAGCGGTGATTTCCTGCTGATCGGCGCACGCAAGGAAGAGCGCATCCTGCCGGGTTCGGTCGTGCGCGACGCGCTGAAAGAGAAGGTCGACGAAATCGAAAACACGCAGATGCGCAAGGTGTACAAGAAAGAGCGCGACCAGATCAAAGACGAGATCGTCCAGGCCTTCCTGCCGCGCGCCTTCGTCCGCAAATCCGGCACCTTCGCCGCCATCGCGCCGAAACAGGGCCTGATCCTGGTCGACAGCGCCAGCGCCAAGAAGGCCGAAGACCTGCTCTCAACCCTGCGTGAAGCCATCGGCTCGCTGCCGGTGCGCCCGCTGTCGGTGAAGATCGCGCCGACCGCCACCCTCACCGACTGGTTGAAGAACCAGAGCGCTGCCGAAGGCTTCTTCGTCCTCGACGAGTGCGAGCTGCGTGACACCCACGAGGATGGCGGCGTGGTGCGCTGCAAGCGCCAGGATCTGACCAGCGAGGAAATCCAGCTGCACCTGTCCACCGGCAAGCAGGTCACCCAACTGTCGCTGGCCTGGCAGGACAAGCTGTCGTTCGTGCTCGACGACAAGCTGACCATCAAGCGCCTGCGCTTTGAAGACGTGCTGCAGGAGCAGGCCGAACAGGACGGCGGTGACGACGCCCTGGCCCAGCAGGACGCCAGCTTCATCCTGATGATGATGACCCTGGTGGAGTTTCTGCCGGAACTGTTCACCGCACTTGGCGGCGAAGAGATTCCGCAGGGCATCTAAAGCGAGAGGCAGCCTGAACAGGTAGGAGCGGCGCCCCGCCGCGAATCAGGGCAGGGCGCACTTGAGAAGCTTCACCCCGAGGCGGGGCTCCTACGAAAAGCAGCTTTGGAAGCCTTATCCGATCGACCTCAGACCAGCGACTCGAGACTCTCGGTAAAGGCACTGGCGCCCTGCTCGGCCGAACTAAAGTTGTGGCGCATGAAGGCGAACAGCTCGCGCCCACAACCAATTGCCTGCGCAGGCCGCGCGGCCGGCTCGCGCGCTGCGAATTCGGCCTCGTCGATCTGCAGCAGCAATTCCCCCGTCGTACCATCGAGACGTATCAGATCGCCGTCACGCACCCGCGCCAGCGGCCCGCCATCGAAAGCCTCCGGGCACACATGAATGGCTGCCGGGATCTTGCCCGAGGCACCGGACATGCGCCCGTCGGTGACCAGTGCCACCTTGAAACCGCGATCCTGCAGCACGCCCAGGTAAGGCGTCATCTTGTGCAGCTCCGGCATGCCATTGCAGCGCGGCCCCTGGAAACGCACCACAGCGACGAAATCGCGCTCCAGCTTGCCGGCCTTGAAGGCTTCGACCAGATCCAGCTGATCCTCGAACACCAGCGCCGGCGCTTCCACCACCTGATGCTCGGGGGCCACCGCAGACACCTTCATCACCCCACGGCCAAGGTTGCCCTGCATCAGGCGCAGGCCGCCTTCTGCCGAGAACGGCCGCGCCACGGGGCGCAGCACGCTTTCCTCGAGACTTTCGGTCGGACCGTCGCGCCAGACCAGCTTGCCGTCCTCGAGGAAGGGCTCGCGGGTGTAGCGCGACAGGCCGCGGCCGGCCACGGTGTTGACCTCTTCATGTAGCAACCCTGCGTCGAGCAGCTCGCGAATCAGGAAGGCCATGCCGCCTGCGGCCTGGAAGTGATTGATGTCAGCCTTGCCGTTGGGGTAGACGTGGGCCAGGGTCGGCACAACCTCGGACAGATCGGCCATGTCCTGCCAGGTCAGCAAAATGCCGGCGGCGCGAGCGATGGCCGGCATGTGCAGGGTGTGGTTGGTGGAGCCACCGGTGGCATGCAGAGCGACGATTGAGTTGACCAGGCAACGCTCGTCGACGATCTCGCCAATGGGCATGAACTGGCCACTCTGCTTGGTCAGGCGCGTGACCTGCTGCGCAGCTTCACGGGTCAGCGCATCACGCAGCGGCGTGCCCGGATTGATGAAGGAAGCGCCCGGCAGGTGCAGGCCCATCACCTCCATCAGCAACTGGTTGGTATTGGCGGTGCC
>OGCL01000978.1_pt1 | contig 26868 bp, 23 predicted proteins | sample 1570041 | NCBI WGS metagenome assembly OGCL01 (sample SAMN06266162, study PRJEB24511) | hot springs metagenome | isolation source: Hot spring water | place: South Africa: Limpopo | collected 2015-06-22 | reverse complement strand
GTGGCGTCGCTCAGTTCTACGCGCCGCGAGCCAGACGCCGGCGCTCGCCAGCGTAGCGCATCGGGCGCCGGCGTCGGCGCGGCGGCGCCCCGCTGACGTCCCTGTAACACGTCAGATAACCACTACTAAGCAACCACAGTAATCCAGAGTAAAGGGGAAACGGAATGGCCAATAAGGACTTCAAACGAATCGACCTCATGACCGGGTTGGAAGACTCGCAAAGCAGACTATTCGTTGACCCGGGCACCGCTCGGATAGTCGATCTATCCAAGGTCCGCTTGCTGCGTTGCGGCGTCGATACGGTCCGCCAGCTGTACCGCGGGCTGATCCGTCCCGAGATCATGGCGCTGTTTGAGAAACCGGGCGCAATGGTCCAGTTCGCGGGCGAGTTCTGGCACGCCGGTCGGGTTGGCCGGGATTCGGGCTACCAGTACAAGCTCCAGAATGCCGACCTCGGCTTCATCCTGCTCATCAAGAACTTCAACGCCAAGCTGGAACAGATCGGACCACACCTGAAAATCGAAGTGTCGCCGCACGCCATCGACGCGCTGTCGCCTGAGCGTCTGCAAGAGCGAATGGACTACTACGCCGCAGCCGTGATGACACACCGCGAACGCAACCAGTGCGCTGTCCATCTGGCGCTGGATCTCCAGGGCTGGCAGCCTCCGGTGGATCTGGTAGCTCGCCTGCACTGTCGCGCCAGGACGCACCGGGATATCACTGGCATAAACCAGATCGAGTGGGCCACCAAGTCCAGCGTCTACGGTCGTGGTGAAACGTCCATGTTCGGTTCCGCTGGTGGCGTCCAGCTGTGTATCTACAACAAGACTGAACAGGCCCGCGCAACCGATAAGCTCGACTTCTGGGAAAGCGTCTGGCGTCGCCGGGATTCGTTCGATTCGACCGATCCCGACAACTACGATCCGACCCAAGACGTATGGCGCATCGAGCTGCGCTATCACCATTCGGTCATCCAGCAGTTCGCCAGCGGCTCGATTGACGCAAGGACCGGCCAAGCCCTTGAAACGGACTCCTATGCCGCATTCTCGGCCCATCTGGACGGCCTGTGGCGCTACGGGCTGGGTCAATTCAAGCTGCTCGCCCGCCCCGGCTATTTCGAGCCCATCTGGACGCTGATCCGCGACGACATTCGTGTCGATGTACCGGTCGATTCTTTGGTCGATGAGACTGAGTACAAGCGGTACTACAAGACGTCACGCGGTTTCTCGGGCAAGAACGTGGAGCTGTTCCTGGGAAACTTCGTAAGCCTGCTGGCACGGGAGCGAGTGGGCGCTAAAACCGCATTTGATCGACTGAAGGAATGGGAATGCTGGCCGGTCATTCGTGACCACTACGCCTCGAAGGATATGACGGAGCGGGACCTGTACAAGCACATCAAGAACCTGTTGCAAGAGCGGCATGTGCGGTGGGGTCGCGCTGTATGACGGCACGCAAGGACGGTAAGACCTGGACGGCTGACTTCTACGAAAACGGGAGAAGCGGACGCCGTGTTCGCAAGAAAGGGTTTCTGACCAAAGCCGCAGCTCAGCGCTACGAAACGGACTTCTTCAAAAGCCTGACGCAAACCGGGCGGCCGTTGGATGATCGGCTATCGGATCTGGTGAACCTCTGGCATCAACTGCATGGCTGCACGCTCAAGGACGAGAAGACACGCCTGTCGAGAACGCTGGCGATCGCGAAACGGCTTGGCGATCCGCTCGCCTCCTCCTTCGATGCGCTGGCATGGGCGCGGTATCGGCAGCAACGGTTGAAAGAGGCGTCTCCGCACACGGTCAACCACGAGCAACGCTATCTGTCCGCCGTGTTCTCGGAACTGATCCGGCTCGGTGCCTGGGTAGGAAAGAACCCGCTCGCCAATGTCAGGCAGATCAAGACCGATCAGGTAGAGCTGACCTTTCTCACGCTGCCGCAGATCCGCCAGTTGCTCGAAGAGTGCAAGCGCTCCACCAACAATCACACCTATCCCGTTGCCCTGCTCTGCTTGGCTACCGGTGCCCGCTGGGATGAAGCCGAGTCGCTGACCCGCGCCGCAATCTACGGTGGCAAGGCTCATTACCATCGCACCAAGAATCGCCAGTCAAGATCCGTGCCGATCCCGAAGGATGTTGAGGATCTGGCGTTGAAGGTGGGCATGCCTGGAAACGGTCGACTATTCATGCCCTGCCGGTCGGCCTTCCGGTGTGCCTACAAGCGTTGCGGCTTCGACACGCCGGGCCAGATGACCCACATCCTGCGGCACACCTTTGCCAGTCATTACATGATGGCCGGTGGTGACATTCTTGGCTTGCAACGGATCTTGGGACACTCGTCGATCACCATGACCATGCGCTACGCGCATCTGTCGCCGGATCATCTGGAATCGGCACTGCGGCTCTCGCCATTAGCTCAATGCGGCGTTGTCAGCCATGGCCTCTAAGGTACTGAGGCTGATAAGGTTCTCGCGACCTAAACAGCTGGTGGCCCGCTACATGGAAAGTAAGATTCCCCTCCCCACGGACAACATCTACAAGTTCATCGCTCTCTTCTCGCTGGTACTCTTCATTTCCGGTTTCGGAACGCTGATCTACGCAACCAACACGACCAACGCGGCGTTTGAGCACTGGGTCGAAATAGAAACTCTGCAGGCGTTGGAAAAGCCGACGTTGGAACAGGCTGCTCGCCTACAGTCGTTAGAGAAGAAGATCGAGATCGCTGTAGCTGACAAGGACGCCTACAAAACGCTCGCCTACATTATGATCACTGCCGGAACTATAGGGGTGATCTTAGGGTTTGGTTATTGGCACAGGCGCATCCAGCCTCTTGCGGACCAGATGGCCGCTACTCAGCTTGAGATAGCAAAGCTGCAATTGCTCAGCCTCAAAGCCGAGATGCAGGCAAAGGGAATCGAAGTAGACAAGGCGTAGTCACTCCGTAGTCACCGGCACAAACAAAAAAGGGGCTAGCTTTCGCTAACCCCTTGTTTTGTCTGGTGGCTACACCGGGACTTGAACCTGGGACATCAGCATTATGAATGCTGCGCTCTAACCAACTGAGCTATGTAGCCAAGTGGCGCGCATTATTCTCTGGTCGGTTTTGGCTGTCAACCCTGGCTCCGCAGATTTTTTATCCTTTTCAAACGGTTAGTTACGAACGGTCGGGCCGCGTAGGTGGGGGCGCCTAGCCTGGGCCGCGTAGGTGGGGCACCCAGCCCAGGCCGCGCTGGTCGTCAGCCAGATCGGGATCCTACGGCCCTAGCGGAACGACGGCCGCGTGGCCAGCAGCAGGCCGGCGAAGATCAGGGCACCGCCGATCCAGTGGAAGGTGCGCAGGGCCTCGCCCAGCAGCACCCAGCCGAGCAGCGCGGTGAACACGGGCATCAGGTACATGACCATGGCCGCCCTGCCCGCGCCGACGATCTTCACCCCATGGTTCCAGCCGACGTAGGCCACCAGCGAGGCGAACACGGCCGTGTAGCCGATGGCGGCAAGGTTGCTCGGCGTGAGGGCGAAGCCGCCGACCCGGCCCAGTTCCAGCAGGTAGAACGGCAGGATCAGCGGCAGACCGAGCAGCATCAGCACGCCCAGCAGCACCAGCGGCGGCACCAGCAGGTGCCTGGCCCAGCGGCGCAGCAGCAGCGTGTAGAGCGCCCAGGCCAGCACGGCGAGCAGCATGATGAGGTCGCCGCGCTGGAACGACAGGCTGGCGAAGGTCTGCCAGCTGCCGCGACTGATCAGGTAGAGCAGCCCGCCCGCCGCCACGGCCATGCCGAACCAGGCGCGGCGCAGCGGCCATTCGCCGAGCAGGAAGCCCGCGCCGATAAAGGTGGCCAGCGGCAGGCAGGTGTTCACCAGGGTGAGGTTGATCGCCTCGGTACTTTGCGCGGCGGTATAGAGCAGCGAGTTGTAGCTGGCGATGCCCATGGCGGCGAGCACCGGCAGGCGCCAGCCGGCGGCACGCAGGGTGGCGCGGTGCGTCCAGATGCCCTTGGCGACGAAAGGCAGCAGCAAACTGGTAGCCAGCACCCAGCGCCAGAACGACAGGCTGAGCGGCGGGATGCTGTCATGGAAAGCGCGGCCGACCAGGGCGTTGCCGCTCCAGCAGAGCACGGCGATAAGCAGACCGGCGAAGGCCGGGCCCTGACGCGCACTCATCAGACTTGGCGCGGCGGGCGCAGACGGTATTGCGAGGGCAACTGATCGAGCCCGCTCACCGTGACGTTGAGATTCTTCCACAGGCCATCCTTGATGCCGTAGATGCAGCCGTGCACGGCGAGCGGCTGCCCGCGGTGCCAGGCGTTCTGGACGATGGTGGTATGACTGACGTTGGCGACCTGCTGGATGACGTTGAGCTCGCACAGGCGGTCCACCTGTTCTTCCTCACTGGCCAGCTTGGACAGGTGCACGCGGTGTTCGTAGTAGAGGTCACGGATGCTGCGCAGCCAGCCGTCGATCAGGCCCAGCTGGTCGTCGCGCATGGAGGCGCGGACGCCGCCGCAGCCGTAGTGGCCGGTGACCAGGATGTGTTTGACCTTGAGCACGTCCACCGCGTACTGGATGACCGACAGGCAGTTGAGGTCGGTGTGCAGCACGACGTTGGCGACATTGCGATGAACGAACAGGTCGCCCGGCAGCAGGCCGACGATCTCGTTGGCCGGCACCCGCGCATCGGAACAGCCGATCCACAGGTACTCCGGCGTCTGCTGGCGGGCCAGTTTCTGGAAGAAATCCGGGTCTTCTTCCTTGATGGCTTCGGCCCAGCGGGCGTTGTTCTCGAACAGCGGGTCCAGTTCGCTCATCTCATGTGTCCCTGTGGGTCGGCTCGGCACCTTACGAGTCGCTGCAGGCTTTTGACAAGCCGCCGCGGCTCACTCGGGTTCGACCAGCTCGACCTTCTTCGCCCGCTGGGCACTGGGTTGCGAGATGAACGAGCGCAGATCACGCATGAAGTTGTCGCGCCAGGCGTCCAGGTCGGCGGCGCGAATGGCGCGCATCAGGTGCTCGTAGCGATCCTTGCGTTCGGCCAGCGACATGTTCAGCGCCCGGTCGAGCGCTTCGGCCATGCCGACGCAGTCGTACGGGTTGACGATCAGCGCCGAGGTCAGTTCACGGGCCGCGCCGGCGAAGCGCGACAGCACCAGCACGCCGGGGTCTTCCGGGTCCTGGGCGGCGACGTATTCCTTGGCGACCAGGTTCATGCCGTCGCGCAGCGGGGTGACGAAGCCGACGTCGGCGGCGCGGAACAGGCCCATCAGCACGCGGCGGTCGTAGCTCTTGTTCAGGTAGTGCAGCGGCGTCCAGTCGAGGTCGGACATGCGCCCGTTGAGGTGCCCGGCCTGGCTCTCTAGCTGCTCGCGGATGTGCTGGTAGGTGCGCACGTCGGAGCGCGAGGTTGGCGCGATCTGCAGGAACTCGACGTTGTTGCGGTGCGCCGGGTAGCGGTCGAGAAATTCCTCGTAGGCGCGGAAACGCTCCACCAGGCCCTTGGAGTAATCCAGCCGGTCGACGCTGATGATGGTCTGGCGGCGTGTGTCGGTGGCGCGGCGCATGGGATGCGCGCGGCCCTTGTAGCCTTCGGCGAGCTGCTGGATCTCGTCCGGCACCACACCGATGGGGTAGACCCCGGCGCGGAAGTTCTGCCCATAGGCGGTCAGGCTGCCGTCCGGCTCGATGACGCCACGCACCTCGCGGGTGATGTAGTCCTGAAAGGCCAGGCGGTCGGTGTCAGTCTGGAAGCCGATCAGGTCGTAGTAGCAGAGCGTCTTGAGCAGGTCGTTGTGCGGCGGGATGGCGGTGAGGATTTCCGGCGCCGGAAACGGGATGTGCAGGAAGAAGCCGATGCGGTTGCGCACGCCCAGCTGGCGGCAGGCTTCGGCGAAGGGGATCAGGTGGTAGTCGTGGATCCAGATGATGTCGTCGGGCCTGAGCAGCGGCATGAGCTTCTCGGCCAGCATGGCGTTGACCCGCCGGTAGCCGTCGTATTCCTCACGGCTGTAGCGGGCCAGGTCGATGCGGTAGTGAAAGATCGGCCACAGCGTGGCGTTGGAGAAGCCGCGGTAATACTGGTCGTAGTCACGCTTGTTCAGCGGCAGCGTGACATAGGTGATGTTGCCGACTTCCTCGGTGTTGATGGTCGGGGTCGCGCTGACCTCGCCGCTCCAGCCGAACCAGATGCCTCCGGCCTGGCGCAGGGCATCGTAGACACCGACGGCCAACCCTCCGGCAGCCACCTTGCCCGCCTTGATCGGCGCGACTCGGTTGGAAACCACTACTAAACGGCTCATGGCAAAAATCTCGCTCTAGTCTGGTTTTGTTATAGATCCGGCCGGTTCGCCGAGCTCGCTCAGCAGCTGTTCCAGCCAGCCGCCGACCGCATGCACCGATGGCAACCGCTCGCGAGCCTCGCTGGGCCCCTCGCCGACCTTGATGGAACGCCCGCCCAGCGCATTGACGGCGGCGAAACCCGCCTCGTCGGTCAGGTCATCGCCGACGAACACCGGGGTGCGGCCGGCGAATGGCACCTCCTCCATGAAGGCGCGGATGACTTCACCCTTGCTCGCCCCGCGCGGCTTGAGTTCGAACACGCACTTGCCGGGCTGCAGGCTCAGCACCTCGGCGTAGCGCTCGGCGAAATGCTCGGCGAGCTCGCGGGCGATCTGTTCCAGCTGCGGCGCCAGGCGAAAGTGCAGCGCGAACGCGACGCCCTTGTTCTCCAGATGCAAGCCGGGGTGCTCGCTGCAGGCTTCGGCCAGCTCGCGCTGGATGCGCTCCAGCTGCCGGGCATCCAGCGCCAGGTTGCGCAACTCGCCTTCGGCATCCCGGCGCTCGGCGCCATGCACGCCGGCGGCGGGCAGTTGCAGCGGCGCCAGCAACGCATCGAGCTGGGCCAGGGGGCGCCCGGAGATCACGGCGACGGGAATCCCGTCGGCATGCAGTCGTTCCAGGGCCGCAAGGGTGGGCGGTGGAATGAAGACGAGCTCCGGGCGGGGCTGTATTTCAGCCAGCGTGCCGTCGACGTCGAAGAAGAAAGCGCAGCGCCGAGCCTCAGGCGCAGGTTGGTCGTTTTGATCGTTCATGCAGGTAGGACTCCGGATCACGCGCGGTGGTTCGTCCCATTTCGCTCGCCTGCCGGTCAGGTACTGCAGCCCGAATTCGCAGCCCATCAAGGATGGCCCCGGATGCCGGTTCCGGCCAGCGGCGCACCTGAATCTTCATCGAGCGGCCGGGTCACAACCTGCAAGACCGATGGCCTGACAGGAGACGATCATGAGCGATCAGAAACCCTATACCCCGACGGAAATCGACGACACCGAGGACCGCATGGGCTCGATGGAGCCGCTCGACTTCGACCAGCGCCGGGACGAGCGCAAGGGCCGCATCGGCGATCAGGTGCCGGCCGAGGAAATCGCCGATCAGTTCCCGCCGGAGCGCGAGGCCGAGGCCGGCATGACGGTCGGCGAAGTGCCCGGCGGCGAGACCACCATGGATGACCTGGCGCCAGAGACGCAGATTCCGGACGACGGCTCCCGCTCACCCCGCGAACGCGGCCACGGCGGCCCGGCGGATCAGGATCTGAGCGTGGTGTCCGAGCACGAGATCGGCGCAGACGTGGACCTCGACGAAGCCGAGCTGGGCCGCTACGACCCGCTGGACGGCAAACCCTGGGACGGCCCCGCCAAGGGCGACGAGGACACCGGCCTCAGCGGTGGCGACGCGGTGCTGCGCGAGGACGACAATGTGCTGTCGGACGATGAACTGGAGGGCGACGCCCCGCTGGATTCAGGCCGGGACAAGCGGCCGGGGGAGTGATCGGGCCGCTTGCCGCACCGAACGCGGGGTGGGCTTAGCCCCTAAGAGAACGATGCCTCGCAAGGCGGCGGGCTGAGCCCGCCCCATGGAACAACGCGATCAATCCAGCAACGTGCAGGCCATCACCAGCGCATCTTCGCGGCCATCGGCCGACGGATAGTAGGCCCGGCGGCGGCCCACTTCGTTGAAGCCGTACCGCTCGTAGAGGCGGTAGGCCGGCGCGTTGCTGGCGCGCACCTCGAGGAAGCATTCGCGGCCGCCGCGCTCGCGGGCGCGCTGCATCAGGTGCTCCAGCAGGCGCAGGCCGAGGCCGCGGCCCTGGCTCTGCGGTTTGACGGTGATATTGAGCAGGTGCGCCTCGTCGAGGATCACGTTGATCACGCCGTGCCCGACCTGCTGCTCGCCCTCGAACATCACCCAGCACTCGTAGGCAGTCAGGGCATCGTTGAAGATGCCGCGGGTCCAGGGGTGGCTGAAGGCGGCGTATTCGATCTTCAGCACGGTTTCGATATCCGCCGCTGTCATCGGGCGAAAGCTGACTGCATCACTCATCACGCGTACTCACGAACCTATGTGCCAGCGCGGCATGCTGCGGCGCATGGCCTTCCACAGCTCGGCCTTGGCGGCCGGCTGTTCCATCAAGGCTTCCAGCCCCGGCATCGCCAGGGCGCGACCCAGCCCTTCCACGGCCACCTCGCGATAGCAGTTGTCGACGTCCACTTCGCCCGCGAAGCGCAGGGCCGGGCGACCGATCAACCAGATGCAGTCGCAGCCCATCTGCTCCAGCTCGGCAGCCATCACACCCTGCACGTAATCGCGCGCAGCCTCGGCGCCCTGGTCAAGGCTGCCCTTGTGCAGCAGCGGCCAGCGGATCGGTTCGCCGTCGCCGACCTGCTGCGGCTTGTCCGGCAGCCGGGCGGCGCGCAGCAGGTCCTTGAGCAGGATGTAGGCCGGGTCACGGCTCTGGAAGGATTCGCCGGTGGGCAGTTCCACCACCAGCAACACGTTGCCGGCGCGCAGCAGCTGCAGGGAGAAGCGCGGCGGCGGCTCGATGGCCCTGGCGGGCTCGGCGGCGGCCTCCTCGCCAGGGCTGTCGGTCGCGGCCACGGGCTTCGGCTCCGGCATGGCGATACGCGGGCGCGGTGCCTGGGTCGGTTCGACGGTCGGCGCCACGGCTGGCCGCTCGACGACCGGTGCAGCCTCGACCTCGGCCACGGGCGCGACGGCGGCCGCGGGCTCCGGCTCGGCAACCGGCGGCTGCAGCAGCTCGAGCCGCGACGGGGCAGCGAACGGCAGCTCGGTACGTGGTAGCCAGCTGGCTACCTGCATGGCGTCGAGGTAGGCCCGACGCCGGGTTTCACTGATCAAACGCCTTCCACCTGTGGATGAGCCTTGGCGCCGACCTGCATCAGGTTCAGCGCGTTGAGATAAGCCTTGGCCGAGGCGACGACGATATCGGTATCGGCGCCGTTGCCGTTGACGATGCGCCCGCCCTTCTCCAGCCGCACGGTCACCTCGCCTTGGGAATCGGTGCCCTGGGTGATGGCGTTGACCGAGTAAAGCTGCAGCGTGGCACCGGAGCCGGCGACCGCCTCGATGGCCTTGAAGGTGGCATCCACCGGACCGGAGCCTTCGGCCTGGGCGCTGCGCTCTGCTCCATCGACGCTGAGCACCAGCTTGGCTTCGGGCGTGGTGCCGGTCTTGCTCGCCACCTCCAGGCTGGCCAGCTTGAAGTGTTCGGGCGCCTCGTCGGCCAGCGTATCGGAGACCAGCGCCTGCAGGTCTTCGTCGAAGATTTCATGCTTCTTGTCCGCCAGCTCCTTGAAGCGGGCAAAGGCAGCGTTCAGCTCGTCGCCTTCCAGTGCGATGCCCAGCTCCTCCAGGCGCGAACGGAACGCGGCGCGACCAGAGTGCTTGCCCATGACCATCTTGTTGGCGTTCCAGCCCACCGACTGGGCGGACATGATCTCGTAGGTCTCGCGATGCTTGAGCACGCCGTCCTGGTGGATGCCCGACTCGTGGGCGAAGGCATTGGCGCCGACGATGGCCTTGTTCGGCTGCACCGGAAAGCCGGTGATGCCCGAGACCAGGCGCGAGGCGGCGAGGATGTGCTCGGTCTCGATGCGGGTGTGCACGTTGAGCAGGTCCTGGCGGGTCTTGATCGCCATGACGATCTCCTCCAGCGCGGCGTTGCCGGCGCGCTCGCCCAGGCCGTTGATGGTGCATTCCACCTGGCGCGCACCGGCGACCACCGCGGCCAGGGAGTTGGCCACGGCCAGACCGAGGTCGTTATGGCAATGCACGGAGAACACCGCCTTGTCGGCATTGGGGATGCGCTCGAGCAGCTGGCGGATGGTGTCGGCGTACTGGTGCGGAATGGCGTAGCCGACGGTGTCCGGAATGTTGATGGTGCGTGCGCCGGCGTCGATGGCAGCCTCGATGATGCGGCAGAGGAAATCGATCTCCGAGCGGCCGGCGTCCTCGCAGGAAAACTCCACGTCGGCGCACAGGCTGCGCGCCTTCTTCACCGCGCGCACTGCCTGCTCCACCACCTGGTCCGGCTGCATGCGCAGCTTGTACTGCATGTGGATCGGGCTGGTGGCGATAAAGGTGTGGATGCGCCCGGAGTTGGCGCCGGCCAGCGCTTCGGCAGCGCGTTCGATGTCGGCATCGACGGCGCGCGCCAGGCTGCACACGGTGCTGTCCTTGATGTTGTCGGCGACCAGCTTCACCGCGGCGAAATCGCCGGGGCTGGCGATGGCGAAGCCCGCCTCGATCACGTCTACCTTCAGCCGCTCCAGCGCCCGGGCGATGCGCAGCTTTTCCTCACCGGTCATGGACGCGCCGGGGCTCTGCTCGCCGTCGCGCAGGGTGGTGTCGAAGATGATGACGCGATCGTTGCTGCTCATAGGAAATCCTCACGGCTGCCGAGCGCCTCTGACAGGGCGCCTGTGTGGGCGGATTGTCGCGTGAAATGGACGGGGCGGGAAGGAGCAGCTGCAGGCTGCCCGGCGGATGCCCGCGCAAGCCCATCAGGGTGGGCGCCGGCAAACCGTTCACCGAGGTATCGCCCGCCTCGCGCAAGAGCGGCTCCTCAGCCCGACGGCGCGGCGAGGCCGACCCGGAGCGTGACGGCGCGGGCGCCGCCGGCATGGCGCCAGGCGCACATTGGCGCTCTACCCGAGCGATCCAGCACGATCGATTCAGGAGGCGAAATCGCCGCGTGACTCGGTAGTCGTGCCGAGAGCCCCACCGACCTGCTGTTGCAACAGCGCGACGAAGACCTGCGCCGGCGGGCTCAGGTAGCACGGCTTGCGCTGCAGCAGGCCGATGCTGCGCGCCGGCGCCTCGTCGAGCTGGTGCACGGCGAGGCTGCCGTCGCTGTTGAAGGTGTCGGCCACGCTGGCCGGCAGCAGGGCGAAGCCCAAGCCCGCACGCGCCAGCGCGGCGGCGCTGCTCATGTACGCCACTTCCCACGCTGGTTCACGCAACAGCCCCATGCGCTGCAGTGTTTCATCGGCCATGCTGCGCAGGCTGGTATCGCGGGTGGTGGCGATGTAGTCCTGTTCACGTAGCGCAGCGAGCAAAGCCTTGCCGCGCAGGCGTTCGTGGCCGCGTACCAGCAATACCAGGCTGTCGTCGTACAGCGGCTGGAAATCCAGCGCGCCGAGGTCATCGACCGCCGAGGTGATGGCGAAATCCACCTCGGCCGCACTCACCCACTGGCGGATTTCCCCGGCGCGGCCGTCATGCAGGCTGATGTCGATACCGGGATAGCGCCGCCGGTATTCCTGCAACACCCTTGGCAGGGGCTCGATGGCCACCGACGGCAACACGGCGATGCGCAGCGAACCACTCTCCAGATGCAGTTGCTCATGCGCGTCGTGCACGGCGTTGTCCATGTCACGCAGCAGGCGGCGAGCCTGCTCGAGAAAACGCAGGCCGGCGGCGGTCAACTCCACGCTGCGCGTGTTGCGCGCCAGCAGCGACAAGCCGAGGGCGTCTTCGAGTTTGCGCAGGCTGTAGCTGAGTGCCGGCTGCGACAGGTGAACCTGCTCGGCGGCGCGACTGAAACTGCGGTGTTCGGCAATCAGGACGAAGGCCTGAAGCTGGCGAAAGCTGATGTCCATGGCTCGGCAACTTATAAAATTCTCTTATCAATTCATATCACATTTCGAATTCACAACTAAATCCACAGGCATCACCCTGGCTGCATACCTGACCGTGAAATGGATCGACAATGACCACAACAGTCCATATCGGGTGCGGCGCGGGCTTCGCCAATGATCGCCCCGATGCCGCGCTGGCGCTGGCCAACGACCTCGCCGGTCGCGACGGCCGACGCTTCCTGTTCTTCGAACTGCTGGCCGAGCGCACCCTGGCCGAAGCCCAGCTACGCCGCCTCAACGATGCCCAAAGCGGCTACGCCCTGCGTCTGTTCGACTTTCTCGAACCGGTGCTGGAGACCTGCCTGGACGCCGGCATCGCCATCGTCACCAACGGCGGCGCCGCCAACCCCACCGCAGCCGCTACGCGCCTGCGCCAGCAACTGCAGGGCACACGCCACGAAGCGGCACGCATCGCCTGCGTACTGGGCGACGACCTGCTCGGCAGCGGCATCGATCTGCCGCAATGGCTGCCCGCGCAACTCGACGGCGAAGTGGTCTCGGTCAATGTCTACAGCGGTGCCGACGGCATCGTCCAGGCGCTGGATCAGGGCGCCGACATCGTCCTCTGCGGCCGAGTCGCCGACCCCAGCCTGGCGGTGGGACCGCTGCGCCATGCCTTCGGCTGGAAGGCCGATGACTGGGACCGCATCGCCCAGGCCACGGCAGTCGGTCACCTGCTCGAATGCTGTACCCAGGTCAGCGGTGGCTACTTCGCTCATCCCGGCCTGAAGGACGTACCGGACCTGGCCAATGTCGGCTGCCCCATCGCCAGCGTCACGGCCGATGGGCAGATCGTCATCGGCAAGGCGGCTGGCACCGGAGGTTGCGTCACCGAACGCACGGTCAAGGAACAACTGCTCTACGAGGTGCATGACCCGGCCAGCTACCTGACACCGGACGTGATCATGGACCTGAGCCAGGTGCGTGTCCGGCAGATCGCCACCGATCAGGTGGCGGTCGAAGGTGTGCGCGGCAAACCGCAGCCGACGCATCTCAAGGGTCTGATCGGCCTGCGCGGCAAGTGGTTCGCCGAAGCGGAGATTTCCTACGCGGGGCCTGGCGCCGTGGCTCGCGCCGCGCTGGCGCGCGACATCCTGCTGCAACGCTGCGCCAAGCTGGCGCCGCAGCTCACGCCGTGGATCGATGTGATCGGCGTCGCCAGCCTGTTCAACGACGCTGGCGGGCAATGGCTGCAGCAGCGCCTGGCACAGGCGGCCGACTGCCAGGACGTGCGCCTGCGCATCAGCTTCCTGGATCGCGACAAGACCCTGCTGGAACGCCTGCTGCTCGATGCCGAATCGCTCTACACCAACGGCCCAGCCGGCGGTGGCGGCGTACGCCGGCATATCGGCGAATCGCTCGGCACCGCCAGTTTCCTTATCGAGCGTACCGCGGTGCGGCAACGGCTGGAGTGGTTCTGATGATCGATGTACTGCTGTGCGATTACGCCCACGCCCGTGCCGGTGACAAGGGCAACACCCTGAGTGTGGCGGTGTTCGCCTTCGCCGCTGAGCACTATGCCTGGCTGGCCCGTGAGCTGACCTGCGAACGAGTCGCCGGCTGCCTGAGCCACCGCGCCATCGGCACGGTGAAACGCTACGAGCTGCCGAACCTGGGCGGCCTCAACTTCGTGGTGGAGCACGCCCTGGAAGGTGGCGTCAACGCCAGCCCCGGGCTGGACCGCCACGGCAAGAGCCTGAGTTACGCGCTGCTCGGCCTGAGGTTGCCGCCTCCCGACTGAGCCCCCTTCCCTGTCTCCAACAATAACAACACCGGAGAGATCGACATGATCACCGCCCTGGGCTTCGGCCTGATGTTTCTCATCGTCACCCTGATTCTGCTGCGCCGGATCAGCCCGCTGGTCGCCTTCGTCACCCTGCCGGTGATCGCCAGCGCCCTCGCCGGTTTCGGCCTGGGGGAAATCGGCAAGTTCATCACCGAGGGGCTGAAAGCCGTGGCTCCAACAGCCACGCTGTTCATCTTTGCCATCCTCTACTTCGGCGTCATGCGTGAGCGTGGTCTGTTCGCGCCGCTGGTCAACTTCCTGCTGCGCAGCACCGGCGGCAAGCCGCTGGCGGTAGCGGTGGTCACTGTCGCGGTGACGGCAGTGACCCATCTGGACGGCATCGGTGCCGCCACCTTCCTGCTGGTGATTCCGGCCCTGCTGCCGCTGTACCTGCGCCTGGGCATGAAGCGCGAAATGCTGCTGTGCCTGGTGGTGCTCAGCGCCGGGGTGATGAACATGGTGCCCTGGGGCGGCACCACGGCGCGCGCCTCGGCGGTGACCGGCATCGACGCCTCGCAGCTGTGGATCTCGCTGATTCCTGTGCAGGCGGTAGGCCTGGCACTGGTCATGGCCCTGGCGGTATTCCTCGGCCTGCGTGCCCAGCGCAGCTTCCATGGCCATGGCGTGGTCGCCGGACACGAAGCCGCGCAGACGGCTGAACCTGGCGACGAAAGCCGTCAGCTGAGCCCAATGAGTTGGCGCTACTGGGCCAACCTGGCGCTGACCCTAGTCATCCTCGTCTGCCTGTTCACTGGCGCCTTTCCGCTGTTCGCCTGCTTCATGGTCGGCCTCGGCGTAGCCCTGGTGCTCAACTACCCGAGCCTGGCGGAGCAGAACCAGGCCGTACTGCGCCACGCCAGCGACGCCATGCAAATGGCCCTGGTGATGCTCGCAGCCGGCATCCTGCTCGGCGTGCTGTCCGGCGCCGGCATGTCCGATGGCATGGCGCACTGGATGATCAACGTACTGCCCGAAGGCTCGGCCAACTGGCTGCACGTGATCATCGGCGCCTTCGGCGTACCGCTGGGCATGCTGTTCTCGCCGGACGCCTACTACTTCGCCCTGCTGCCGGTGATCCGCGATGTCGCCGTGGCGGCCGGCGTCGACCCGGCTTCAGTGGCCAACGCCATGCTGATCGGTGAGAACACCGGCTTCGGCATCAGCCCGGTAGTGCCGAGCGTTTACCTGGCCATCGGCCTGGCCGGCGTCGAGCTGTACAAACATATCCGCTATACCGTGCTGTGGGCCTGGGGCATCAGCCTGGTGATGCTGGCAGCGGCCATGCTGTTCGGTGTGGTAACGATCTGAGCCCGCGCTGAAACGAAAAAGGATCGCCGAGGCGATCCTTTTTTCATTCTGCAGGGCAGATCAGGCGGGCTGATCCCACGGGCGGTCGCCATGCTCATCCTTGATGCGCGTCGGCAGGCCCATTACGTCCAGCAGCTTGAGGAACGGCTGTGCCGGCAGTTCTTCGACGTTGACCATGCGCTTGGCATCCCACTCGCCACGGGCGATCAGCAGCGCCGCGGCCACCGGTGGCACGCCGGCGGTGTAGGAGATGCCCTGGCTGTCCGTCTCGGCGTAGGCCTCTTCATGGTCGGCCACGTTGTAGATGAACAGCTCGCGCGGCTGCCCATCCTTGGTGCCCTTGACCAGATCACCAATGCAGGTCTTGCCGGTGTAGCCCGGCGCCAGCGAGGCGGGATCGGGCAGCACGGCCTTGACCACCTTGAGCGGAACGACTTCCAGGCCTTCGGCGGTGCGCACTGGCTGCTCGGAGAGCAGGCCGAGGTTCTTCAGTACGGTGAAGACGTTGATGTAATGCTCGCCGAAGCTCATCCAGAAACGGATGTTCGGCACGTCGAGGTGCTTGGAGAGCGAGTGCACCTCATCATGACCGGTCAGGTAGAGGCTCTGTTCGCCCACGACCGGCAGGTCGTCGGTGCGCTTGACCTCGAACATGCGGTTGGTCGTCCACTGGCCGTTCTGCCAGCTGTAAACCTGCCCGGTGAATTCGCGGAAATTGATTTCCGGGTCGAAATTGGTGGCGAAATACTTGCCGTGGGAACCGGCGTTGACGTCGAGGATGTCGATCGACTCGATCTTGTCGAAGTATTCCTGTTGGGCCAGAGCGGCGTAGGCGTTGACCACGCCCGGGTCGAAGCCGGCACCGAGGATGGCGGTGATGCCCTTTTCCTGGCATTCGGCCAGGTGCTTCCACTCGTAGTTGCCGTACCACGGCGGCGTTTCGCAGATCTTGCCCGGCTCTTCATGGATCGCGGTATCGAGATACGCGGCGCCGGTGTCGATGCAGGCGCGCAGCACGGACATGTTGAGGAAGGCAGAACCGACATTGATGACGATCTGCGATTCTGTTTCACGAATCAGCGCCTTGGTCGCTTCCACGTCCATGGCGTCCAGCGCATAGGCCTTGATCTCGCCGGGCTGCTTCAGCCCGCCCTTGGCCTGGACGCTGTCGATGATGGCCTGGCATTTGGAGATGCTGCGCGACGCGATAGCAATACGACCGAGTTCGTCGTTGTGCTGCGCGCACTTGTGGGCCACCACCTTGGCAACACCTCCTGCGCCAATGATAAGAACGTTTTTCTTCAATTGTTTCACCCCCTTGTACTGCGGCCTCAGGAAAGGCTGGACAGGTAATCGTTAAAGTCGAACTCACGAACCACCTCGACGCTGCCGTCGAGCTGCTTTACCACGATGGACGGCATTTTCAGACCGTTGAACCAGTTTTTCTTGACCATGGTGTAGCCTGCCGCGTCGATGAACGACAGCCGATCGCCGATGGCCAGCGGACGATCGAATTGGTACTCACCGAAGATATCGCCGGCCAGACAGCTCTTTCCGCACACCATGTAGCTGTGCTCGCCGTCGTTGGGCGCCATCTTGGCGTTGAGGCGGTAGATCAGCAGGTCGAGCATGTGCGCTTCGATGGAGCTGTCGACCACCGCGAGGTTCTTGCCGTTGTACAGGGTGTCGAGCACCGTGACTTCCAGCGAGGCGCTCATGGTGATCGCCGCCTCGCCCGGCTCCAGGTAGACCTGCACGCCGAACTTTTCCGAGAACGCCTTCAGTCGCGCGCAGAAGGCATCGAGCGGATAGCCTTCGCCGGTGAAGTGGATGCCACCGCCGAGGCTGACCCACTGGACCTGTTCCAGCAAATGGCCGAAGCGCTCCTCGATGGTGCTCAGCATCTTGTCGAACAGCTCGAAGCTCGAGTTCTCGCAGTTGTTGTGGAACATGAAGCCGGAGATCTGCCCCATGACCTTTTCAATTTTGGCCGGATCCCACTCACCCAGGCGGCTGAACGGCCGCGCCGGGTCGGCCAGCAGGTAGTCCGAACTGCTCACCTGCGGATTGACGCGCAGGCCGCGGATGGTTCCCTCGGTCGCCTCGGCGAAGCGCTCCAGCTGACCGATGGAGTTGAAGATGATCTTGTCGCAGTTGGCGACCATCTCTTCGATCTCGTCGTCGGCCCAGGCCACGCTGTACGCGTGGGTCTCGCCGGCGAACTTCTGCCGGCCGAGCTTGAGCTCGTACAGCGATGACGAGGTGGTGCCGTCCATGTACTGCTGCATCAGGTCGAACACCGACCAGGTGGCGAAGCACTTGAGTGCCAGCAGCGCCTTGGCGCCGGACTGCTCACGCACGTAGGCGATCTTCTCGAGATTGCCCAGAAGCTTCTGTTTGTCGATGAGGTAATACGGCGTCTTGATCATCTGTTCGTGCCCCGAGGGAGTCGCCGGCGGAACCGACAGCTCGCTTTTTGCAAAAAAGTGCGAATTGTGCCGGGAACCGACAGAGATCGAAATAGCACATCGACACTTCGTCACGTTTAGTGACGTTCGGGCTTGCCCGACCGGTCGCCGAATGGCGCCAGGCTAACCTTCAGGCGATGACGTTCAGGTGACGCCTCCATACGTGCCGCGACGGCGTGGCCGATTGTCTGCGCGCCCATCACGAAGGCCCCAATGCAGTACAATCGGCGCTTTTTCATTGGCTGGACTGGCGCCACGATGATCGAACCCAAGCGCGTACTGCGTGCCCTCGCCGAACACTGGACGTTGCTCGAGCCGCTGTGCGAGCGTTTCGACGCCGGCACCCTGAGCCTGGTGGAGTTGCGCCATCAGCTCGCCGCACAGCTACCCGAAGGCACGCCCACCGACATCACCGCCCTGCTCGACCAGTGGATCCGCCTGGACATCCTGGTTCCGGTGGCCAAGAGTCCCAACCGCTTCGAGCTGAACGCGCAGATCCACGACTTCCTCGCTTACCTGCGCCGCGAGCACCGCCTCGGCCTGTGCCTAGAGATCGAAGCCTACCTGCGCCATCTGGAGCGCCTGGCCGGGCATATCCTCGATGCGTTCGAGATTCGCGATGGCAACGACCTGGCCCGCCAGCTGCGCCTGCTCGACATGCGCGTACGCGATGTACTGAAGAAACTCGACAACGACGAACAGGCCCTGGTCGCGGTGGCCGACCGGGCCAAGACCAGCGACCGCCAGATCCCGCTGCGCCAGCGCTATGCAGAGGTGCTGGCGACCTGGGACGAGTACGTCGAGCCGATGATCCAGCTGGTCTCCGCCGACGGCGCCTTCGAGCAGGGCGTTCATCGCGTCGAGCAGGTGCTGATGAAGCTGCTCGGCGAACAGCAGCGCCTCGGCCAGCTGGTGGACGACGACCTCCTGCTGCGCACTCATGCGCGCATCCTGGAAATGCAGACCACCGCCCAGCTGACCCTGCGCAAGGCCCGCGAGCTGTTGCTGCCGCTACGCGAGGAAGCGCGTCGGCACAACGCCGTGACCCGCGGCGCGGCACTGGCACTGTCGGCGATCCGCAAGAAGGGCCTGGACGCCGTACCACAGGCTTCGCTGCCGCTGTTCACCCGTCCTCAGAGCACCTTTCTCGGCACTGCCAGCCAGGTCGAAGCCTACGTCTACGCCCTGGCCCGCTTCGAGCCGAAGCCGGCGCAGTTCCCGCGGGCCAGCGGCAAGCGCAAGGGCGAGCAGCCGCGCGCACCGCGCACCGCGCGGGAGATGATCGAGCGTTGCCAGCAGGCACTGCCGCTGCCGGACCTGATGGCCTGGCTGCTGGAACAGGAACCCGAGGGCGCCACCGACGAGCTGCTCTACTGGTTCTCGCGCCTGTCCCGCGACAGCCGCTTCCAGCGTGATCGCCTGGAACGTCGCGAGTACCTGACCCGCGAACACCGCGTCAGCCTCAGCTCCTTTGCGCTGGTGGCCAATGTCAATGGCTGATCCCTATGTAGGGTGGACAACACGCAGCTTGTCCACCATCACCCCGACGATATCCGAGCGACCTGAATGAACATCGACCTCAAGGAAATGACCCAGCTGGCGCCGATCTTCCGCGAGCTGTTCAAGGGCTATCACCTGTCGCGCAGCGAGCCGGAGCCCTACGCGCAGCTGTCGAACATGCAGGACCAGTACCGCGCACTGTTCAAGGCGCTCGGCTTCGAGCTGGTCTGCGATCCGCGCGGCTTCTACTACTTCGTCCCGGAGCAGATGGGCGCGCAGGTGAACAAGACCGCCCAGCGCCTGGCGCTGTTCACCTTCATCCTCGTCGAGCACCTGGCCGACCAGGGCCGCGACCCGCTGGCGGTGCTCGACGGTGGCAGCCTCGGTCGCGATGAACTGCCGGCGTTGCTGGACAAGTACCGCGACCTGTTCCTGCAGGCCGAAGTCACCACCCAGGAAGAACTGGAAGAGAAGGTCATCCGCCGCCTGACACAGCTGGGCTTCGCCGAGGACAGCAACGGCGTCTACCGCTTCCTGCCGCCGATGCACCGTTTCCTCGACGTCTGCCTGTCGGTGCAGCAGGACCGCGATCTCGCCGCCAGCCTGCACAGCAGCGACCTGCCGCTGCCCGCCCCGGAGCTGATCGCCGAGGACGAGGGCGAAGACGACATCATCCTCATCGAGGAAGCGGCCGAAGAATCGGAAGAAGACGCCTTGGCGCGCGCCATCGCCGAAGAAAAGGAGCTTGAAGCATGAGCCAGGAACGCTACGGCATCCGCCGCTTCGCCCTGCTGAACACCGCCGGCTACAGCCTCGGCATCTTTCCGCTGGAAAACCCGCTGTCGGTCTACGGCGCCAACAACCTCGGCAAGTCCGCGTCGATCAACGCGCTGCAGTTCCCGATCCTGGCGCGCATGTCGGACATGAGCTTCGGCAAGTACAGCCTCGAGCAGTCGCGCAAGTTCTACTTCGCCTCGGACACCAGCTACATCCTCGTCGAAGTCATGCTGCCCCACGGCCCGCATGTGATCGGCGTGGCCGGCCGCGGGCCGGGCGGCGGCTTCGGTCATCAGTTCTTCGTTTATCAGGGCTCGCTGGATCTCGACCATTACCAGCAGAACGGCACCTGCCTGCGCCAGCGCGAGCTGTTCGCCAACCTCGAACGCGCCGGCATCAAGGCCTACGAGGCCAAGCCGGACGAGCTGCGCCGGCTGCTGGTCGGCGGGCATACCTCGATCCCGCTGGACATGACACTGATCCCGCTGCGCTCGACCAGCGAGCAGAGCCTGAAGACCTTCCGCGCGCTGTTCATCAACCTGCTGCATATGCGGGAAATCACGGCTGCCAAACTGAAGCAGCTGTTCCTCGATGCCTTCGAGCACAGCCTGCGCTCGGGCAGCGTCGACTATATCGCCGCCACCGAAGAAGCCTTCCGCGACGTGCGCCGCATGGAGCAGGACTACCAGGCGCTGGTCGCCGCCGGCCCGCTGGTCGAGGCGCTGGCCGCCGGTGTCGCCCAGCGCGAGCTGCTGCGCGGCAAGCTGCATCGCCTGTCGCCGCTACTCGACAACCTGCTCGGCACCTGGCACGACTACGCCGATGCGCGCAAGGAAGAGCTGGTGATCCAGGCCGAGCATTATCGCCGTGAGCAGGACGGCCTGCAGAACGAACAGCGCGGTTCGACTGGCGAACTGATGCGCCTGGAACGCGAGATCAGCGAAATCCAGCGCTGGCTGGGCGAGCTGGCGGTGCTGAAGAACCGTTTCGCCCTGGTCGAGGACGCCCATGTGCTGGAGCAGCAGCTGCTCGCCGCCAAGGACGCCCACGACGAGCTGGCCGGTGCGCTGGCGCAGTCCCGTCAGTTCTCCAGCGAGGACCTCGACGAGCGCCTGCGTGATCTGGAAAAACGCCTGAAGTCGGTCCGGCAACAGCTCGACCATGCCGACAACAACAGCTACTCGCGTTTGCGCGAGGAGTTCTCCCAGGCCGATGTGGATCGCCTGATGCGCCTGTTCAATGGCCAGCTGTTCAGCCTGCCGCTGGGTGAAAAAGGCATCAGCGCCGAGGGCGACGACTGGGTCAAGGCCGTGGAAGCGGTGCTGGATCGTTTCAAGGGCGACACCTTCTCGGTGCCGGGCCTGTCCATCGACCTCTCGCATATCGAGCCACCGGCGCTGCAGGCCCTGGCCGACCGTGCCGCCCTGCGCGACCAGAAGGATCGCCTGGAGCGCGAACTCAAGCAGCTCAAGACCCAGCATGCGGTGGCCGTCGACCGCGCGGCGAGCAAGGCCCAGGCCGAGGCGCTGTATCAGGCCGTGCTGGATGCGCAGAAAGCGCTGGAAGACTTTCGCCGCAGCCAGACCCTGGCCGCCGAGGAGCCGGCGAAGCTGGAGCAGCTGGCCCAGGCCGAAGCCGCCCAGGAAGAACTCAAGCGCACCAGCGACGCCTTCGCCGAGCGCGTGCAGCACCTGTCCGCCAAGCTGCAGCTGGTCGGCCGTCAGCTGGCCGATCTGGAAGCCAAGGAGCGCACGCTGGAAGACGCCCTGCGACGTCGCCAGCTGCTACCGGCAGATCTGCCGTTTGGTACGCCTTACATGGATCCGGTGGACGACTCGCTGGACAACCTGCTGCCGCTGCTCAACGACTACCAGGACAGCTGGCAGGCGCTGCAGCGCGTCGACGGTCAGATCGAGGCGCTGTATGCCCAGGTGCGCCTGAAGGGCGTGGCCAAGTTCGACAGCGAGGAAGATCCCGAGCGCCGCCTGCAGCTGCTGGTCAACGCCTACGCCCACCGTCAGGACGAGGCACTGACCCTGGCCAAGGCCCGCCGTGCTGCGGTCACCGACATCGCCCGAACGCTGCGCAACATCCGCAGCGACTACGAGAGCCTGGAACACCAGCTGGCGCTGTTCAACCGCGAGATCAACAAGCGCCAGGTTTCCAACCTGGCGAGCTTCCGCATCGTGCTGGCGCCGAACAAGGATGCGCTCAAGCACATCGACCAGATCATCCACAGCGCCGGGCAGTACGAGGAAGGCGAGACGCTGTCGGTATTCGATCTGTCCCAGTCCGCCGAGCAGGACGCGAAGAACGAGGAAGCCAAGGAGTATCTGGCTCGGCTGGTGGCGGCGAACAACAACCAGCTGGGCCTGAAGGACCTGTTCGAGCTGGCGTTCGAGATCACCAAGGTCGGCGGCCAGCCGGTGATTCATACCGACATCGACGGTGCGGCGTCCAACGGCACCACCATGACCATCAAGGCGCTGACCAACATGTACCTGTTGCTGCACCTGATGGATCGCGAGCAGGCCGGGCGCATCCGCCTGCCCTACTACCTCGACGAGGCGGCAGACATCGACGAGCGCAACCAGCAGGCGCTGATCGAAACCAGCCTGCAGCTGGGCTTCGTGCCGATCCTCGCATCGGTGAAGCCTCAGGTCTCGGCCCATGTCGCGATCGACCTTGAGGGCGGCAGCGGGCCGGCCGGCATCTACATCGACGAGGCGGACTGGAAATACATCAGCCGCCGCGAACCGATCGCCGGCGAGCACATTGCTTCAGCCCAACGGACCGAAGAGCCGGCCTGATCACCTGCAACGAACAAGGGCCCCGCGGGGCCCTTTTTCATACACTTCGGCTATCGCCGTAGGGTGGGCCTCAGCCCACCAATAACGTACCGGATCGATCGTCACTTGCCACTGGCCGCTCGCCCCAGTTCGATCTTCGGCGCCCAGTCAAACCACTCATCCTGCGGCTCCTTGAACAAGGCAAAGGTCTGTCCCGGCCGAGCGCGCTGCCCCATGCGTTCGCCATCAGGCGTGGCAAAGGCGACGCCGCCCTCGAGCAGCGACTCCAGCGAATCGGTGCGCAGGCTGGCACCTTTGAACAGACTGAAATCCACACCGAAGCCACTGGTCTCCCAGAAGCGGGTGCCGGTGTGCACCAGGGGCGCGTAGCGCGGCTCGATGACGATGCGGATCAGTACGCGATCGGCGTTCTGCCCCAGCTCATAACCGGTGACCTCACCGACTTTCACCTCGCGGTAGGTCACCGCGTTACCCGGCTTGATCGAACCCAGCCGGGCCGCGCTGAGCACGAGGTTCAACCCTTCACCAGCCTTCTGTGGCTCCCGCTCCTGGCCGGTGAAACGCGTTTGCACGCTCGCATCCGCCTTGCCCGGTGCAACCTCCAGGTAGGGGCCGCTGACCAGCGTATCCAGATTCGCCGTACGCATGATGCCGAGCTCCGGCCGAACGACCCAGAACTGGGTGCCGGCGCGGGTGATGCGCGACTCCGCTGCGGTGATGCGGGCACGCAGCACGACAGTCTGCAGGTCATCGCTCAGCGTGACAGTGTCCACCTGGCCGACGGCCAGCCCCTTGTAGCGAATGGGCGTACCGGCACTCAGTCCATCGCCACGCGCCAGGCGGATCTCGATCGGCGCCCCGCGCTGGATTGCACTGTCTCTATCCTTGTGCAAGACGAAGCGCGGCACCTTCTTCGTCCCGGCGGCCTGCGGATCGGGCGTCTCGAAGGCGATACCGCCGGCAAGCAGGCTCTGCAGCGACTCGCTGCGCACCTCGATTCCGGACAAACCGCCGCTCAGCGAGATGCCGCTGGCATTCCAGAACCGGCTCGAGCTGTTCACCAGGTTGGCGTACGGCTGTTCGATATGCACGCCCACCACCACCTTCTGCTGGTCGCGAGAGAACTGGTAGCTCTGTACCGACCCCACCCGGACCTGCCGGTAGAGCACGGGACTGCCGACGTCCAGCGAGCCCAGACTGTCAGTCGTGAGCACCAGATGCAGCCCCGGGGCGCGAATGTCCAGCGGCGGCGCCTTGGGACGGGCGACGAACTCGCGCTTGGGCGAGCCACCTTTCTCGCCGGGCCTAACGGCGATGAAGTTGCCTTTCACCAACGCTTCGAGGCCGGTGATGCCGCCCAGCGAGATGGACGGCTTGACCACCCAGAAATCGGTGTCCTCGACCAGGTAGTCCTCGAACAGCGGGTCGACCGAAAGCTCGGCGCGCGCACCCTTGAGGTCCGAGTCGATATCCAGCTTTTTCAGCAGACCAACCTGCATGCCGTTGTACATCACCGGCGTGCGCCCGGCCTGCAGCCCATCGAAATCCTGCAGCGCGACGACGGCCTTGATCCCCGCCTGGGCTGCGTCGAAATCCTCGTAGAGACGGAACGGGATGTTCGGGTCGGTGGCCGGGCTGTCCTTGCGGTGCGCGGGCGTGGCGAAGGCGATGCCCCCGGCGACGATACTGGCCAGGGACTCGGTACGGAACTTCACGCCGGTCAGCCCTGCGTCGACAGTGACGCCGCTGGCGTTCCAGAAACGGGTGTGCTTGCGCACCAGGTGCGCATACTCCGGCTGGATATAGAGCTGCACCTCCACGGTGCTGTCATCCTCGGCGAGCACATAGTTCTTCACCTGCCCCACCTGGATCTGCCGGTAGAACACCGGGCTGCCACGATTCAGCGAGCCGAGGCGCTCGGCCTTGAGTGTCAGGTGCAGGCCGATGCGACTGTCGGACATCGGCGGTTCCTCCGCCAGCGCGACGAAACGCTTGGTCGGCTCGCCATCGGCTGGGCTCATACCGATGTAGTTGCCCGACACCAGCGTCTCCAGACCAGTGATCCCGGCCAGTGTGACGCTGGGCTTGACCAGCCAGAAGCGCGTGCCGCTTCGCAGATAGCCGTCGACATCCTTATTCATTTCGATATCGGCGACCACGACCTGCCGACGGTCGTCATCTTCCAGCCGCAAGTCGCGTACGACACCGATCGTCATGCCCTTGTAGAGCACGGACGTCTTGTTGATTTCGATGCCTTCGGCGCTGTCGAACACCACCTCGATATGGATGCCGCGTTCGCTATACGCCTGCCAGGCCAGCCAGGCGCCGATGGCCAGCGCGATCAGCGGCAGAATCCAGATGGCCGACCAACTGGAGGCCGGACGTGTATTAGCTTGTGGCAGGTCAGTCATGCTTGTTCCCGGCTTCCGTGTTATCCCAGATCAGACGTGGGTCGAATGTGATGGCTGCGAGCATGGTCAGGATGACCACGCTGGCGAAAGCGACGGCGCCGAATCCCGCTTCGACGCTGGCGAGACTGCCAAAATTGACGATCGCCACCAGAATGGCGATGACGAAGATGTCGAGCATGGACCAGCGCCCGATCCATTCGATGAATCGGAACACCAGAATGCGCTGTCGCGGCGACATCGGGTGATGCCTTTGTACCGAAATCAGCAACATGGCGATTCCGACCAGCTTGAACGTCGGCACCAGAATGCTGGCGATGAACACCACCGCCGCAATCGGAAACATGCCGTGCTTGGCCAGCGTGACCACGCCGGACATGATGGTATCCGGCGTCCCGCTACCGAGCATGCGCACCGTCATGATGGGCAGCAGGTTCGCCGGCAGGTAGAGCAATGCTGCGGTGATCAGCAAGGCCCAGGTGCGCGCGATGCTGTTGGGCCTGCGCATGTGCACACGCGCCCCGCAGCGGCTGCAATGCTGATGTTCGATACCTGGCGTGGCGCGATTCAACTGGTGGCATTCGTGGCAGACCATCAGCCCGGCGTCAGCGGCGCGCATCGTCAGGCTCCGATAACGCTTCCCATACCTGATGCGGTGACATCACCAACTCCAGCCACACCTGCACCACCAGGAGCCCGGCAAAGCAGGCCAGGCCGACGCCAAGGCTCAGCTCCGCCATGTCACGCAGCTTGATGATGGAAACCAGGATTCCGAGCAGATAGACCTCGAGCATCCCCCACTCGCGCAGATGGTGATAGAACCGGTAAAGCAGCAGCCCCAAGGGCTTGGCCCGATCGATGGCGATGCAGAGCAACACTGCGAGCTGGCACAGCAGCTTCATCAACGGCACCGCCATACTGCAGAGGAACACCACCACGGCGATGCCCTGCATGCCGCTGTTGTACAGGCTCAACACCCCACTCCAGACGGTATCGTGGGTGACTCTGCCGAGCAGGTTCAACTGCATGATCGGCAGGAAGTTCGCAGGAAAGTAGAGCAGCAGAGCCGCCAGCACCAATGCCAATCCCGGTCCGACGATACGATGGCGCAGACGAAACAGCTCACAACCACAGCGGGGGCATTCGGCCACCTCGCCAAGGTTGAGCGTCGGCTTTGCCATCAACAGATCACATTCCGGGCAGCCTACGAGCTGCTCGATCGGAAGCTCTTCAAGTCTTGGGCTAGCAGCCGATTCCGGCATGAGGGATATCCGAGTAAAGCGCTTATCTTAAACGAGCGATACGCGCTGCGGTGAGCCGTCAGGCGAGAGGGAAGATGCTCTTGAAGGCAGTTCGATCCAGTGCAGCGGGCAGCCGTACTTTTACCTCAAGCGCCGCAGCGCCTTTACAGCCACCGGCTGCATCGGAGCAGCCGGCCTCGGTTCAGGCTCAGTTCTGCGCGGCCGCTTTTCCGCGCCCCAAAAGCAAACCCCCGACCCGCTTACGCGGATCGGGGGTTTGGTGTAGGAGCTTGACGATGACCTACTCTCACATGGGGAAACCCCACACTACCATCGGCGATGCATCGTTTCACTTCTGAGTTCGGAATGGGATCAGGTGGTTCCAACGCTCTATGGTCGTCAAGCAATTCGGTTGCTGCCTCGGGGTTTAGCCGCTGCAGCGAATTGGGTATGTGATCGAATCGGTATTGCGTGTTCGTGCAGATTTTCGGTCTGTTTGTCGACTTACCGTCTAACAGCCAAATTGTTTGGGTGTTATATGGTCAAGCCTCACGGGCAATTAGTATTGGTTAGCTCAACGCCTCACAGCGCTTACA
>OGCL01000976.1_pt1 | contig 26892 bp, 31 predicted proteins | sample 1570041 | NCBI WGS metagenome assembly OGCL01 (sample SAMN06266162, study PRJEB24511) | hot springs metagenome | isolation source: Hot spring water | place: South Africa: Limpopo | collected 2015-06-22 | reverse complement strand
CGCGGATGTAGTTCAATGGTAGAACTTCAGCCTTCCAAGCTGACTACGTGGGTTCGATTCCCATCATCCGCTCCATTCGTAATATAAGCCTATAAAAGGGCTTTTTTTGTTGTAAAATTGCATATAATTGCATAAAACTTCATAAAATTTCTATCTATGTGACCCGGCTGGGTCACTGATGGGTCATATAAATGTCTTTAAAACATATTTTATCTATTACAATTTAATTTCTTGAAATGTAAATATTCGGTTATAATTATATTAATTATCGGGGGATAAAATGAAATTCAACAAACAATTAATCAATAGTCATATGAATGTTATTCTTATGTCTATTCAGTATCCTGTTGCCATTATTGCGATACGTGAGCTATCAATAATTACTACTGGTTTTTATACTTTTGATATATTTAATTTTGTTTATCGATTTGCATTTTCATTATTAATTGGACTTACTTTCGGTGGTTTTGCATATCAATCCAAGGATATGTTAGAGTTTAAATCAGTTAAAATTCACATAATTGCTTGGATTGTATTATTTATATTAATAACGATTTTCACTCCTCTTGCATGGATGAAAATAATAGAAATTCCTACATTATTAATTGAATTAATGTTTACATTAAGATTAGTTTACCTTGGTGAACAATTAATAATTTTAGTAGGATTTTATGTTTGCTTATTATGTTTTTATTACTTTAAAAGGAAGTGAAGATAGGGGCTTACAGGAATTTTTATACTTCGAAAGATTATTTAAATTGAAATTGAATTTAATAGAAAGTAATGAGTGATATATGCGTTTAATAAATAAAAGTAATGGAGATCAATATTTTATAGATCTATTTGAAAAGTGGTGGCATTACCCATTGTTATTTCTAACTTGGTTCTTTCCACATAAAGCATACCCATATAAAGAAAAAGATAAAACAATTCCAACTAAATTTAAGTTTGATGCAAAAATGGGATTAGCTACTGGTTTTATTTTTATACTGGGAGATATCATCCGTAAGATGAACTTAATGACTTTGTCAGAAGAGTATTATTGGTTAGGTAAAGTTTTTGCTTATCCATTAGCATTGATAACACTCATTATTGTATGGAGAATTTTATTAAATTACTTAAGAAAAAAGGATTTGATCGATCTTAACAAATATTATTATGTAAGAATAAATATGTTTTCATTAAAAGCAATTAAAATATATTTTATAAGATTTTTAGTTTTCTATTTTATGTTCATGTTTTTATCTGAATCTGTCACACTTGATGTATTTTCAATGTTTATCGTAATAATTGGAACACTTTACTTTGTTATTTTAATGTCAATAGGTCTTGTGAGTGGCATTGGAGTTATATTATTTGAAGATGAACTGTTAAAAACTGAATAGAATGAGATATAGAATAATCTGTTAAGTTGATACCAAAATTTTAGATAAAAAATAAGAATTAATATTTCGGAGTTAAGAATAGTCACTAAAATTTAAAAAAATCATATGATAAATTGATTTAAGTGATTATTATAGATTTTAAATAAATATAGAAAGGTAAGACAACAATTGGATGAAGCTAAGGAATTATTTTTGAAGTATATAGGTAATAGTTTTCAAATGCATAGAGACGGGGTATTAGATATATATCGAAAATATAACATAGATTCCAAAATTGAAAATGAATGGTTAAATGAATACTACTCTGAGCTTATAGAGAAACTGAAATCAAGCGAATCACCTGATATATTTTGGCTAATATGCGAAGTGATTAAAGCAACTAAATCTACAAATAAAATGGAGTATCTGATGGATATTTTAAATTTATGCATAGTTAATTGGGATTCGTTTGAAAGATTAAGAATAGCAGAAGAAATACAAGAGTTGATTGAGTTCTTTTCAAAAAACTATAATGAACAATCAAGTGAAATTCTCAAATATAAGAATATTGCTCTTGATATATTCAATAGTGTTATTCATGAGCAAGTTGTAATTTCTGAGGATACAAGACAAAAGGTTTCATTAGAAAATACTTTAAGTGAAGAAAATCTTAGAATTCGGGCTGTAAATGGTTTGAGAGATTTATTAAAATATTGAGGGAAAGTATGACATCTACATTATCAAAAATTCTTGTCAATAATTACATTTGTGGCATACACAAATAGAATAATTAATAAAAAAATCTATAAAGATAGTTAATTGTTATATGTTCAGTATACATAAATTAATTTGTTTGAATGATCAAAATCAAATATAGATAATACTTTGAGTTGAAGTTTTAGTTCTTAGAAAATGTTTAATTTGAGCTATTCTCGAAAGATTATTTATTAGTAAATAGAATTTTGTAGAAAGTAATGAGTGATATATGCGTTTAATAAATAAAAGTAATGGAGATCAATATTTAATAGATCTATTTGAAGAGTAGTGGCATTACCCGTTGTTATTTCTAACTTGGTTCTTGCCACATAATGCATACCAATATAAAGATAAAGATAGAACAATTCAAACTAAATTTGAGTTTGATACACATGTACTTAGCAACTTAGGAAAAAAATACCATGTTAGATTATAAAACCCTCACTGATAAATATATTGAGTTAGCCATTATTCATGGAAATGCCTTACAAAATGGTAAGCATATTGAAGCTAATAAAAGTTATAAGGAGATAATCAAAGTATTTAACTTGATTAATAAAAATAATGAAAAAGTAGACGCTATTCTTTTAGAAATTATGAACAATGAGAATATCAATGTTCAGATTTGGGCTGCGACACATTCATTAAGTTCAAATATGAACATTAAAGAATCTATAAAAAAATTGAATGAAATTTCTAGAAGAACAGGTATAGGAATAGTACGCTTAAGTGCTCAAATGGTATTAGAAAATTGGAATAAAACTAGAAAAATTATTTTATGATTTTATTCTTAAATACAAAGGTAATATCTCCATAATCTGACTGCGTTATGGTTTGATAATGGAGGATAGTACTTCTATTCCATTTCGTTGTGTTGAATATCATTCTGAGTAACTGAATTATTTATCTTTTAATTATCATTCAGGTTGATATAGGTATTAAAGGGAGAAAAAAATGTATATTAGAAACATAGAAACAAAAGAGCAGTATTTTTTATTCTTATATGAAAGTTGGTGGCATTATCCATTACTAGGCTTTACTTGGTTTCTTGAGCATAATGCATATTTAATAAAAGATGCACAAGGTACCGTAAAAAGCACTAAAATAAGTGGTTTAGGCGTTGGATTGGTAATAGTATTAAGTATGATAATAGGCGATTTTATTCAAGAAATTAGTATTTATAAGATACCTGAGCAATATTATTGGATAGGAGAGTATTTAACTTATCCATTAGTCGTCATATCAATAATTATAATATGGAAATATATGTTATCACATGCTATAGGATTGAAGGATCTTGATAAAGAACAAGTTGTAAGAGTTAAAATAAATTTTAAATCATCAAAAATATTTAGTTTTCTACTTAAACTCGTTGGATCATTTGTTTTAATTGCAGTAATTGGAGAATCGATTAGGCTTGATATTATAACATTTGCGTTGATTTTAATTTTTGCGTATATATTACTAGTTTTGGTAATCTTCTTGGCTGGTGCAAGTACAATAATGCAGTCTAAGGATGGAAGGAGATTTATGATAGATATAGATTTGTAAAAGATGTCTATTTTATTATGAGTAAGATAAAAATAGAATGTTTATTATTTGTATAATTTTATATTTGCCAATATGATATTTCTCTAGAATTATATTTGTAGCATGAGGTTATGATTTTAATTATACAGAAGTAAAGTTCTAATGTTTTAATGTGAAGTGACAAAATGAAAAAAATTAACTGTAAATAAAAAGCAAATATTATTAGATCAATTTGGGAAAAAAGTAATTGAAAATGTAAGAGATGATTGTTTAAAAAAAGTTATGGATATAGCGATAGGTAAATCCACAAATACAATAAAAGGTGATCAATATTCAAGTCATTTAAAACTTTCTGATAAGGAAAAAGAACTGGTTTACGACTCACTATCTGAACTAATTCTGATGCAATTTATAATTTTTTGGATATGTTTTAAGCCTATTCAGATGAAATGAAATAATATGTATTTAATGAAGATGGGGAATATGACTTATGTACAATTTCTGAAAAATTAGGAGGAGAAATAGCATTTTAAGATGAAGATGTATAGATTTAAAAATTCTCGAAAATTTGACGATTCATTCTCTGAATAGAATAGAGAGCAAAATTGTTGCTGGGTCACAACTGGGTCACGGAATATCAAATTTATATTAAATTCTTATGCAATCTTGTATAATTATATTAGCTTATATGCAGTTATTTAGCGTTTTAGGAAGTTTAACGTAAGGGTATATAGAAATCCCATCATCCGCTCCATTCGTAATATAAGCCTATAAAAGGGCTTTTTTTGTTGTAAAATTGCACAAAATTGCATAAAACTTCTTAAAAGTTCTATCTATATGAACCATCTGAATTACGGATTTTTAATATGTATTATTTTGAGTGTTTTTACAAGGCTTATGAAATTTACGAGTTATATACTAACACACCCATCCCCTGATTCATATTAGAAATCGAATTGATTTCTCTTGTTTTGGGTCACTTTCTCAATGATTTTGCACCTCTAATAACGATGATGGGATTTAATTTGTTTATGGTTTCGGTAATTCGATTTGTTAAAGTGTGTGGTCTATCTAAGACAGCAATTCAACTGAATTTTGAATTAGCTGTTTGATACGAATTATGGATTTGAACTAGTTTCTACCCGATTTAATATAATCTGAGAGTAGATTTATCTTGGATTTTGTGGCAAAATAAAACCAATGAATTTCATCGGGCGGGCACTTATCAGTATACAGCGCGGACGGTCACGTACCGTCGTTTTAATGTTAATCTTCTTTGTGATGGGAAATGTTATGACCGGGGCTTTGGCCATATCGGAAGCATCAAAACGTGTGAGCACCCAGATATCTAATCAATTGGGATCGGATGTGGCGATTCGGCCTATTGAATCATACAATGACCAAAACGAGGTGTGGAGTTTGCCGGAATCGGTTCAAAATCAACTAATGACGCATGAGCAAGTGGTTCTATATGATGAAGGTACCCAACTCGATTTCCTTTTTTATGATGGATCAAATCGGAATTTATTGTTGTTTAAGGTCACCGATATGGTAGCACGTTACACAGATACGTTAAAAGCGCGCGGGATTCAAAGTCCGAATTTCTATGACTTGGCAACCCGAAAGATAGACATCGTCGAGGGTCGAAATCTCAGCGAAGCAGAGATTGCAGAAGGTGCTAACGTAGCCCTTGTCTCCATCGATATGGCCCGTGAAAACCGGTTTGAATTAGGGGATACCCTAATGTTTCGTCATCAGATTGGGGGATTTCGAAATCATGATCAAGCGCTCGTTGTCGGGTCATCGTATGAACTGACAATCGTGGGTTTTTTCAAAGCAAACACCGATGAGTATTTCGATCAAAATGGGGCTGTCAAACCTATCTTTTCGAAGATGTTTGTTCCACAAGCTGTAGTGGATCGAGAAGCCGCTGCAGAAATGAAGATGTTGGGCGAACCCAACACTAGTGGGACTTCTATTTTAAGACCAGAACCAATCTACCCAATGATAATCTTGGATTCAGCGGACCATTTGATGTCCTTTAAATCATATGTACAGGAGCTAATCAATGATGAAGGGGTTCAAGTTATCACCGCACACGATGCCTATGACTCGATTACAGCTCCGATGCAGGTGATCTCTCTGATCGCGCAATACGTACTGGGCTTAGCCCTTATGGCCACAATCCTAAGTGTCACACTTACGGTGTTGTTGTTCTTGCGGGATCGGATTACGGAAATTGGGGTTTATGGAGCTTTGGGAGAGTCCAGAGTTAAAACCGTAGCCCAATTTCTGATTGAAGTCATTCTGATTGCCAGCTTGGCAGGGACGCTGTCGTTGCTAAGTGGGCAGATTCTAGCAACAAAACTGACTCAATCTGTTGTCAAAGGGCAAATTGCCATGATTGATGAAGCGAAGTTGGTTAAGGTCGATCAATCCAGTGATGCGCTGATCAACACCCAAGAAGTTCTTGATGCTTATACCATCGAGCTAGATGAATCAACCGTCACAACGCTCTTTGGCATCTTATTGGCATCGGCCATTGGTGGTTCCATTCTTCCACTGATCGTAATCAGCTCTGTTCATCCCAAAAAGACATTAGGAGAAGCTACATGAGTTTATTTACGCGAGCGTGGTTGAGTATCATTAGAAAACCAGTAAAGAACGGAATCCTGCTGTTGGTGGTTGTGGTGTTGACTACGTTAATGGCATCTGCTTTGGCCATCAAGATAGCCGGAGATCGAACCCTGTTGGATCTGCAACGTCGCATCGGTGTCAACGTCGAGATTGCTCCGGAACGCTTTGATGTCATGATAGGTGCTTTCAGTCCTTATATTTCGTACGAACGATTAGTTCCTATTATCAAAGATGAGCATGTATTGTCGTTCGATTATAGTTTTTCGTTTGCATTCACTGAATTGAATACACAGGCTTCCTTGCGTTTGATTGGAACACAGAGCTTGGATCTGGATTATTTTAAAGCGTCAACATCTACCTTGATTGCACCAGTCAAGCGGCTAGTTTCAGGTCGCATGCTGACTGCTGCTGAGATTGAGAATGGTGATCCGGTCATTTTATTAGATCATGTAACGGCAGAGATTCTTGATGTCAAAGTTGGGGATACGATCCAATTGGGCGAATATTACAGCAATTATAAAGCACCGGCTCTTAAGCCATTCTCAGCCTATTTCGATTTGACGATCATTGGCATCTATGAAAGCACCAATGTGATCCTCAGTGACCACATGTTGCCGAGCTTGGGACTTCAAGGTATCACATCAAATCGGTTGGTGGATCGTGAAGCCATCGCTTTTCGCAATAATATGCGGAAAGTTGGATTAAATCCATCGATTCAAGGCGTGGTTCGTTTTCCAATCCTTGTGTTGGATGATTTCGATAGTGTCACTGCACTTCGTGAACGTTACGCCAAGACACTGCAAACTCCGTTTAAATTTACCTTCCTAAGTGAGCAAGTTTTGGCGGTTTTGGGTCCCATCGGAACCCTACGTCAGATTGCGGATTCGGTATTGGCATTTACGGTGGTGATTTCAGTGGCAGTGTTTACCTTAATCATCCTGTTGTTTTTGAAGGAACGCAAAAAAGAAATCGGCATCTACTTTGCGATAGGTCACCATCGTCGATCGATCATCGCTCAGATTTGGGTTGAAGTCGCCATCATCGGAGCCTTTGCCATTGGAGTTGCCGGACTTGCGGGTCAATGGGCTGCATCAGTATTCTCCAACGAACTGATCCGTTTACAGCTCATTATGGCACAAAGCCAAAAAGATACCTTACCGGCTCACTTGTTAGCGAAACTTCCAAAACCAGATGAAATCATAGAACTCTATACCATCCGATTGGATGTTCCTTACATCAGTTTACTTGCGTTTATCATGGTGGTGACACTCAGTTTAGCGACCGTTTTACCCATCATTAACATTCTTCGTCAATCCCCCAAAGACATTCTGCAATAGGAGAAATTTATGACTTTGCTTGAAATCGACAACGTATCTTTTACTTACCCGGATGGTGACGGGTATCGAACCATTCTGAATCACGTCAATCAGACTTTTAAAAAAGGATCCTTTTACGCCATCGTTGGGGCATCCGGATCCGGAAAAACAACTTTTTTAACCTTGATTGCCGGAATGGACCAAGTACATCATGGCAGTATTCGATACAATGGAATAGCCCTTGAAAAGATTGGTTTATGGAATTATCGACGTAAACACGTGGGCATGGTGTTTCAGAATTTCAACCTGATTCCCTACATGACCGGACTTGAAAATGTTCTGGTAGCCATGGGTATTTCTAAGACCGGCAACAAAGCTTTGGCCTTGAAATTGCTAGAAGAGCTAGGCATCAGTTTAACCAAAGCCAAACGTTCTGTTCGCCGACTCTCGGGTGGTGAACAACAACGGGTCGCCATTGCACGGGCTCTTGCCAATAACCCTGACATCATCATCGCCGATGAACCCAGTGGAAATCTGGATGGGGCGACGGAAACGGCTATTATCGGGTTATTTCAGCGATTAGCTCATGAACAAGGAAAGTGTGTTATAGTGGTGACCCATTCAGAGAAAGTAGCCTCCAATGCTGACATTATTCTGCGGTTACACCCAACGGATGGAATCTTTACTAGGGAAGAAAACAAACACTCAATAACATAGTTTGATCAGAAATGGCCATTGCATCTTTGTTTGAACCGTATATCGCTGATTCACACCACAATAAAGCTGTGGGACTAGTGAATTATAAATAACAATACAACAGCAAAGAAGATTGCTGCATTCGTTATAGTTTAAAGAGGTGAAATAAATGAATTGTTCAAACTGTAATAATAAGGTTACCTATTGGGATGTGTTTAAAAAAGTTAATACATCATTAACTCAAGAATTAGAGTGTTTAAAATGTGGAACACGATTAACACTTGATTTTAAATATGGCGTTTATATTCGCTTAATTGGTGTTATTATTCTTTTACTAATGTCAAATGCAGTTTTACGATTGCTTATTTTTCTAATCATTTTATTTGGTTATCCACTTATTATTTGGAAATTTGGAACTCTTAATAAAAGCGTTTTAGATGTTCAATCGATAGAATTACAAAATCAAATTAAAAATAAAGAATCAAAACATTTTGATAATAATGAAGTAAATGAAATACTATCAATGAGAATAATAATATCATTGAAAAAAATAGTTTTTCTTATCTATTTCATTTCTTTACCATATTTTCTCTTTCTAGTTCTAAAAATAACATCGATGATGATGCTTTCAACTGAATTGAATATTGAAATACAACTTACTGCATTACACTTTATTTTTTTCTTATATAATCAAGTTTTTTTAATATACTTCCTTATGCCTAAAATGGTTTATAAATTAATTAACTTTACTCAATACTATATTGGTTATATTATTGCTTGGATATTTTTAAGTTTTATTTTACTCAATATGTTTGATGGTATGATACAAAACCTTTATAAACGAAATGCATTTATCGTATTAGGAATACCATTATTATTCGGTGCAATTGCCATAGTAATTCAATTTTTTAAGAATACAAAACTGAAAGTAATTACGGACAAAATATGATTTGATAAATTACAATAAATAACAAAAATTAGGTGGGGTAGAAGTTTGATTCGAAAATCTATAAGTTATAAATTAAGAATGAAAAGATTAGTTTTAGCAATTATAGTTATATTATTTTTTACATTAATTGTTTCTTTTTTACCAAAGAATCCAGTTCACTCAAAGTTACCAACTGACTATTTTAGAGACAGATCTCATTTACCTTATTTAGATACTAATAGATATACTATACTTACGTACGAAGAGGATATTTTTGAAAGTTTTATAATTCTCAAAATTATTGAAAAGAATGATATTGAAAGTTTTATCAATGAAATTAATCAAAATGAGTTAATCGTTGAGGAGAAAGTTTTCAACGATTTTACGCCAGCACTTAATCTAATTGAGGATTACTCAATAAAAGATATACCCAAAATAGATATGTTACCATTCGATTTAGATTGTGATTGTTTTAGATATTTTACATTAAATTATGGTCAAATTGATGGTGGTTATCTTTATATAATATTAATTTATGAGGATCAAATTATCATTGATTATTATAGTAGATAATCTGCAAACTGAATAAAGTCGAACGATAAAAAGAAACTTTTATCGAATGATTTAACCCCATAGAAGGAAACATTGTTAGTTAATATAGAATTGACTATCATAAATTGGATATCATCTTCATTATAAAATGTACTGTAATTTACAAGACGGATCACAGATTATTAATTTTATTAGGAGTTACGAATTCTAGATTTACTATTTACATACATAATTTTCTCATATATATTTGTAAGTGATTGAAAGATAATCGGAGGGTACAATGTTAATAGTTTGGGGAAGTAAAGCATTTCTTAAGCTTATGGGTAGAACTCAACAAAGAGTTACATGTGGGAATTGCAGTAATGAAAATTGGTTTGAAATTACAAGAATAACAAAGTGGTTTACAATATTCTTTATTCCAGTTTTTCCATTTAGTTTTAAGTATTTTGTCGGTTGTCCAATCTGTGATCATGGCAAATATATTTCTAAAGAAGAAGCAAATGAACTTATTGGAATAGCTTAAAGAATAACACTATAATCTAGTATAGTTTTAAGAAATTTTAATATTAATTCTACTTTTTATTCTTAATTGTTTCAGTATTCAGATAGTTTTAAAACAATAATATCATAAGGTATATATCTATATTTATTTAATGATTATATTAATGTATAAACCCTGATAAAAGGGTTTTTATACTTTTAGGGATAATATTCAATATACTTACTTTAAAAATATATATGATTCTATTTATTGATAATAAAGAAGATGTATATGTATTAATAAGCGAAGATTGAATATCCTTGCGTTTAAATACTTTACTTAACTATCAGAATAGACAAAATAAAAAAGGATGTAGGAATTTAGACATTCTTTAAGTTGTAGATAATAATTACTGTATTTAATGTAAAATATAAATGTTAAAAGAGGTTGGATAATATGAAATTATTTATAAAACAAAAGGTATTTTCATTTAATGACAAATTTACGGTTAAAGATGAAACTGGAGCTGATCGTTACTTCGTAGAAGGTGAGATATTTACGATAGGTAAGAAACTTCATGTTTATGATATAAATCGTGAAGAACGTATCTACTTCCAACAGAAGGTATGGAGTTTTCTACCACGTTTTTTTGTGTTTGTTGATGGACAACAAGTAGCTGAAATCGTAAAAGAGTTCTCTTTCTTTAAACCACGTTATTCAGTTGTAGGTTTAGATTGGGAAGTTAATGGAAATATGTGGGCACATGATTATGAGATTCTAAATCAAGGTCGAGTTGTTGTTTCTATCAAGAAAGAATGGCTAACCTGGGGTGATACCTATGTGCTTGATATTATTGATCCAAGAGATGAATTAAATGCCTTGGCTGTTGTATTAGCGATTGATGCGGTAATGTCTCAACAAAACGCTGCTACGACAAACGCAGCTCATTAACGCATAAACAATTTTTCATAAAAATAATAAAAGTGTTAATATTATTATAATAATTATCGGGGGATAAAATGAAAAACAATGAATCATCGATTAAATATCATTTAGAGGTAATCTTTTTGTCTGTTTTCTATGCAGATATACTTTTGTACATTAACCAATTAGATGTAGTAGATAAAATCACTTACTCATATAGTGGGAAGAATTTTATATTTCGATTTGGTTTATATTTATTAATTGGACTTGTATTAGGTAATTTTGCCTATCGATCAAAGGATATTTTAAGTCATAAGTCAGTTAGAAATCATATCATTATTTGGATCGGATTATATACACTTATTACAATCTTTACACCATTAGCCTGGTTAAAAATAGTTGAAATGCCACAAGTTCTAACTGACATAATGTTTAATTTAAAATTAGTATACTTGGGTGAACAATTGATAATATTAGTTGGATACTATTTATGTTTATTAGGATATTATTACACACATAAGAAAGCTGATAAAAGGTGATATTATAACGATAATAGAACTTAATTAACTCACTTTCGAGATAATTGTAGACCTATTTGTATTAATTTAACAATAGTTAATAAAGTTAATACAAAGAACCCAAGTCCAAGGAATATCCATTTAAGACTCGTGGCAGTACCCGCAAAATCCGCAATAATTAGAGTCTGTGAAGGGTATCGAAACATAACGATAGACACCATAATGTTCTCTAGATAATCAAATAGGATCGCAAACCATGTGAATGATAAGATCCAACGATTAGGATGAGATAAACCAATTGATTGATATAATAGAGCACTTGTTGAGAATATAAATGAAAAGTATACGAGAGGCCATATTAAGTCAAAGGTCCAACGTTGTTGGATATAGAACTGTCTTCCTATTGTTCCATAACTCTCCGCAATACGATAAAGTTCACTGGAATTATAAAACCATGATGTATCGATACTTTCTGTTAATCCATAGTTTTCTGCTAAGTTGCTTTGACTTGGTAATATGCTTACGATAAAGAAGATGAATAGTAGGGTAGTAGCTATTCCAAACCAAAGAGGGATACGATCAATACTTAGATGAAATAATTTTTTCATAGGATTCTCCATTGGGTTGATTCTATCAAATCAAAATCTATCTCACAATCAATTTACTTGTTTGATTTAGGGAAATTAAAACAGAAATCATGATGGATTTCTGTTTTTGTTTAATTAATTCCAACTAATTTTGAAGTCAATTGGAACGATTTGGATATATGTTGTACCAGGTAATATTACAAGCTCTTCATCATTCTCAGTGAACCAGTGAGTTGTATCACCTTCAAAGTCTTTTACCCAGTAACCTTTAATATGTTTACCGTTCACAAAGTAATCCGCATCACCTTGATACTTCAATTCCACAAGTACATAGCCATTCACTTCTGTATGTTCTAAGTATTGAACGATGACATTAGTCGCTGTAATCTGTGTATCATATAAAGCATCAATATGAACTTTATCATTTATGAAACGATTATAAACTTTGTTTATTGAATCAAATTCATACGTAACTTTATTAGCGGTTTTAGTTGGGTAATTAATGATAATTGTTGTGGCTGAGTCAGAACTTGTGCTGAAATCTTCTTCGTCAAACGCAAAGTGATCTTTTACCCATACATCTGGGAAATCTTTTGATGCTTCTGCTAATTTAATATAGGCATTATGTGGTGCAGGTTTATCAGTTGTTCTAAAGAAATATTTATCATTAATTCCAGCAACCGCATCAAAACGATAAGGAACATAACTCTTTTGTAATAGAGCCAATGCATTTACAGAATCAGGATTCTTTGAACCATTTTGCGCAACGGGTCCAGCTCCACCATAGTGAACTAAAGCTGTTTGCCATTCATTAAAGATTCTAACAAATGGAACACGAATGGATCTTAGTGGTCCAACTTTTTCAGGGAACTCACCTTCAAATATAGCCATAAAACGTGTTTCTAGATATTCTTCTTTAATAACTTCATATACTACATCTGCTTTACTTAATCCATAATGTGGACGAGCTACTGAAGAATTATTAACAAGTACCGCAACAGCCTTATACGTTTGAGTTTCTCCTTCTTCTAAAGGGGAACCATCAAACTGATTACGAATTACTTCTACTTCAGGAATAATAACTTCTTCTTCTACTTCTTCTTCGACAACTTCTTCTACGGGTGCTTGACATCCGAACAAGGTAAACAAGACTAACATTATTATCATTATTCTTTTAGCCATTAAATTATCTCCTTACGACTAGTTTTATTATAAACAATTGATAAACTATTACTCTACTAAAATTAGATGAATTACTTATTTTTTTATGTTTTTCTGCAATAAGTAAACGAATTGTATGAATTATTGTAAACTTATGAGACAACAAATAAAAGAGTTCAATTTTTTTTGAACTCTTTGTGTCATTAGTTATTAGTATAATCTATTCTTTATGATTATCATGATTTTCTTCTTTAATTATTTTTTGTTTGATCCATGGAAGAAATTTCTTCTTTGAAACTCTACGATAAATGGTATAAATTATTCCAAGTGGTAAGCACCAAAGTATAATTTGAATCAATATAAATGGAAGAGTTGTGACGATAAATATAAATCCAGTTTCTAGTGTACGGATAAAACTTTGCGCATTACTTGTGAAACCTTCTACAATTCTTTCCCATAAGCTAGCTTTTTCAGATGGTGTATACTCATAGACTTCACGAATGGTTATATTGAACTGTGTATATTGAATTCGTTTATCATAATCAAGTATGGTGGATTCTAAACGTTCAATTTCATAGCGTGTATTGGATAATTCATTCTCAATCGTTAGAAGATCAGATAATGAACCAGATTGTTTTAATAATTCAAGAAGTCTGAGTTCTTTCGCCTTTAATGTGTTAATACGAGACTCTGTATCTCGATAATTATCGGTTACGTTATAGACTTCTCTCCGTTCACTCACGATATTGGATGTTTTACCTGTTTTAAGGATAAAATCATCAATACTAACGGTAGGAATCATGACAGTAAGGCTTGCCTGAAGATTACTAAACTCATTATCTGACTTAGGTCTTGGAATATATGAGTTCTGAATATATCCATTCAAGGATCTTACTAGAGCTTCTATCTCACTTACTGTTGTGGTGTATTGTTTTGTTTCAATCTCTAAGCCAATATTTTGAATTAACTTTTCATTGGGTGTTTCACTGATATTCTTGGATTGATCCATTTGATCGTTGTTAAAAGAGGGGATCATTCCTTCACTATCTTCTCTTACAGCACCACTATTATCGGTTGAACCTTCTTCTTTAGGCGATGAAAAGGATGAACAAGCACTTATTAATAATATGAACAAAGTAAGAATAATAATCTTTCTAAATTTCATGGCAGTATCCTCCTACGCACATCATAATCCTTAATATGTTAATTTATCATTAAGGTATAAAATATTTATTTAATCTTTCATATGAGTGGTATAAGATAAAGATATAAAGGATAAAATAATGGAAATAAAAACAGAAAGACTGATATTAAGAGATTTTAGACCAGATGATATCAACTTTTATATTGAACTTGAAACACATCCAAAAAGTTTGGAGTTTGAACATGAAAATATCCCTGATCAAAAGACATTAGATGATAATATTAAACAAATATTTGAATTAATGAATGATAATTTAAGAGAGAAATACAGTCTTATAATTGTAAATAAGGAAAGATTAAATCTTGTTGGTAGAGTTGTTTTGTGGAAAATTGATGATTCTATACGTGAATGGGAAATGGGATGGATCATTCATCCAGATTATTGGAATAATGGTTATGCATCTGAAGCTGCTAAGGCTGTGATTTATTTCGCATTTAAAGAATTAAATGCACATCGTATACAGGCTTTATGTCATGAACATAATCATCGATCTGAAAGAGTAATGATTAGTATAGGAATGCATAAAGAAGGTACTTTAAGAGGTGTAAGACAATTCAATCATCAATGGTTTGGAAGCCATATTTATTCAATATTAGATTTAGATATTAAAAAAAGATGACCAATTAGTCATCTATGTTTTTTCCTGCAGAATAACCTGTTGTGAAGGCAACCGTCATATTATATCCACCGGTCAGTGAATTAACATCCAACGATTCTCCGCAAATAGAGAGCCATGGGTGTTTTTTTGATTTAAGAGTCTTCGGATCGATTTCTTTTAAATTGACACCACCTGATGTCACAAATGCGGTTGTGAATCCACGTGTACCATGAAGTTCTATTTTAAATTGCTTGATCAATTGGATTAAATCATTTTGTGGGAACTGTGTCTTAAACACTTGTATCAATCGCTTTGGAATACCATAGGATTGTAAGAGTGTTTCATTATCTTTGATAGGTATCTCATCTTGTTTAACCTTTGGTAAGAAATCGATCAACAAATGAACTTTATTATCATCTTTAAAAGCATCGGTTAAATAACTACTCGTTTGTAAAGCACCAGGACCCGATAATCCAAAATGAGTAAACAATAAATCATGAGTAACAGACACAATCTTTTTATCATTGATATAACTCGTAATGGATACATCTTTAAACGATAATCCTTGGAGTTCTTTTGATTGAATAATCGACGCATTACTAACAAGTGGAACTTCTGCTGGTTTGAGTTCTGATATTGTATGTCCTAATGATTCAATAAGTTCAAAACCCTGTTTATCGGACCCTGTTTGAGGATAGGTACATCCACCCATTGCGAGAATTAAGTGGTCAAATGATATTTCAGAATGATCTGTAATTAGCTTTTTATCTTCACTATTAACTGAAATCACTCGAGTTTTATACTTAATATTAATATCTAGCTTTTTAAGTTCATTTTCGAGTACTAGTACAACATCATCTGCTTTATCACTCTTTGGGAATATACGATGATGATCTTCTTCTTTTAAACTCAATCCACGATTAGTAAAGAAATCCATAATATCTTGTACATTAAATTGATCTAAACTACTGTATAAAAATCGCCCATTTCGAGGTGTATGTTTAATGATTTCATCAGATGACACATTAGCAGTTAGATTACAACGTCCTCCACCTGTAAGACGTAATTTAACCCCTAATCGATCATTACCTTCAATGAGGGTTACTTTAACTTTAGGATGATGAGTTTTACAGGAAATTGCTGCCATACAACCCGATGGACCACCACCGACAATTACAATATGTTTCAAGAGAGTCTCCTTCGTATTGAATATATAACCTACTCGATATTTGATTGTTTTTCAAGTATAGATTTGTCATATATCTATTCAAATATTGATTAGAACTTAAGTTCATGATTTTCATTATTCAAGATTAATCAATACACCACATACCTATATCTTGGATTATTTTCATAGTATTAACAAGTTATAAGGCTCATATTCATTAAAAAATGTGTGTGTATTGATGATTTTCATTTCAATATATTAATTCTATATATTTCCCATTATTGGAAATTTATCCTATTTTCTTTTTATTACTTTATAATCCAAACTAGATTATATGTAACCGATATCATACATGTTAACTTCATATAATTTACATGATTCTTAAGGGAATGAAAGAGAGGAAATATGAAAGAGTTTATCAATGACAGAGTATTCCCAGCAGTAATGAATTTTATTACATCAAGACCAATATCCGCTATTAAAGACGGTATGGTCGCAACAATGTCGCTTACAATTATCGGTTCTATCTTTTTATTATTAGCTAATTTTCCATGGGTTCCAGTTAAAGACTTCTTTGTGAATATTGGTGTACAAGCACACATGATGCAAGTCTACCAATCATCCTTTAATGTTTTAGCACTTGTAGCAGTTTTTACCATTGCATACAGTTACATCAAACATACAGGTAGAGATGGATTAGGATCTGGTATCCTTGCACTCGTATCCTTCTTAACACTCATTCCACATACACAAGCAGTTAAGGGTGTTGCGGAAGTAAGTAAAGAGGCTATGTCATTAACAGCATCTAATATCATTCCAATGTCATATACAGGTGCTAAAGGTATGATTGCAGCATTGATTATTGGAGTTATTGTTGGAATAGTTTATGATTTCTTTCTATCAAAAGGCTATACAATCAAGATGCCTGAAAGTGTTCCACCTAATATTGCGAACTCATTCTCATCACTAACGCCAGGTATTGTTATATTTACAGCCTCATTCTTACTTAATTCTTTCTTTGTGAATGTATTGAATACTACAGCGGTTGATTGGATTTATGTAACCATACAAACACCCTTATCGGGTTTAACCGGATCACTTGGTGGAGTAATCGTTATCTATACAATGATTTCACTTCTTTGGTGGTTTGGTGTACATGGTACATCCCTTGTTAATGGTGTAGTCGGTGGCATTGCCGCAGCGAATCTACTCACTAATCAAGCGATACTAGATGCTGGATTAAGTTTAACTGCTGAAAATGGTGCGAATATTTGGACAACTCAATTTCAAAATCAGTTCGTAACACTTACAGGATCCGGTATTACAATTGGTATTGTAGTCGCTATGTTATTTGCGAAGTCTGAACAATATAAAACATTAGGGAAATTAGCGTTTGGACCAGCGATGTTTAATATCAATGAACCTATAACATTTGGTACACCAATCGTTCTAAATCCATTTATGTTAATACCATTTATACTTGTACCAGTGGTTGCGGCGATTGCGAGCTACTTCGCTATTGCGACAGGACTTGTCCCATACTTTACTGGAATTACAGTCCCTTGGACAACTCCTCCAATTATCAGTGGATTAATAGTTGGTGGATGGAGAGCTGCTCTCTTACAATTAGCGATTATCGTTTGGTCTATTGTTGCATACTATCCATTTGTTAAGAAAATGGATGAAGATAACTTAAAAGTCGAAAAAAATTAAATCGATTAACAGTAAATAGGGGTTAGCTTATTTACTGTTAATTTTTTATCGTTCTTTTAAATAGTATAATAAATAGAGGAAAACTATGATATATAACAAACTATCTATAATTTTATTAACACAAATTGCGAGTCAACCCAATGATACGACTGATAGTCAAATAGCGTATTATATTCTAAATCATCTAGATACGATTCAAAATGATTCAATATCAGAACTTGCGATAAAATGTAATGTATCCAATAGTTCTATTTCTCGTTTTTGTCGGAATATTGGCTTAAATGATTTTTCTGAACTCAAAGAAGGTCTAAATGATCAATCCTTTAAGTTTGAAGTTGTATCAAATTCGAATGATATGAAGACAAGAACAATTGATCATTACTCAAAAGTTCAAGAATCAATCAAAGAAGTTGCGCAATCAATCGATACTAAAGTACTTTTAGAACTTGTGAAAGATATCCATCAATATAAACAAGTTACGTTACTTGGCTTACTAAAGGCTTCAAGTGCAGCAATCAATCTTCAAGTTGATCTTTTGATGTTAGGCAAGTTAGTCAATGTTAAGTTAACTTACAATGATCAACTCGAATTCATATCGCACGCGAATCAGAATGATTTAGTCATAATATTTAGTTATACTGGAGCGTATTTTGATCAAGGTCTTCGTTTCACAAAGAATCTGAATAATATTCCGAAAATATATCTGATCTCTGGAAATGTCTGTGAAGAAAATCCATATATCTACAAAAACATCTGTTTTAGTTCAAAGTTGGACCAGAGTTCACATCCTTATCAACTTATTTTTGTAAGTAGTTTAATTGCTCAAGAATATAATCATTTTAAAAAAGATTAATTTCCAGATTCTGGAAAAATTAAGATATTCACAAAATCAAACATATACTTACATTCGTAGGAGGAAACGAATATGAAAAAAGTAGCTGTATTGATAGAAGATGGATTTGAAGAAAGTGAATTGTTACTTACTGTTGATATCATGCGAAGAGCAGATATTGATTGTAGAATTGTTTCACGTTTAAATGATAAGGTACAAGGTAAAAATAATATTATTGTTCAATCAGATTTAAGATTTGAAAATACTGATTTTTTTGAATATGACATGATCATACTTCCAAGTGGATTCACAAACAAAGAATCTGTCTCACAAATATTAGAGTATTATACTCAACATAATAAATGGATTGGGTTGATGGGTAATTCTACATCTCTAATTAACACAAAACCTCTTTTAGATAATGAGTTATTTTCAGTAAGAGAAAATATCTTACTTAATAAAGGTTATTCTACAACCTATGCTTTTATCTATCATTGTTTAGAACTATTAGGAATCAATAGTGAACCCATTAAACAAAGAATGATATACTCAAATGCATTTAATGAAAAGAAGGTGGCATAAATGAAGAAAATTGCGGTATTAATGGCAGAAGGATTTGAAGAAAGTGAAACATTTATTATTGTAGAAGTTTTAAGACAATGTGGGTTTATCTGTCATACTTTTTATTTTGGAGATGAGATGGTTAGAGGTATGCAAAATATAATTATCAAAGGGGATAAACCTTTTGGAGATGAAGTAAAAGATTATGATTGTATTGTTTTACCAGGAGGAAGACCAGGTGGCCAGAATCTAAGAGATAATCCAAAAGTAATTGAAATGGTCCAATATTTTGATCGAGAAAATAAGACAGTAAGCGCTATGTGTGCAGGAACAATTGTACTGTCAGATGCAGAAGTGATTACTGGCAAACACGTTACAGGTTATACAGGGTATGAAGACAAACTGATTGGTGGAATATTTAAACATGAAGTGGCTGTTGAGGATCAGAATGTGATTACGAGTCAAGGTCCAGCAACTCCTTATCCATTTGCCTTTAAGATTGCGGAGTCATTTGGGGTAAACACAGAAGTAGTTAGAGAAATACATAATTATCGATTATCAGGTGGAAAGTAATTCTATGAATATCTTTGATTCACTTCAAAGCATATTTTCGATCATATCAATGATTATTATCGGAGTATTCTTTAGTTATAAGAAATGGTTTAATCATGATACCGCAATACTATTTTCTAAAATAGTTGTCAATATATCTGTGCCTGGTTTTATGATTTCAAATCTAGTCACAAATTATACTAAAGATAAACTAATTGAAGTATCAGGTGGATTTATTATTCCGTTTGCGTCTATGTTAATTATGTATTTATTAGGATTCTTACTCGCAAAATGGATTAAAGTACCAGAAAATAGAAGAGGTATATTTGCGTCAACGATTGCTATTTCAAACACATTATTTGTTGGGTTGCCGATTAATTTAGCACTTTATGGAAATGATAGTGTGCCTTATGTATTTATCTATTTTATCGTGAATGTAAGTTTCTTCTGGACGATTGGTGCTTGGGGAATAAGTCGTGATGGTGGATTAAAAGGGAAGTTATTATCCAAGAATAATCTTAAGAAAATCTTTAATGTGCCATTAATATCGTTTTTAATTGCGGTCATTATTATCTTTTTAGAGATACCTCTTCCAAAATTCATTATGGACACAAGTAAATATATGGGTAATTTATTAACACCATTATCAATGCTTTATATTGGTATAACGATTTATATGATTGATTTTAAGAAGCTAGTATGGGATAAATCAATGACATACCTACTTATTGGACGTTTCATTATTTCTCCACTATTGGTTCTTAGTTTAACAAATATAATCGCATTACCAGTATTAATGCGAAATGTATTTATGATCCAATCTGCGATGCCAGCCATGACAGTTACAACCGTTTTAGCACAAGAAGCAGGAGCAGATTATGAGTATGCGACAGTACTAACCACACTTACCACAATCTTTACATTGATTGTGATTCCAATCTATTTGATCGTTATCAGATTTATCTAGTTTGGTTTTAGAAAGAGATAGTACAAATTGACATTATAATGATTTAAAGTTAAAGTTTGAGTCATATGAATACACAAGAACTTATTATTCTCTATTTTATTTATGGATTAGCATTTTTTTCGATGGGATTAAGCTGTTTTCTTCAGTACTATAAACATAAGGATTTTTTGTTCAGAAATAGCCTTTTACATCTTGCGGCATTTGGGCTAATACATGGATTTTCTGAATGGTTTATTATGTTTAATCGAATGCCATTGTTTGAAGAATATTCAAATTTATTAACTCAAATTATATTATTTTTATATGGTATTTCATTTTTATTTATGGCCTTATTTGCTTTAAATCTACTTAGTATATTAAAACCATATCGTAAACTTATTCGAGTGGGTATTTTAACATTGTATACCGTATGGTTCTTAACCATTTTATATGTTTTATTTCAATATGATTTTAATTCATTAATAATTAGAGATGGCTTAATACTGTTCAATCGATATGTAACTGCGATGCCAGCAGGGATTTTTACATCCATCGTACTTTGGATTTATCAAAATGAACTTAAACAAGCAAAACTTAGTAAATTAGCTTTCCTAATAAAACTAATGTCTATAGTAATTTTTCTATATACCTTGTCAACTGGACTAGTTGGGGAATACTTTCATATATTTCCTGCCCGTTTTATTAATCGAGATGCGTTTATTGAACGGTTTAATGTTCCTATAGAAATATTTAGAATTTTGTTTGCCATAAGTATTACGATAATTGTTTATATTTTTATGTTTTTATACGAATTAAAACTAAAAGAACATAATGAACGTCAATTTAAATATCAGATAAGTCGATTAGAACACAGGAAATTAGGAAGTCATTTGCATGATGGTGTGCTTCAACAACTCTTTATTGCTAATCTGAATATAGATCAACTCGAGCAAAAAGGAAGCTCAACTCAAGAACTAGAAAGAGTTCGTAGTAGTATAAAGGAATCAATAAAAGAAATACGAACATATTTAAAGTCACCTACTATTCAGAGTGTTAATTTTGATGATTTAAGGATAGAAATTGAAGATTACTTAAACATTGAACTTGATAATAGATTTCACAAACAATTTATATTTAATATTCCCTCAATTTATGCTCAACCAATTGATACACAAGCTTTAAACAATCTTATGTATATTATTAAAGAGTTCGTGATTAATATGAAAAAACATTCAAGTGGATACTTTATCTCAATCACCTGTGAAGGGACGCCTAATGGATTATCACTTGTTTTAGAAGAAAATGGAAAAGGATTCAAAATAGAAGATGTAAACTCAAAAGAACACTTCGGTATTATGAGTATTCAGAATCGAGTTAATGTTTGTGAAGGAAAAATAAAATGGGAGACTAAAAATAAAACTAAATGTTCAATTTTTATCCCTTGGAAAGGTTTAAACTATGATACATTTATTAATCGTTGATGATCATACAATCGTTAGAGAAGGGGTTAGAAACTTAATTAAAGGTTCTATTCAAAATATTGAAATTGATGAAGCATCAAATATTAAAGAAGCGATAACCAGTATTAAAAATAAATCTTATAATTTAATTCTTCTCGATTATCAACTTCAAGATGGGTTTGGGACAGACTTAATCCAATTTATAAAGAACAATGATAATCCTCCAAAAGTTCTAATTCTGACAGCTCATGAAGATGAAAATATAATTATGCAATGTATTCAACTTGGTGTTAGTGGTATTTTAATAAAGACATCTGAAATTAAAAGAATCATTGAAGGAATTCAAAGTGTTATTAGTGGAGGTAATTATTACGATCCATTGATCATGCACAAGATTGTTTGTTATGTGTCTTCAAGAGAAAATAATCTAAAATTATTAAATGACAATGAATGCGAAATTCTAAAAAACTTAGCAAAAGGGATGAGTAATCGAGAAATTTCGAATGAGATGCATATGTCTGAAAAGACGATACGAAATTACTTAAGTATCATTTATGAAAAAATAAAAGTAAAGAATCGAACTGAAGCTGTATTGTATTATCAGAAGAATATAAAGTAGGGACAAATGTCCCTTTTATTATGGTCATCCGTCAATTGTAAAAAAATTAACAAATAGTAAAATCGTTATGTAAGGAGAACAAATATGAAGAAAATTACATTAATTTTAGTTGTTTTGTTGACAGTATTAAGCGCTTGTTCAAAGGCAAGTGTATATAATGATGGGAAGTTTGAAGGCATTGGAGAAGGGAAATATGGACCTGTAACAGTATCTGTAACGATAAGTAAAGACAAGATTACTGCTGTTGAGGTTACTGCACATACAGAAACTCCTGGTATCTCAGATCCTGCAATATCTGAAACACCTGCTGCTATAGTTAAAGCGAATAGTGTTGAAGGAATTGATGTTGTAGCTGGTGCAACAGTAACATCACAAGCCATTATTGATGCGGCAAAAGAAGCATTAGGGAAAGCGAAAAAGTAAAATGAAAATTGCTAAATTATTAATCACATTAACATTAGTTGTAACATTAGCTGCATGCTCAACAGGTTCAAAAGTTACTAAAACAGATGTACTTGTTATTGGTGGAGGAGGAGCTGGATTAGTTGCTGCTATTACGGCTGCTGAATCTGGTAAGAATGTTATTTTAGTTGAAAAAATGACGGCTGTTGGAGGAAATACAATTATTTCCGCTACTGGAATTACAGCATCCGATACCTATTTACATACTGAATCAGGTATTTCATTTACAAAAGAGGATCATTTTAAACGTACTATGGATACAAGCAAAAATCTTGCGAATCCAGAACTCGTTAATATTCTAGTTAATAGTTCAGCTGATGCTATTCAATGGTTAGCAGATTTAGGATTAAATTTAAAAGTTCGTTCTGATAAAGAACCATTCTGGCTTGTACCAGTTGAAGGTCATTATGGATCACAATTAATAGGTGTTTTAATCAATAAAGCAAATCAATTTAAAAATCTTGAAATTCGTACAAAAACAAAAGCTTTAGAATTGTTAGTTGAAGATGGAAAAGTTGTAGGAGCTGTCGTTGAAGGTGCAGATGGTAAGTATGAGATTAAATCTAACTCTGTTGTACTTGCAACGGGTGGTTTAAACAATAATCCTGAAATGATTGCAGAATATAATGCTAAATATGCAAATGTTAATACAGAAATGACGACTCCAGGTGCTACTGGGGATGGAATCTTAATGGCACTTGCAGTAAATGCAAATTTAGTTGATATGGAATATTTCCAAATTCGTCCATTAGCAATCAATGGAGATTGGTATAACGAAAGTATTGTAAATGCTGAAGGTGTTTCAGGCATTCTAGTTAACTTCCAAGGTGAACGATTTGTTAATGAAACTCTAGCTCCAAAAGCATTAGCGTCTGAAATTCTTAAGACTTCAGAACATAGTGCATATGCTGTATTTGATCAACTAGTAGCTGAAACAGCTGCTGGTAAGAAATTTGTTGAAAAAGGAAAAGCATTTACAGCAAATACTATCGCTGAGTTAGCAACTCTAATGAGTATTGATGCAGCGGTATTAGAAAAAACAATCAATGATTACAACGAAGGAATTGATCCATTCGGACGTACTGTTCTTGGTAAAATCATTCAAGCTCCGTATTATGCAGTTATTACTAAACCTTCAAACCATTACACAATGGGTGGAGTAGAAGTAGATGCAAATGCACAAGTCATTGATAAAGATGGCAATCCAATAAAAGGATTGTATGCAGCAGGAGAAGTTATCGGTGGTTTATACGGTGATGGACGTGTTGCAGGAAATAACACACTTGATGATGTTGTATTCGGAAAACTTGCCGGATCCAACGCTGCGAAATAACCAACTTGCATGAAAAGACACCTAAATGGGTGTCTTTTCTCTTTCTATATTTTAACTTTATTATTGCTCAATTTTGCATATCACTTTCTAAAGTGTTTTAATGGATTTAGGAAGGAGAATGATTCTTATGAAACAATTTCTTCACTATTGTCCTAGAATATTATCGATCTTGTTTTGTTTGTTTATTATGATGTTTTCCTTTGATGTCTTTGAAGGTAATAGCTCCATAATCGAAATGTTAGTTGGATTTATCATGCATAATCTTCCTGTGTTCGGAATGGCTATCATTACATTCTTTGCATGGAAGAATGATTTAGTAGGAACAATCGGTTTTATAATAATTGGTTTATTTTTCTTTGTATTAGTTAGTTCAAATATGAATAATGAAGGTGAGATTATGAATCCTGCAGTTTTTATTATTAGTTTACCAGCATTATTAATTTCTGCTTTATATTTTATAAATTTTAGATATAATCATAAAAAGGAATAATTAATATCAATGAAAATAAGCTATACCCTTCATGTGGCAGGATTAACTAGAGTATTACCTATTCTACGATTAAGTGAGAATCTTTCAATTGCGAGTTTTGTGTTATTAGGCGATACAGAATTAGTTGTGGAGTCTGCTAAGTGTTTAGTAGATCGATTACCTGAGTTTGATTTAATTGTAGGAGCTGAGGCAAAAGGTATTCCACTCGTTCAAGAGATATCACGATTATTAAGTAAAGAACGATATGTGATAGCACGTAAGAGTGTAAAACCGTATATGGGAACCGCTGTTGTGGATGAAGTATTATCCATCACAACACAAGTACCACAAGTTTTAGCTTTAGATGAATTAGACGCATCTCGAATAAAAGGTAAAAGAATATTATGTGTTGATGATGTCATAAGTACAGGTGCTTCACTTGATGCCTTAGAAAGATTAGTGAAACAAGCAGGTGGTGTAATCGTAGGAAGAGCTGCTATCTTAGCTGAAGGGGATGCGGCTGATCGAGATGATATTATTTATTTAGAGAAATTACCGTTATTTTGGGATTAGATTATAATGAACAGTCGCATAATTATGCATGTTCAATCTTGATTTAAAGGTTAAAATCAGTTACGATTTGTTAGGACAAGGCAGAGTCCAAGGACTGTGCCTTTTATTATCTAAAAGAGGAAAAAATAATGGAAAAATTAATATTCCCGATAGCGAAAACACTCAATATTTCGGTATCACAAGTCAAGAATACATTAGAACTATTAGCTGATGGAAATACGATTCCTTTTATAGCACGTTATCGTAAAGAAGTGACTAAGGATCTTGATGAGGAACAAATTCGTTATATAGATGAACAATACCAATACCAAAAGAATCTAGCTAAGCGTAAAGAAGATGTTAAGCGTTTAATTGAAACACAAGGGAAATTAACACCTGAATTAGTTGCACAAATAGATACGTGTGAAACATTATCTTTAGTGGATGATATTTATCGACCTTACCAACAAAAACGTAAAACACGTGCTACGGATGCGATTGCGAAAGGTTTAAAACCTTTAGCGGAGTGGATTCTTACGTGTCCTATTAGTGGAAGTATTAACGAAGAAGCTAATAAGTATCTAAATGATAAAGTTGAATCGATTGAAGATGCGATTCAAGGCGCAAAAGACATAATCGCTGAAATGGTCAGTGATGAAGCAGATTTACGTAAACGTATCCGTGAGTATATCAATTCAGAAGCGAAAATTATGGTTAAGTTAAAGAAAGATGCATTAGATGAAGATAAGACATATCGTGTTTATTACAGTTATAACGAAAAGTGTTCAACTTTAGCTCCACATCGAATTATGGCGATTAATCGTGGTGAAAGAGAAAAGATTCTAGATGTTTCTATGGATTACAATCGTGAACGATTCGCGAAGTATCAATACACCATGTTAACGAATGGGAAAGAAACGATTGTTGGGACTTTGATTGATGAAGCGATTCGAGATGGATTAAAGCGATTAGT